>Ga0307515_10012643_pt1 | contig 15857 bp, 16 predicted proteins | sample 17_EM_MG_FD_194513 | JGI IMG/M metagenome (GOLD analysis project Ga0307515, IMG submission 194513) | Populus trichocarpa ectomycorrhiza microbial communities from riparian zone in the Pacific Northwest, United States - 17_EM | ecosystem: Host-associated > Plants > Roots > Unclassified | place... | reverse complement strand
CGGCGTTCAGCCATCGCGCTGCCAACGCCATCGCCGCGGTGCACATCGCCCCCATCAGGTTCGCCATGGATGCGATGCTCGGGCAGCAGGTGACTCAACTCAAGGTGCCGCGGCCAGACGCATACAGCGATCCAGCATGGCGTGAGCAGCAAGAGCTGGTGGCACATGGCACGAACCCCAGCGCTGCAGCAGGCGATGTCCAACGCGTGGTTGAAAGCGCAAGGCCTGGTCAGCGTCAAAGACCTGTGGTGCAAGGCCCAGGGCTACACCACGTGAGAGAGAACTTCGTCGAGCGAGCCGACTTGTTGAACCGCCCACTGCGGACCCGCATGGTGGGTGGTGTGGGGGCTGGGGGCTAGAAACCCCTGGCTACCCGATTAGCCCCGGAACTCGCTAAAGAACGAATGGTCGAGTTCATACGTTGTGACTGGCCGTAGCCCAAGCTCCAGGTTTTCAAGCATGTCGACAAGCTTCTCTCCGTCGATGAGTTCAATCGGTGGCACGCCGTCTCTCGATGCTTCGCGGCGTGCTTCAGTAGTGAATGAGCCGGTTGTGATGATGATGCCTTTGTCAGCGCGGCCTGCCATGGCACCGCGAAAGTCTCGAACGTGCGACGGCGAGACAGATTTTGCGTAGCGCTTGCATTGGAAGAGGACTTTGAATGACACGAGCGGATTGATTTGTAGTGTTCCGTGTCCATCAATGCCGCCGTCACCACTTTGGCCGGTGACGACTACTTGTGTGAAACCGGCCTCTCGTAGTAGCCGTTGGGATAGACGTTCGAATCCGGCAGGCGGCAACCCAAGGAGTAGGTCTATGGTTTCTGCCCTGTAGTCCTTTGAGAGAGCGCCCGTTCCTTCTGCGACTTGCTCCGCTATGGGCTCCTCGGCCTCTGCTTTCGCGCGACGCTGCTCTTGAAATATCTTGACCCAGCGGAGGAAGATTTCGCGAGCTTGCTCGTGGGTGAGTGAGGTTGTGCGACCTTTCTCCGTGAGGCTCCAGACGCCGCGTTTTGACGAATCTAGGAGACCTTCGCGAACAAGGTAGAAGCGCGCCCAAGCGACCTGATTTCGAAATCTCGGCCCCCCTGACGGCAGTAGATCGTTTTGAACTTCATCAGGAAGGCCTAAATCTGTGGCAATTCTTTCGACCACTTCGTCGGGCGTGCCTGACCCACCCAGCTTGCGCAGTGCGTCAAGTAGTGGCCCGAAGTACCTGACGAACTGAGCGCCTTCTTCTTTCTTGGATTTGGCCATGATGTGTGATTTGGGTGGGGCTAACCTGTTATCTGCATGGTCTATCGACCGCACCTTCCATGAAAGCGCTCGATCCTCCGATCGCCAAGCCGCCTTACTGCGTGTTCGTCACGATCGTGACGCGCCGGTTCTCGGGTGCTGACGGCACCTTGCGGTTCAGCAGGTCGGTGTCGCCCTTGCCTTCGGCCTTGAGGCGGTCGGCGGCGATGTTGTGGGTGGTCACGAGGTAGCTGCGCACGCTCTCGGCGCGCTGCTGCGACAGGACCATGTTGGCATCGGTCTGGCCGCGTGGGTCGGCGTGGCCTTCGACGTTGAAGCTGTACTCGGCGAGGCGGTCGTTCTTCAGTGCGGCGGCCACCACGTCGAGCTGCTGCTTGGCGGGCGCTGTGAGTTCGGAGGAGTTGGTCTCGAAGGTGATCAGCAGTGAGGCGCTGGCCTTCTTCTGCGGTGCGAGCACGGCGTCGGTGCTGCGGCTGACTTTCAGGCTGCGGGTCAGCACGGGCGCGGGCGGTGGCGTCAGGGCATCGAGCAGGTTGGACTCGGTGACTTTGTCGCCCTTGAGCAGCGTGGTCTCGTCGGCCCAGGTGGTGGTGCAGGTGCCGGCCAGCAACAGCAGGGCGGCAGCGGTTTTCGTCAGGGTATTCAAGTTCAGGCGCATGGCAGGTCTCCGGGCATCAGGCTGCCCGCATGTTGAACGATGGGTGGAAGAACGGGAAGCGACCAAGGTCATTCAGGGGTATCCAGAAGCTCACCCTGAAAAGGGTCCGGGCACGGTTTCGCCCCACAGGCTCGAGAACTGCGTGGTCTCGGTCGGGTCGCCGATCCACACGGCGATGGCGCTGTAGTTGTCTTGCCGCGGCGTGGCGGCGGCCTGGATGGCATCGGCCATGCGCGAGAGCCACTCGTCCGGCGACTTGGAGGCGGCGAACGCGGCTTCGATGGCGCGCTTGTCGAAGTGGTCCCACCAGCCGTCGGAGCAGAGCAGGAAGGCGTCGCCGTCTTCGACGGCCATGTGGCGCTCGATGGTGTTGGGCTCGATGCCGCCTTCGGCACCCATGGCGGCGAGCAGCTGGTTCTTCTTCGGGTGGGTCAGCGCTTCCTCGGGTGTGAGGTAGCCGGCTTCGACCATGCGCTGCACTACGCTGTCGTCTTGCGTCATGTGCAGCACGCGGCCGTGGCGCAGCATGTAGAGGCGAGAGTCGCCCACGTGCGTCCAGAGCGCTTCTTCGCGGCGGCTGTCGATCCACAGGGCCACGAGCGTGGCATGCATGCGGTCGCGGCTGCGCTTGTCTTGCTTCTGCACCAGCGCGTCGTTGGCATCGCAGATGAGCTGGGTCAGGTAGTCGGGTGTGGCTTGCGTGGCCGATTGCAGGCCGAGCGCGGTCATGCGCACCACGATGTCGGAGGCCACGGCGCCGCCGCGGTGGCCTCCCGCGCCGTCGGACAGCACGGCGTACCAGAACGAGCCGCTCTGGCCGTGGCGCAGATCGTCTTCGTTGTGGTTTCGCCCGCCGACCTCGCAGCGGCTGGCGATTTCAACCTGCAGCATGCGGCGCTTTCGTTAGACGGGGTGCCGCGCCGCGTCGAGCCGGTCCAGCTGGTCTTCATACGCGTCGATGAAGGCCTTGCCGAAGAGGTCGTGGAAGTCGTCTTGCGCATCGTCGCGAATGCGCTTGTAGTGCTGCAGATAGAGTTCCCACAGCTTGGCGCGGCGGTTCATCGGCAGCACGCTGTCGAGCACGCTGTGGCTGGAGATCTTGCCTTCGAGCTTGGAAGGCTCAAAGCGGTCGAGCACGCCGGTGAGCGCGGCCCGCATGCCGGCCATGGTGCCGATGGCGTGGCCGAGCAGGTCGTCCATCACGTCGGTGACGGCGGCCGGGCCCATCATGAAGCCGCGCATCGGCGGCTGCAGCAGTTGCTCGATGGCCGCGCCCGCATCGGGCGAGAACTTCAACGGGTTGTTGTTGCGCGCCTGGATGGTGGTGACGTCGGCCTTCAGCTCTTGCTTGGCCGCGGCACGCACGGCAACGAGCTTGATGGTGCCGTCGACCGAGTGTTGCAGCACCTGGCCGATCACCTTCATCAGCTCGGGCGTGAGGCCTTGCGGCAGCTTGATGTTGACGCCGGCACCTTGGCAGAACGCAGCCCACAGTGCATCGGGCGATGCGGTGGAGGTGCTCGATGAGGGCAAAGCATCGAGCGGCGCCGGGGCCGAGTCGAACGCGGGGTGAGACGGCTTCACACCGGGCACGGTGCCTTGGGGCGTGAGGTCTTGCGCTCGCACCACCGGGCGCGGCACAGGCGCGGCGGGCAGGGCGACCGGCGGCGGCTTCGGCGTGGCCTTGATCACCGTGATCTCGGGCGGAGGTGCGGCGGCGACAGATGGCTTCACCGGTGCTGCAACAGGCGGCGTTGCGGGCTTCACGGCCGGCGGCACGTAGGCGGCCTTCATCTCGGGCGTGTGGTTGAAGTCGGCCGGCAAGGCGGACGGTGGCTCTGCCTTTGCGCTGCCACCGAACATCGCCAGCGGGTCCTTGTTCTCGCTGTTGCTGCCGGGCTCGGTGCCGGGCTTGGGCGCGGACAGGAACGCCGCCAGCGGATCGGCACCCGCGGCGGCAGGCTCGTTCAAGCCGAACATCGCATCGAGGCTGCCACCGGGCGGCGAAGCCGGGTTGCCGAGCAGGTTGCCCAGACCCAGGTCGGCGGGCAAGGCCGAGGAGGGCGCTGCCGTCGGGCCGCCGCTCATGAACGAGTCCATCGCTTTGCTGGCAGTCGCGGCAGGCGGCGAGGGCAGGTCGGCGAAGGGGTCGAAGTCGTCGGGCAATCGTGCGATGGGTGCGGCCGGTGCGGCTGGGGCCGGCGGCGGCGTGACCGGCGCACGCACGTGCACGGCCGTGGTCGGCGGGTTGGCGGGTTGGCCGTCGAGCAGGCCGGCGAACGGGTCGCTGGCGGCCGAGGAAACGCCGCTGCCCAGCAGGTCGGCAAAGGGGTTGGATGAGCTGGTGGCCACCACGGGTGCAGGTGCCCCGGTGGGCGGCACACGCAGCTTCGGGTTGGTGCGGCTCTCGGTGGCTGAGGCCTTGATGACCGTGCGCGCGTCAACCGGTGCTTCGGTGGGCGGCTCGGCACCGTCGGACACGGCGGCGCGCATGCCGTACCCGCCGACCGCGATCTCGTCGCCGTGGCCCAGCGTTGCGCCTTCGCCGGGGTTGACCGGGCGGCCGTTCACGGTGATGGCATTGGCGCTGCCCACATTGCGGATGGAGAAGTTGCCGTTGCTGAACCACACCTCGGCCTGCAAGCGCGAGATGTGACGCTCGGGGTCGGGCAGCGTCAGGGTGTTGGTGTCGGAGCGGCCGATGGTGCCGCCGCGCTCGTCGAAGTAGCCAGTGATGGCCTGGGACAGGGTTTCGCTCTTCAGTGTGTGGGCGCGAATCACAAGATTCATGGGGACTCCAATGGCGGGCTGGCCTTCTCTGACCGGTTCAAGAAGACATGGCTTGCCAGAGTTGCCTTTATCCGGCGAGGGGTGACGAATGGCAATCAACGAAAGTCATGCGCCGCCACTCGTGGTTTGTGCCACGTGCGAAATTACCGACGCCGATTGCGCGGGTGCAGGGCTACCGGATGCAGGCTTGCTCGGGCGGTGTCTCGCGCCGCAGCTGTTGCAGCAGCGCGTCGGTCGTGCGGCCGGTCGGCTTCCAGCCGAGCCGGGTTTCTTCGTCCGAAATGGCCAGGCGGGTCTTGGTGCCCGGGCGGCCATCCGCCTTCAGCTCGGGGTGCGAGACCGACAGCAGGCACTGCAGCTCCTGAATCTCGCGCCGCGTCAGGCCACGCTGGTTGTCGCTCCAAGCGACTGCAATGGCCGGGCGACCCTTCAAGGCATCGGCCAGCAGCCCGATGGAATAGGCGTAGTTGAGCGAGAAGTTGTACTTGTAGTGGGCCTCGAAGTTGGACGAGGCCAGCAGGTAGGGGCCTTCGGCATCGTCGTTCAGGCTCAGCAACACGAAGGGCGTGTCGGCCGGCGCGCCGTCCAGCGGGCTGGTGGATACGACACCGAGCCGCTGCCATTCGGCCAGCGGGCGGCGGTTGGCGTCCAGTAGCTTCTTGGCGACGCCCGAGTACAGCGTGCCGCCGAAGGCCTTCTCGCGCAGCGCGAGCGAGCGGTCGAAGGGGGGCGGCAGCGTCACGGCCAGCGCCCAAGGCAGGCCGGGCAGCCAGCCGTCAGCGCGGACCTTCTTGGCGGTGAGCATCAAGGCATCGGGCACGCTGTGGATGCTGTCGACCTTGCCGTCCTGGTCGCCATCGGCCAGCAGCTCGCCGGGCCGCCCGCGGTGTTCGAGGTAGGTGGCCGGAATGAACTGCGTGAGCCCGAAGGCGCCCGCAAACGAGCCGAGGAATTCTTCGGGCGCCGCATCGCCCAGGCGCAAGACCTCGATCGCCGCATACAGCTGCTGCCGGGCCCGCGCCTTGGCGGCGGCCGTGGCAGAGATGGGCCCGCAGGCGCGGTTGGCCAGGGCCTCGACGACACGGTAGCCGCCCTGGTGGCGGCCGAAATCGGTCTCGATGCCGAAGAAGGCCACCACGGTTTCGGGCTCGACGCCGGTCTGCGCCTGGATGTACCGCAGCTGCGGGCGCCAGCGCTCCAGCATCTCGCGCCCTTCGGTGACCCTCTGCTCATCGACCAGAAAACCGGCGTATTCCCAGGTCGGGTTGATGAACTCGGGCTGCGGCATGCCGGGCTCGGCGAGCTTGGGGTCGTAGGCGACGCCGGCCATGAACTTGTCGAACACGGCCGGCGCGATGCCCGCCTGCGACTGCGCACTGGCACGCAGCTGGCGAAGGCAGGGCGCGATGTCGGTGTCGGCGGCGCAGGACGGCAGGCTCGCGACACCCATCAAGAGGAGCAGGGCGATTCTCATGGTGTGCCGGGCCATGCTAACCCGCCGCTGCGCGGCCTGGCCCTGCCGGCGTCGTGGTGCGGGCGGCAAGGTGGTGGTTCGGCGCGCGATGCAGGCACAATGTGCCGGTTTTGAGCATCCAAGCACTCACATGACCCCATTCACTCGCCATGGCAAGGCGCCCGCCGCTGCGCTTGTGCTGTCGGCCATCGTCGTCGCGGTTCTCACCGGCTGCGGCAGCAAGACTCCAAAACCCGAAGCGGCACCCGCGCCGGCACAGTCAACGACCCTCCCGCCTTTGTCGTCGACATCGTCGCAACCCCCTCTGCAAGTGCCCGCCCAACCCCCCACGCCCGCTGCCCAGCAACAGGCGCAGAAGACGGCCCAAGGCGTGATCGACCTGCTCGAAGGCGGCAACGAGGAACAGGCGCGCAAGGAATTGCAGTTCGCCTTGTCGCTCGACCCGAACAACAAGCTCGCCTTGAACCTGATGAAGCAGATGACCGAAGACCCGGTCGCCACGCTCGGCAAGGAATCCTTCCCGTACGTGGTTCGCAGCGGCGACACCTTGTCGCGCATTGCAGGCCGCTTCCTGGGCGACATCTACAGCTTCCACATCCTGGCCCGCTACAACAACATCAAGGTGCCGCGCCAAGTGGGCGCGGGGCAGACGCTGCGCATTCCCGGCAAGGCACCGCCGCCGGCGGCCTTGACGACGAACGAGCCGGTACGGCCTGCACCCACTCGCGTGGACCCGGCCCCGGCTGCAGTGGCACCGCCCCCGCCGCCTCCACCACCGCCACCCGTTGCCGAGACGGTGAGCCCGGCCGAAGCGGCCTTCCGCAGTGGCGATGCGGCCTCCAAGGCCGGCATGCTCGAGAAGGCACTCTCCGACTACAAGAAGGCAGCTGCGCTCGGCCACCCCGCAGCGGCAGCGCAGGCCGATGCCACGGCCAAGCGTCTGGTCGACATCCATTCGCGCAATGCCATGGCCGCGATGGCGCGCCAAGATCTGGACGGCGCCGTTCGCTCCTGGGACCGCGTGCTCGAGATCGAGCCCGACAACGAGACCGCGCGCCTGGAGAAGCAGAAGGCCTTGCGCCTGAAAGACAAGGTCAAGGCCCTGCCGGGCTGAGCCTTTACGGGCGCGCGGTGCTTGCCGCTGAAGCCGGCGGCTTGGCGCTCGGTGGCTTCACCATCGAACTGCACCCCGGGTGCTTGGGCGATACCTGCAGGCAGCGCTTGGCCGCTGCCTGTGCGCCGGCCGGGTCTTTCGCTTGAAGCGCCTGGGCTTTCTTGTAGTGAAGCTCGGCCAGCTGCTCGCGCGCGGCCTGGTCGTTCGGCACGGCCTTGAGCTGGCCAGCAACGAGGTCGATGGCCTCGTCGATGTCGCCCTGGCTCGCCAGGTTCGACGCCTGCTCCATCAACAGCGGGTTGCCCGGAGCCGATGGCTGGGCGGGCTGCATGCGCTTGCCGTTGGCCTCGGCCGGCAGTGACAGGGTCTTGCCCGGCTTCAGCAGGGACTCTTGCCGAATGCGAGCACGCTCGATGCTGCGCAGCGCGTCGACGGCTTCCTTGTTCTGCGGCTGCAGCGCCACCGCGCTGAGGTAGAGCTGCTCCGAGAGCGGCAGGTTGCCTTTGAGTTCCTGGCGCGCACGCGCCAGGTAGTCCTGCACCAGCATGTCGATGCGCTTCTGCAAGTCGGCCAGCCGGCCGTCGTACTCGCCGGGTTTGAGCAGCACGAGCACCTCCCAGGCTGCTGCGGCATCGGCCCATGCGCCTTGCTCTTCAAGCGCAAGGGCCTTCTCGCGCTGCTGCCTTTCGAAGGCGCGTATCTCGTCAGACGAAGCGGGCGCCGGGGCCCCGGTGGCGGCTCGGGGCGAGCGCGTTGCCGAAGGCGAGGGCGTGCCGCAGCCGCTCAGCAGGGTGATGGCCAGCAGCGCCCACGGCGCAGCCCGATGAAAGAGGCGATGAGTCATGGCAGCACGATGGGCCGGCTGATTTGCAGCCGTGCCTTGAAGGCTTCCAGATCGTGGTTGCCGTAAATCATGGTTCGCCGCAGCATCAAGGGCTGCGCGTAGAAGGGCGTGCCACCGGGGGTGACGGTCAGACCCAGGCGGTAGTTGTTGCGCGCCAGCACGTCGAGCACGATCTCGTTGGCGTCGCCATAGGGGTAGGCGAACTGCTTCACCGGCAGCTTCAGGCGGCGCTCGATCTGCTCGCGCGGCACCCGGGCTTCGGTGTCAAGCCGCTGGCGGTAGGCGGCTTCGCTTTCTTCGCGCAAGCGGTTGATCAGGTTGGCGTGGGTCTTCGAATGCGCCTGGATGTCGATCAGGCCCGTGGCCGTCATCTCTTGCATCTGCGGCCAGGTCAGCGCGTCGCCGGCGCCGACGAAATCGGTGTAGAGGAACACCGTGGCCGGGAAAGCGTGCTTCTTCAGCAGCGGATAGGCGTAGCGGTAGTACGACTCGTAGCCGTCGTCGAAGGTCAGCACGACCGACTTGGCGGGCAGCGCCTGCTTGCCGTCGAGAAAGGCCGCCAGGTCTTGCAGGCGCAGCACGCGGTAGCCGTTGGCGTCGAGCCAGTCGAGTTGCTCGGCGAAGGCCGCGGTCGACACCGTCATGCGGTTCGTCGAGTTGCCCACGCGGTGGTAGCAGAGGATCGGAATGGTCTGGAAGCGGTCGCGCTTCACGCCGGTCGGGTTGGCGGGCTTGAGCGGCACGATGGTGGGGTAGCCCGTGCGCAGCTTGGCGCCGGTGTTGGCTTCGGCCACTTCCCAGTCGCGCTGGCTGCTGCCCAGGAAGCGGGCCGCGATCGACGCGTAGCTGTCTTGCGCCTGCGGCAGGTAGAGCAGCCAGCGGTCGTTGCGCGCCAGCACGCCTTCGTTCGAAGTGGCGCTTGGCGGTGTCGGTGCGGCCGGAGCCGGGCTTGGCGACGGCGTGGAGCAGCCGCCCAGCAGCACCAGCACGAAGGAGGCGAGCGCAGCCCAGCCCGAGACGCGGCGGGCGCACGAGCCCGCCTGCAAAACAATTGCGCGGCGCACGGTCAACGGGTCAGCTTTTGAGTGTCGCCGCTGGCCGCAGGGGCGGACGCGGGTGGGGATGCCTGCGGACTGATGGGGGGCGGGCGGGGCCCTGGCGTTTCTTGAGCCGGCGGCCGGCTGTTGGGCAAGAAGCGCTGCTGCAGCGCGTGCGCCATGTCGTCGAAGGCCTTGAACAGCTCGCCGAACTCATCTTTGCGGTCTTCGGTGATGCGGTGTTCCAGGCGGCCCATGGCCAGCTCGCTCATCGACTTGGTCATCGTCTTGATGGGCCGCGCGAACCAGTTGGCCAGGAAGTACATGGCCACCGCCACCGCGATCACGGTGACGAGCACCAGCACCACCATCAGCGTGAGGCTCAGGCGGGCCACGTAGGCGAGCGGCTTCTCGGCAATGCCCAGTGCCACGCGGCCCACGGCCTTGCCCTGGAAGGTCATCGGCGCTTCGAAGCCGAGCACGTTGTCGTTCTCATCGACGTAGCGGGTGACGGTGACGCCGCCCGTGCGCGTGCCCAGCGCCTGCCCGGTGCGCGGCGTGTAAGGCTTGCCCACCCATGCGGCCTGGCTGGAGGCGCGGACCACGCCGGCACGGTCGATGACGGTGACGTCGGTGAAGTCGCGCGTCTTCATGATCTCTTGCACCGACACGTCGACCGCCACCCATTCGTCGGACAGCGCCGAGACGGCGTTCTGCGCCGCGATGAAGCGGCTGAGCGATGCGCCGTAATCGGTGACCTGCCGCATCATCGCGGCCGTCTGCTGGTGGTTGACCACGCCGCCGGTGGCCGCCATCACGACGAACACCACGAAGCCCATCGTCAAGGCCCACTTGACGCGCAGGGGCACGATCTTCGATTTGCCTTTTTCGCGCGCCTCGTCTTCGAGCTCGCGCTGCAGGCGGATCATCGCGTCGGCCAGCTCGCGGCCGGTCTGGAAGCGGCGGTCGGGGCTCTTCGCCAGGCAGCGCTCGACGATGCGGCGCATGTCTTGCGGCATGTCGGGGCGCAGCTTCTGGATGGGCACCGGCTCGTCGTTGGCGATCATCACCGCCAGCGCGACGATGCTGTCGGACTTGAACGGCGCCTGGCCCGAGAGCATCTGGTACAGGATGATGCCGACCGAAAACAGGTCGGAGCGCCCGTCGACCTTGGAGCCCTTGGTCTGCTCGGGCGACATGTACTGCGGTGTGCCCAGCACGTCGCCGACTCGCGTATTGGCACCGGCCGAGGAGGAGGTGACGTGGGCGATGCCGAAGTCGGTCACCTTCACGAGCTGCGCGCCCGACACGCACATGATGTTCGACGGCTTGATGTCGCGGTGCACCACGCCCTTGCTGTGTGCGTAGTCGAGCGCCTTGCCGAGCTGGATGCCGAGCGAGATCACATCGCCGATCGGCATCGACCCCACGCGCGACATCAGTTCATTGAGCGGCTCGCCTTCGATCAGCTCCATGGCCATGTAGGGGCGGTTGTCGATCTCGCCCACGTCGTGCACGGTCACGATGTTGGGGTGCGAGAGGTTGCCGGCCGCACGCGCCTCGCGCAGGAAGCGGCCGCGGTATTCCTCTTGTTCGCAGTATTCGGAGTGCAGGAACTTGATGGCCAGTGCGCGGTCGATGCTCGGGTCGTGCGCCTTGTAGACGCTGGCCATGCCGCCGCGGCCGATGCGGTTGATGATGCGGTAGCGCCCCACCTGCCGCGGGGCGTTGGCGGCGCGGCTCGCGCGTTCACCGGTCGGCAGGGTGTCGAAGCGCGAAGGCGCGCCGGTGCCTGTATCGCCGACGACGCGAGTCGATTCGGTGTCGAAGAGAGAGCGTCCGGGGGTATCGGGTGATGACATGGAGCTAGCCTTGGTTCGCACGGCGCGTTGCCAGGGTCGTAGTTATCGACCGATGCAGGGTAAATGGCAATCAACGAAAGTCATGATGACACGCGGCAGTGACACTTTTGCCTGCATTACCTTTGTCATGTGCCTGCGCGGAGGGCCGGTGCGACACTTTGCAGCGCAGTCGCTGACAACCATGAGCGGGTTCTTGTCTGCCGGCCTCGAAGGCATGACGACTGCATTGCCTGGCCACCAGACTGCCTCTCGCTCTGACTGAGGGAACCCGCTTCATGAACACCCAATTTCGCCTGCTCGCCTGCCTGGCCGTGCTGAGTTCTGCGGCCACGCTGGCGCACGCCGAAGAAAAGCGCAATGCCGTGTCGCTGTTCGGCAATGTTTCATCGTCGAGCGATTTCTCGCAGGCCAACGTGAATGCTGCCTACGAGCGGCTCGTGACCGACAAACTGTCGCTGTCGGTCAACGTCAGCTACTTCAAGATCAAGGCCGGCGGCAGCGACAGCAACTCGACCACGGTGTCGGGCGGCGCCACCTACTACGTCGGCCGCCCGCTGCAGGCGTCGAACATGCTCTTCTACGGCAAGGGCATCATCAGCTCCACGCACCTCAGCGGTAGCGGCAGTGGCAGCGGCACGGGCTTCGGCGCGTTCGGCGGCCTTGAGCAGCCACTCAGTGAAGCAACCAGCCTGTTCGAAGAACTGGGCTACCAGCGCACGAAGATCGAAGAAACGAGCTTCAACCAGGTCGTGTTCAACATCGGCCTGAAGCTGCGCTTCTGATGAACGCCGCCCGCATCGCCGGCCTGTGCGCGGTGGCGGCCTTGCTGGCCGCGTGCGGCTCCAAGCCGGCCGCGCCGCCGCCGTCGGCATCGGGCTGGCCGAGCTGGGTCTTGCAGCCCGAGGCCGCGGGTGGCGTGGCCGCAGCCGAGTGCGTGGAAGCCAGCGGCAACCTGTCGCTCGACCGCAGCCAGGCCGCGTCGGCCGCGCGCGTGACCATGGCCCGCAACCTCGAAGTCAACATCCAGGCGAGCGACGAACTCACGGCCGGCAAGACGGTGCAGGGCGGCAAGTCGCAGAGCACGCAGTCGTTCAAGTCGTCGGCCAAGGTGTTGACCGAGAAGGCGCTGGCCAACACCCGCGTCACCCGCATCGAAGAGGTGGTGGTGAACAAGGCGCCCTGGCTGTGTGCCGAGGTGGCGCTCGATTCCGCCGGCACGCGCAGCCTGGTGAAGCAGGCCGTCGAGACCACCGGCACGCAGGCGACGCCCGATGTGGAAGAGATGCTGCTGCAGCAATTCCGCCGCCGCTCGGTGCAGGCGCAGGTGGTGCAGAAGAGCGCGCAGTGAACAGTACCGTTCGGGCTGAGCTTGTCGAAGCCGCCTGCGCTGAGTTGCCCAGGGTGAACGGTTTCAAATGGGTGTTGGGTTGCGTGATGCTTGCTGCCTGCGTGCATGCATCGGCCGCGTGCAAGGTCTCGGGTGATGGCGATGTGCCGCCCGCCTGGACCACGCCTTCCGCCACTGAAGACCCGGCCACCGTGAGTGCCGTCGGCTCGGCCGTGATCGATGGCGACCGGCTGAACGACGCGCTTGCCGCCGCACGCACGCAAGCGCTGAAGGAGCTGGCGGAACGCATCCGCGTGTCGATCAGCTCCAGCGTCAAGCTCAACGACAGCAAGGTGAGCGAAGGCGGCAAGGTGAGCGAAGGCGGCAAGCAGGTGCTGCGTTCGTCGATGGAATCGGTGGCCGAGGCCACCACCAACGTCACGCTGCAGAACGTGCGCTCCGACCAGCAATGGGTGGATGCCCGCCGTTGCCAGGCCTGGGTGCGCGTGTCGGTGAGCCGCGCCGACTTCGACCGCGCCCGCAAGCGCGACGTGCTGCTGGCGCTGGGCAAGCAGGTCGGTGCCATGCTGGCCACGGCCGAAGACGCGGCCAAGCCCTTGTTGCAGCGCGAGAGCTCGGCCGCTGCGGCCTCCGCGCTGCTGGGCACGAACGATTTCAGCGAGGTGCCCGAGGTTTCGGTCGCCGCGCTGAAGGTGCGCTTGGCCGGCGTCAACAAGATGATCGACAGGATGAAGCAGGACGAGAAGCGCCTGCTGGCCTTGGCGCAGACGCATGTCGAGGCCTATGCCGAATTCAAGACCAGCACCAACCCGGTCGAGAAGCTGGAAGCGGCCGGCCGTGCGCTGAGGCCGCTGCGCACACTGCTGGCGGCCGCCTGGGTGCCGGACGAATCGACCATCGGCTTCGTGCCGAAGGCTCGGCTGGTGTCATTGCTCGACGAGGCGGGCTATACATGCCTCGCGCGCAGGGCCGCAGACGACAAACAGGCAGGGCCGGCTTGCTCCGCAGCTGATGTGGCGCAAGAGCGGCAGAAGGAATACTTCGCCGGCCGGCAGGTGCTGTTGAGCTGCAACCTGCGGCTGGGCGGCAAGACGGCGCCATGGCCCAAGGCCTGTGCGGCCCTGTCCGAGTCGCTGGCGAAGCTGGGTGCCCACACCGAGGCGAGCACGAAAACCGTGCCGGCCGGCGCCACGCACATCCAGCTGGCTGCCGACGGCCGCGTGAGCACACGCAAGGACCCGGAAGACAACACGCCCGGCTACCGCTTCGAAGGCACCATCAGCAGCCACGTGCGCGGCATCGACAGCCCGATCGACGACTCGTACCAGGCGCTGACCGGCTGGAACCCGGTGTCCGACGCCATGGCCACCGACATCCTTGCGATCAGCGCCGCGAAGCGCTTGCTCGATCGCATCGGGCAGAGCTGGCAGTGAGCACGATGACACCCACACCGTCATTCCCGCGAAGGCGGGAATCCACGTGTCGCGCGGCGCTGGATTCCCGCCTTCGCGGGAATGACGGCGTGATGAAGCGGCGCTTTGTCTCCCTGCTGGTCTTTGCAAGTGCGTGGTTTTCGCTGAGCCCGGCGTGGGCCGAAGGCGCGCGTGTCACCGCGGCTGCCTACATGGCCGACCCCAAGTTCGCCACGTATGAAAAAGTCGCGCAGGCCCGCACTGAAGAATTGCTCGGCGATTCGAACTACGTGGTGCTCGACGAGGCGAAGGCCAAGCAGTTGAAGAAGGGCTGGGTCGACCTCGCCGACCCGGGCCATGTGATCACCGCCGAAGAGTTCATCAAGCGCGCCGGCAAGTACGACATCGAGAAGGTGGTGCGCGTCGGCGTGAGCGTCAGCGTGAAGCCGGTGTTGGGCTTGTTCTACAGCGCCACGGCCACGGCGGAGATTCGCATCGTCGACAAGTCTGCCAAGGTGCAGGCCTTCACGCTCGACGGCATGGGCACGCGTGGCATCCCGCCGTCGGATGGCTTGACCGAAGGCGCGGCCATCAGCAATGCGATTCAACGCGCGGTGGATGGTGCGGCGCAGCGGGCGGGCCTCACGGTGCTGAGCCCGGCGTTGCCGAAGGCAGTGCCTTTGGTGCTGGAGCCGGCTGCAAGCGCACCGGCCGATGCCGAGATGGCCTCGGCGGCCGGTGACGTGTCCGCCGAACCCGCCTGGGCTGCGGCCGCCAAGTTCGCCAAGGAAACCTGGCGCGGCGAAGACAAGGCCTGCCTGGCTGTGTCGCCCGACGGGCAGGTGGGTGCGGTCGGCGGCTACACCTGGGCCGTCAATCGGCTGGGTGGCATGACGCGCGCTTATGGCGGGCGGGTGCACCTGATCGACACCCAGCAGGCGCAAGAGTTCAACGTGCACACCATCCATGCCGTCGGCGCGCGCGAGTCGGGAGAAGACAGCAGCTCGGCGCCGCTGGCCTGCGGCTTCGTCGGCAACTGGCGCTACCTGGTCGTGGCCACCGGCAACGTGCTCTCGTGCTATGACGTGGAGCGCGGTGCCGAGACCTGCCGCCTGCCGTTGAAAGGCGGCATCGCCAAAGGGCAATTGAGCGTGGGCCGCCTCGGCAGCAATGCCTACGTGGCGCTGCAGTCCGACAAGGGCAAGGCCTACTACCGCATCGTGGTGCAGGCACCCGCTGCGGGCAAGTAACCATGGAGAGCCGCCATGTGCAGAAACATCCGAACCTTGTTCAACTTCGAGCCGCCTGCCACCGAGCTGGAGATACGCGACGCCTCGCTGCAGTTCGTGCGAAAACTCTCCGGCTTCAACGTGCCCTCCAAGGCCAACGAGGCTGCATTCGATCGCGCGGTGGAAGACGTGGCCGCAGCAGCCCGCACCCTCATCCAGTCGCTGGTGACCACCGCCGAGCCGCGCGACCGCGAGATCGAGGCGGCGCGGGCCCGTGCCCGATCGGCCGCGCGATCCGGCACCCGCACCTGACACCCTCACTGTTACCCTGCACCGCATGACATCACACACCTTCATCGCCTTGACGCTGGCTCTTGCGTTGACAGCCTGCGCCGCACCGTCGCCGCAGCCCGTGGTCGACGCAGCCACTGCGCCGCTGAATGACCTCAACATCATTCACGCGACCATTCCGCCGGTGCTCGTCGAAGCGCAGAAAAAGCCCTATGCCGCACCTGCAGACACGAGCTGCGTGGCGCTCGCCTCCGAGCTGAAGGCGCTGGACGAAGTACTGGGCCCCGACCTCGATGCCCAGGCCTCGATGGCCAACCCCGGCCTGATCGAACGCGGCACGACGCTCGTTACCGACGAAGCCGTGGGCACGCTGCGCAGCGCCGCCGAAGGCGTGATGCCCTACAGAAAATGGGTGCGCAAGATCAGCGGTGCCGAGCGCTACGCGAAAGACGTGGCCGCAGCCATTGCCGCCGGCACCGTGCGCCGTGGCTTCCTGAAGGGCATGCGGACAGCGCGCAGCTGCGCCTGAAACCGATGAGGGA
>Ga0307515_10012642_pt1 | contig 15858 bp, 5 predicted proteins | sample 17_EM_MG_FD_194513 | JGI IMG/M metagenome (GOLD analysis project Ga0307515, IMG submission 194513) | Populus trichocarpa ectomycorrhiza microbial communities from riparian zone in the Pacific Northwest, United States - 17_EM | ecosystem: Host-associated > Plants > Roots > Unclassified | place... | reverse complement strand
AACACCAAACGCCTATCACTAAATTGTAGCGTAGAGCTCCTAGATCCTCCTACTGTCGCGCAAAAATGTATATAAATCTATCCAAACAGTCAAACCTATCCAAACCGTTTGCTAGTTTGATCAACCAAACGAAATAAACAAGCCTGAAGCTTCAAAATATCCAATCAACCAAACCGAAGATCCATGGTTTGAATTGTTTGTTTATCAGCAAGTCTGGTAAGGAACTTCGGTTCAGGTCGATAGATAGGGATGCGGATCCGAAGCCTGCCTAAGTTTATAATTGGCAACTAGATAGAGCTTATAAGAAAGCTTAGGACCAAATATTAAGCCGACGACTACTACCGACGCATAGAGACGAGAGACTTTGTGGAAGCTTTCGTTCGAATATCTGCGGAACAGCTAGGCGACTTACGTCACTACGTATAGGACCTTACTACCATCTTAGCTAAAGCGGTAGCCGTAGGAAACCTTACTAAGCAAGAGAAGGGGTGGTAGTTTATACGAGGACTCCCCATCGAATTCCGCAGGCACGTAATGGAAATAATAGGAGCCGCAGCAGACAAGCCTAGAACCCTTATTTTTAAAAGACTAAAGGAGGCCGTAGAGTTAAGGATAGTGGCTATAGAGGGCGCTAAGCGAATGGATGTCCTTCCGGAAGAAGACGCCCTAAATATTCAGCTTATATAGGAGCTGCGGCAGTAAAGGGATAAGCTCGGCCGTAGGAGAGAAGGAAGGCTTTTGGATTTAGGTGTATACGGAGGAGCCCTAATATAGTAGTAGTTACCCACTACGGATTAGGCTATAGTATAAGGATATGGCCTAGCACTAGGATATAAAGACTGGCAGAATAGCACTCGACCTCCGTAGGACTCTTAACCTTTATAGGGCTCTTGACCTCCGCAAGGCTTTCGATATCCGTAAAGCTCTTAATATCCGCAAGATTCTACTACCTTTAGACGGCTGTAGCGGGACGTACAAGGTTAGTAAGGTACGCGAGGACAAGGCCAGCGGACATGTTTTGGATGCGGAGGAAGTCACCGTTTTACTAAGTATAAATGTTAAGGCTTAAAGGATCTTATTTAGCGAGGATTTATATATTTGTCTGATTAAGGAAGGCTAGTAGCGGGGACGCGTGATCGGCCTGGACCTGAACTCCCGTGGCTCGGCAATAAAGGACAATTAAAAGGTATTAAGAACTAGCTTTGTACGTACTAAGGAGCAGACCTAGACAGACTAAGGAAAAAATAGACGCAGCAGCGGGCCTTCTATAACGGAACAGCGCTAAAGATTAGTAACGAGAAAAGTATAAACTGGGGGGACTACTATTAAAGTCGCATAACCTTTAGAGATAGTAGGACAGCCACTAAGCTGTAGGAGAATAATATACAACTAGGAGATTATATACAGATTAGGTTACAGCCTACAAATAAGACAGCTGAAGCTAGGGAGGACTACTATCAGAATCGTCCGACCCTTGGAGATAGTTATTGGAGATAGACGCTTAAAGCTATTAATCCGCAGCAGGCTCTGTCGTAGGTATAGGATGTTCGACTAGGGGACAGTTAAGTTCTAAGGTAGGGGAGGGGACGCAGGTGACGGCCGTATAAAAGATTTCTATTTATCTACTTAGTTACAGTATTTTCTAAAGCTCCTTTTCTTGTTTACTTTCTTAATCGCAACGCGTTAAGACGCGTCAGTCGCGACGACCTGCTGCGAAGATGTTAGCTTAGCTTACCGCCTATCGCCAAACTAATAGCGATTTTCCATGCCCAGTATGGAAAATCCTGATTGGTCTATTTAGCAGTAGAGCCGGCAGAACTCTATACCGCCCCTGGAATTCGATAATGCAGCTATATAATAAGAACGGATACCGAAGGGCCTTAATTGATTGCATGGATACAGAGCCGATTGTACAATATAGAGCCAGATGCAGAGCTACACGTAGAGCCTTAATTAATCGACAGCACGGAAGCCTTGATTAAATTGAGTGGCTACGCAGAAGCCGCGACTGGTTGAGGAATCGAATTAAGCCAGAGCCTTAATGTCAGCACGTCGCCGTTACTGAATTGAATTGGTTGAATGTCGTTAAATTAGAGCCTTCGACCGGGCCGACCTTATTCCTTATTTAAACGACAGCTGATCGCAGCTTCGCAACCGCCATCCGAATTCAGTACTACGCCAGCTGCAAGACGAGGACGGATACTGCGGTAAGGAAGGGACCTATATAAGGATAGCAGCACGATATTGGAAACAAGCACCGCGGAACCGTAAAGCAGCATACGAAGAGGCACTGATAAAGATGCTCTGCGAGAGATCGTACACAGGGTATAGCTGACTATATTAAGCCCAAGCTATCCTCATGCGACTGAAGATAGGACAAAGCCGTATCTAACTAAGCCAGTAAAGGACCTTATTGAGGATTACAAGGGAAATAGGAATTGGACGTATAGGAGCCAGCACTTCTTAGAGATCGTCTTGACAAAAGGACTGTATTATGGACGCAAGGGCAAGGGATATGTGACGGAGGTAGTTATAACAGCCGAGAAGCTACTACTGGATAATAAAGAGACTGGAAGCAGAAGATAGTCCCTAGAAGGCTCTTAAGCTAAAAGAAGATTAAGGACACGTAAGCGTACTGCTAGCAGTGAGGGCAAAGGAGCAGCCGTAAAGGCCTAAAATACGCCGAAGAAGCTAAGTGCAAAGACGGCCCAGAAAGAGAAGAAAGTAGCTATTAAGGACGTCCCAGAAAAGCACTAGGCCTGTAGTAGTAGTTCAGAGAAAGCTACTATTAGTGCTCGTAAAGGAGGAAGTCTTAAGATAGATCTCTGGATTGGACGTCTGGAGGATGCTAAGAGCCTTAATTATACGATGCGGAGCCTTAATCGATTATATAGCTAGAGTTTTAATCGATTACCTGCAGATATAGGGCCTACGGATGTAGAGCCTAGGTTGTACGTATAGTAGAAGACGCCCTGAGTTAAGCTAGAGCCTTAGTTAAATCCTAATTAGTCGAACGCCGCCTGTATAAGTTAAGTCGTTAAATTAGAGCCTTTAGTCGGGCCGACCTAATACCCTATTTAAACGTTAGTTGGTTATACGTTGTTACAGTTAAATCAAATTAGTTACCGTCGCCGTCAGACGTCTTTAATCGGCAGTTAAAGATACATCACCGTAGGCACGTAGGCACTAGACCTAATTAGGAAACCAGTATATGGCCGACAGAACGTTAGAAGCAGAGCTAATTAACGTTTTAGAGCCTTTGCGAGAGCTTCTTCCCTTAGCTATCCCCCCCTTATTAATTAATTGCTGCCCGTCTTGACGCCCACGGATTGGTTAACTAGAATAATCTTTCCTGTAGATATAGATACGGAGCTTTATACGGAGTCTTACACGGAGTCGTATATGGACCCTACGGATATAGAGTATACAGGTGCAGAGCCTTGATTAGACAACAGTATGGCAGCTTAACTGGACGCCTATAGATGCGAAGCCTTAATTGAATGGTAGATGCGAAACCTTGACCAATTGGACGTATATATGGAAGCTTTAATTAACTGTCTATAAATGTAAAGCCCCAGTCGTATATATAGTAGAAGACACCTTAAGTTAAGCCAGGGCCTTATTAAGTCTAGATTAGCTAAACGCTGTCTCCGTATTTAAATTAGGACAATTAGGGCCTTCGACCGGGCCGACTTTCTACCTTAATTAAACGACCGAACGACCAGTTGTAGTACGTCGTCGCCGACTAACTAGACAGTCTTCGTCTGGTAGTTAAAGCAGATATGCAGCTATACACGCAGCTACGCACGCAGACACTATGCCTATATAGGAAATCGGTATATAATGTACAGCGAGATATACGGCTAGACGTATAGCTAGATGTAGGGCTTGATGCAAAGCCACGGGCAGAGCTTTGATTGAGAAGCTGCGTACGATGTAGACCGATACAGAGCCAGATGCAGAGTTTTGATATTAAACGGTAGTGGAACGATCGAGTTAATCTAGAGCCTCTGCTACCTTGATTAACTGTCCTTTCACCGCTACTGCTACCGCTATTCCGTCTAGCTATTTTGTCCTTGCTGTCTTAACCGACTACTGTCTCTACCGTCCTAGATCTGTACCGCTACTAGGTTTATTTACTGCTAGATCTGCTAGGTCTATTATGCCGTTTTATACTACTATTCTAACCGATCTGTTCTACTGCTGCCGACCAGCTGTTCTACCGCTACTACTACTGCTATTACTATTCCGACTGTTCCGTTCTATTGTTCCGATTATTCTACTGCTACCATTCTCACTGACTGCTACTGACTGACTGCTACTGACTGACTGCTACCGACTGACTGCTACCGACTGACTGCTACCGACTGACTGCTACCGACCGTCTGCCGCTACCGAGATTTCTGCTACTAAAAGTTCTGCTGCTGGATGTCCTACTGTTTACTAACTGTTACCGAATTCTTCTACTAAGTATTCTACCGCGCTAACTGTCTACCGTATTACTATTGCTACTACCGTTACTGTTGCTGCTGTTACTGCTATTACTGCTGTTACTACTATTACTGCTACCGTTATTGTTTCTAGTTTACTGCTGTCTTAGTTACTAGGTTGGATCTTAGCTATAGGTAACGGAGGGGCACTGTAGAACAGTTCTATAGGAGAGCTAAGGATAGGGTTATCTGAGTTCTTTTAGGGGTATGCTTTTCTTTTTCTATTCTGCTTTTGCTTTACTTTCGTTTAGCTATTCTTCTATGGTATAGAACGTTAGGGGATAACGTTCTTGGTAGGGGAGGTATATAGTGGGGTAAAATGGGCCACTATTTAGTGCCTTGGCATTTTCCTGTATATATTAAGCCTTCGGCTTCTCTCCTTCTCTCCATTACAACCTACCGGGAATACATTCTTTCCTTTCTTCTTACTGACTGCTTTCCTACTAATTGATTATAACTGATGACCGACTAACCGACCGACCGACAGACAGATAGCATTGTGACTTTCCTATCTAAGAGTGGTCGTACCCTCCCATACTATCAATGAAATTATTAGTAGTGCCTTATATATATTTAAAGCTTCTCCTTACCTCTCTTTTCCTTAGATGGTAATAATAAAGCTATAGGTTTCTCTTGCTTACTTTCGTCTTTAATGCCCCTCTATTATCTATATTTTACTAGATTATCCTATAATAGATTGTTAATTGCTAGCTATAATTAGTTCCTTACGCTATTTTCACTAATAAATAACTCCTAATATACCCTATAATGGCTTCTTAACTTACTAACTTTTATCACGCTTGCGCTTTTTATGTCGTTCTGATATATAAGTAATTTAAGGGCCTAAAGAGATTAGCCGTTATCTACTAATGGAATTAGATTATATACTATCTAGATATAATATCTTATAATCTTTAGCAAAAGTCTTAAGGGTTAGGAAACTAAGGGAATCCTTCCTCTCCTTAATATAATTAAGAAGGCCGACTTTGTCCTTTGCGGTTAAGTTGGCTATTCTTTACTTTCCTAAACTAGCGGCGTATAATAAGACCAGTCCCAGACCGTAATAGTATAAAACGTCGTGTAAAAACTTCTAATAGACTTTAAACGCCTAACTCGTTTACGGTTTCCCTAAAATCCCTACTACTGTTTTTAAATACTTAGAAGCTCGGTCGTCTAAGCGTTCTAAAATCTTTAGTATGTCAGCGGTCTTACGGAGTTTTGCATGGCATTTATTGTTTTTGTTAGTCTAAGCTGAACGCGTTTATAGCTGCCGCTTTTTAACTTCTAGTTCTAGAGAAGCTAGAGCATCGCGGCTTTGCTAGAGAAGGATTTCTAAGTTACTACCTATTACTGCCGCATACCCATCCATCTAACGGATGCTAGCTTTACCACTTATATAAAACGTAATATACGGAAATTCTATAAGAATAGAGTAAGAGGTAAGCTTAAAAAGTAATAAATAAAGTTATAGAGGCTCCGCGTATATTAGAAGGAAGTGCTTAAGGTCGAGAGATATTATTGCAAGTCTTAGATAATAGTACTCTAGAATAAGGGTGAGGAACTTTAAGAAGTATATATAAAATTCCTGGAATTTAATAGTAATTTAGTGGAATCCTTAGCTAACTTAGTGGCTAAAATAAGGGGTAGTAGGGGGCTTGGTAATTTCGCTTATATTTAACAGGGGCCTAATACGCACTTAATGCTACATACGTATCTCTTTCCCTTTGATCTATAATATCCACCTTCGCTACTGCATATAAATCGATGCAGTTATATTAGTTTTGGCGTCGCTCTAATGGCCGGGACAAGGATCCTGTATATAAGCCCTCGCGATATCTCCGCAGCGAAGGCAAGAAAGTTAAAGCGACTACTTAAACCCGTCTCCTTGCAATGGCGCTTTGTATTAATTATGCCTTCTATAATTAGATTAGGCGATATTCTCTTTTTAAGCTTACTCTAGTGCTGGAGCTGAGATCCTATATGCAAGCCAACAAGCATATACACTATGGCTTTATTTACTATAACGGAGATAATATTAACGTGTATTAACTAAAGCCTACTAGGATTAATTAGGGAAGGTAGCCTATTACTAGAAGAGGGGCGTAGAAATACCTGTGGCATAGCTTATACCGTATTAATGGGTATAAAAGAGGGCGGATCTCGTTCGAAAATAATATTAATATCCGCTTAGATCCTTACTCCAAACCTTATACTTTAGATTACTATTTCGTTACTAAAGCTTTATAAAGTAATAATGTTAAACTAGCCTAAGGCTATAAAGCAACCTAAGATGTCTCTAGATACTCCTTTAAGCTATAAAAGTCCGCAAACGCCTTTTTCTAGCCTAGTTATACCGCCCTTGGACCTAGTTACTATCCTTTACCTCGCGGAGCTGCTAAAGGACGTACTAAAGGTAATAAAAATAACATCCGGCACTATAGATACTCCTAAGGCTACCGCTATATTGCAATTAATTAAGCGAGGCGTTACGGCCGTAGAACTCCTAGTAACCGTAAAGGCGCTACCTAACTCCGCTTCTTTACCTAAGGCTACTAAAGCCACGGTTATCCCTTAACACGGCAGGGTCCTTTGCCAAGTTCGCTTATATTAACAACTGGATTCAATTGGATAGTTATATTAACCCAGCTTTTCCAATTAGTTGATTCTTATCGATAACCTAAGGACCCAAATTGCCGTGTTAAGGGATAGAACAGCCCGAACTAGGGGAAGCCAAATTATAAACGTTAAAGGTGGCATATAAGAAAGTTAATAAAGGGTAAGCTCTTAACAAAATATAAGCGGACGCGGTTGATATAATTATTAGCTAGGATCCGAAAGCCTATAAATATATAATTGCTAAGCCGGTAGACTCTAAGTAAGAAGTAAATAAACTGAACTAATTTATATTTGTCGTTTATGTTCAGATTAGTAAGCATAGTGCACTCTACCTATCTCTCCTACTACTTACGACGAAGTTATAGATAAGATAATAAAAGACCTAACTTCCTATATTGATGTTAAATCTAAGATATTGCGAGACGTTCTAAGGATGACCCTTTAAGATATCTACGGAATCTCTCTTGCGGAGGATATGCCTTTAGTATAGCATATCTTACTAATAGGCTACCCTAATGTTTTAAGTTTGGAAGCTTATTTTGCGCGTAGGTAGAATAGAATCTCCTTTATTATTTCCTGCTAGATCTAGAGTTGTATTAAAGCCATATAAGAGGCGATTCTAAGGACACACTCTGTTTAAAGCATTTGGACCTTTTAATAGAGTATATAAAGACTACTTATAAGTCGACTAACGAACGCCTACTCTTACTTCTTAAAAGGAAAGAAATTACGTATAATCTTTTTTAGACCCTCTTTAAACCAGGTTTAGAGGCCTATTCTACTTATAAAGGCACTTACGTAGCGAGATGTGTTATATGCGATTATAGTAAAGAGAAAGTCGAGTTAAATGGTTTTAAATACTTCCTCGTTAAGACTTACTATCTAGATTTTAATAGAAAGGTACTTGGAGAAGCTACCGCTAAGTATAAAGTCCTATAATTTTAGAGAGCGATACAGATTAATCTCCTCTATGTATATCCCTTTTAGTTTTACCCTTACTTAGAAGAAACTAGGAAAGACCTAATTAAGTATAGTTATACGTTTGTTTCCTTAATAGGAATCCATTACTAATAATATAAGGGCTACGCGTTCCAGCTAAATAATAAGGGCGAGGTAAACAGCCGCTACGTTAAGAGCAGGATTATAGTTAATATAGTTGGATTCTAGGAATACAACTCTAATTATATTCGACCGCGGATCTATTAGAATAAGCCAACTTTAATAAACCTTAGCACTTTTAAACTAGTTTCCTTAGATAAAGATGGCCAAGTTAAGTATACAGATATCGATCCGAAACGGCTGAAAGAGTATAACTTACTTATCTACAGTCTAACTGTATTAGGTTTTAGTCTAGATAATAAAGAGTTCCGTAAGTTACCTAGGCGCTTAGTAAAGGCGGTTTTATATTAACAAGCTATAGTTAAGTTTGCTGTTAAGTATATATGCGACATTAAGTGGAACCCTTTATTTAATAAACTTATTATCCCTTATAAGAAAATGAGAATTGTTTGGGTATTAAGTAAGTTATATTTAAATTAGGGCTCTGACTACACCTTTAATAATTTAGTATAGGGTAAAGGAAAAGGGGTTGTTCTCTTGTTGCAGTATACTCTCTATACCTTACTATTTATACCAACTTAATGGTATAAGTAAGTCATATCCCAGGGCATGAAATACGTATAGTATCGTATGCTCTTTGGGATAGTGGTGACTGTCGATTCTATTGAGGTAGACTACGTGGTCTATATACTGACGCGCCTCCCCCCTAATTAGTCAGCATGTAGGTGGTTGGTGCACCGAACGCGTAAGTACGCGTTCGTATACTAGGTGCTGTAATTATACACTGGCGGTACTTGGAAAATGAGACCACTTATATACAGCCTCCGTAATTGCTTTGATAGAACTATAAAACACAAAGGAAAATACATAGGAGATCCTTCCCAAGGTGCCCTCCGGGCTGCCTCCCAAACGGTGCTCTAAGTCGGCCGTAAGTCCTGCTTACGGTCCGTAAAGTAAACCGTACGGCCTTCCAACGGGCCGTAAATAAACTATGCGGCCTTCCGACGGGCCGTAAATGAACTATAAGTGCTCTGTTAGTCTCGTTCCACCCATTCTATAACCTTTAGATTAAGCTTATTTATGTTAATTAGGGTTTTTAGAGCTTAACACGGCTTTGCCTTAGTCATGGCGTCTACTAGGTTATCTTCGCTGCTAATCTATTTAACCTCTGTAATCTTACGTCGTTCGTAGGCCTGACGTAAGCACATTAGGTCAACTATGAGCCTCTTCTCCTATGTTGTACCTAGTTTGACTAGGTAGTCGTAGAGGGACTTTAAATCGGTGTATAAAACTAGGGGTAACTGTTCCAATTATAGGATCTTCTAGATTATTGATTTGATTACGGCTGCTATATTAAAGCTATGGGCTAGTGTATATAGTTTAGAAGCTAGTACACTGCGGGTTACTTACTTGCATTTAATTGAAGATTAATACAGTATATTTATATCTTAATTATGGTCCGTAAGTACAATTATAAAGCCGATTTGCGATAATAGGTCCCTATTATTAGTAAAGGAGGCGTCCGTAAATACTATTACGCTAATGGAATTTGGGTCTAGTGGTATAAAAGTAAGTCCTCTTGTCGTATTATTAATCTGCTATTAAATGCGCTTATTAAGCTGCTTAATATTTTCTTCTTGCGGATCTACTGTCTGGGCCGTAAAGGATAAGTTATAGGCAGATTTAGGTTGGCAGACTGTAGTAATATAGGCGCCTCTTGCACGCTATGCAGCGTATTAGTCCTTTATATTTACAGTCTTATAGGTCTCTTTGCGGGAACTAGTAAGGTCTATAGGCTTTGCTATAATAAGCTTTAGGTTTTAAGCTTGGCGTTCCTAGGTTAGCTAAATTAAGTTGCCCTTTTGTGTAATTAAGCCTCCATTAAACTTAATTGGAGTCTACTTAGTTAACTGCTCTTATAGCTTTGCTAGGAACTTAGCTTCTTGCAGTTTAGTCTCTTTAGCGTCCGCAAATGTCCGGTCTGCTAAGAAGAGGGTATTATCTGTTTAAAGTCTAATAATACTAAGGCCGTTTAATAGGGTGTATAGGAGGCAAGGGTTATAGGTTAACTGCTTTATCTTAAGTTTACGGACGTAGTGCTAGTAGTACGTCTTAAACTAATGGTTTTTAGCTTCTGGTACTCTATAGAGTGGTTTTATAACCTATAAAATTATTCTTAGTTGCAAATTAAGCTCCAGCGGTGGTCGTATAAAGATATCCCTACTTAGGTAGATATTGGATTATACGTAGGCTTATGAGATATCCCATAGGTAAAGAGCTACGGGTTTGCTTTGCTATAGGCCGGGCGTAAGTATAAGTATAATCCGTTAGCTGACTTATTGGATTATAGGCAATTACGTAAGGACTAAGTCCTTTCCTTAGTCGTTATAAGCTTATATAATAAGCCTTAACTTTTTAAAGGCTTTATTAGTACTAGGGTGCTTAATTTTGTTAATAAAGCGCGAGTTAAATATACGGACGCCTTGCGGAACGTCTTTCTCTATTATAACTATAAAGACGCCCTTTTTAAGTAGTCTGTTAATCTCTTTGCGTTATAAGTCCGTAAAAGGGGTTTCCTATACTAGAACTAATATATTTATAGGCGGAGATTACCTTATAGATATACCTGCGGAGGTTAGGTAATTCTCTGTTACGGGGTTCTTACGGGGGCGTCCTTAGCCACGCTTTATAGTAGGTTTAGTAGGTTTAGTAGGTTTCTAGGGGACCTCTAGGGTAGGCAAGGGTACTTCTAGTTTATTTAATTTGGCGGGTGTTTCTAGTTTACCTAATTCGGCGGGTGCTTCTGGTTTGTCTGGCTTAACGTTATAGGTGTTTTTGGACTAAAAATAGGGTTTTACGGACGTGCTTCTGAAGCTTGTCGGTCCGCTAGGGAGCTATATATAGTAGGTCTTATCTTCTACGGCTAGTAGACGGTAAGGTCCAGTCTAATTACCGCTTTTACGCTATATAAGGACTTTAGAATTAAGCGGGAGGTTGTATACTAAGGTTATATTAGGTCTATTACGGTAGTATAAGGCGTTATTAACAGTTTATTTGGCCCGTAATTTAACTATTTCGGCTATTATCTTCCGTATTATAGCTGCTTAATCTATAATAGATGGGGCAGGAGGGTCTAGTTTGCTTATCCTTGGGTAGGCTCTATAGACTAAGAGGGTAGGTACTAGTCCGTTAGGGCTAGCGGTGTTATTAACGGCTTTTACGGCCATCTGTAAAGCTAGTTCTTTTTAGATATTCTTACACTCGTCTATAATAATCTGGTAAGCTCTCTATAGAGCTAAGTAAGCTCGCTTAATAAGCTTAACGGACTAATGCGCCTTAACTAAAACGGCTTTTGTTGAAATAGCCATAGCCGTAGCGTATTATTGGAATTTCTTACTAATAAAGTTCCTACTGGCGTCGTGGGTAATATACTTAGGAGGTCTAAGGTATGTATTAATCTAGTAGATCTATAAAATGTCCTAAGTATATTTTGTGGATATATTTTATAACTAACGGGCGGCTTAATAGCGGGTTGCCTCGTTAATTATATATAATACTAGACTGCCGTTAATATATATAATATCCACGTATATTAAGTAGTTAAAGTTAAGGTCCTTATAAAGGGTGAACTTAAATCAGCCTAGGGAACGTCCGTATTTCTAGCAAAAAGAGCAGTATTTGGTTAGGTGGTTAATTACCTTCCTATTAACGTTGTTGTGTCTAGAGCGTTTAAGGATTCTATATAGCTTTTCGGCTAACAGGTGGCCGAAGCAGCGGTATAGGTGGTGGATTTTAGTACTGGTAAGGTAGCACGGGTTATAGTTAAAAGATTCCTAAATATAGGTCCGTAAAGTCTCTTCCTATATAAGGAACGGGTGTCTAAATTGTCGTATAATTGGTAGGGTAATATACTTGCTTTTTAGGGCAGTTATAGGGCCAATTAAGGTGTCTGTAACATTGTTATAGTAGACCTATAACCTATCTATGTCCATAAGGTAGAGTAGGAAAGGGGTATCCGCTTTTACTATATGGAAGTTAACTAGGCTAATTAGAGTCTTAACTTTAACTAATCCAATTAATGCGGTTAAGCCAATGCCGAATTAGATGTTTATGGCCCCAGTTTATATAATATTAATGTCCGTATTATTATTTACGGTGGTCTTATATATAAGGTATTATCCATAACCTATAGTAGACTTCTTAGAGGCACCTATATCAATTATAACGCTATAGAATTCTTTAGGGGTATAGCGTTCTATAGTGATATATGTAAATAGGTCCTATTCGCGGTCCGTAACGTCTATAATGGGTCTAACGGGTATACTTATGGGCTGGTTTTTAGGTGTAATTAAGTGTATAAAGGAGCGGTTGGCTAATACGGTTGTAATATTAAAGGCTTAGCCGTCCGTAAAAGGTCTAAAAGTAGTTAGGAACGTCTCTAAGGTCTCCTATTCCTATGTGTTTAAGTTAAAGTCAATTATAAGGGCTTCCATTAACTTATTAAGGGACTCCTTTACTTCCTCTCCTTTATAGTTTAAGATAAACTAATTAATCTAATTGTTAAATCTCTTCTTAGACTTATTACGTTCTTTCTGGGTATGCCTTATAGACTAACATCCTTCCTTACCGTATATAAAGCACTTCTGACTGGTTTGTCTGTAGGGGTATACTTTTGTATAGGAGTTATTGCGGGGGTTACAAGTAGGACTTAGTCGGTATGGGTATAGTTAGTAGTAGCGGCGGTCCGTAAAGTAGGCATCTAAGTTAGTTTATGGGTCTTATAGGTTTATAATAAAGGCTTAAGTACTGCCTAGTGGGTTTAAGACTTTATACGTTGTAATAAAGGACTATAAATTGTTAATAAGGCCAGCTACGGTGTCTGCGGGCTTATAATAGGCGTATTTATAGTGTTCTACTTCTTAGTAAGCTGTAATAAGCTTATTATATAGGAAGTCGTCCGTTTAAAGCTTAATATTAAGGCCGTGCTATAGGTGCCGGAGGTCTTTAATAAGAATTTGCAGGCACTCTGTGGTTAACTTTTCGGTATTCTTATTAATTACGGTCCGTAACTTAATCGCATTCTATTAGGTAAGGATATTACGCCTATATTCTAGCCCTTTAAAGTAGTTGCGTATAGCTTTATATAGCTTATTAAAGGAGACACCAAGGGGATTACTTTTAAGGTTAGTGTAGTAGTGGTTAAGGGCTAGGCCACGCAGTATGGTAGAGTAGGCTTGGCTAAATTCCTATTTAGGAATATTAGCCTTTTAACAAAGGTCCGTAAAGATAGTTAGTTTAAAGTTAAAGTTATCGTTTTTACCGCTATACTTAGATTTATTAGTATAGAGCTTAGCTAAGTTAGCTAGCTCCTTGCCGTAGGTCTTTACTTAAGTAGGTTGCGGATCTATGACTTAGGTAGGTTGTGGATCTATGGCTTGGGTAATGGGAGGGTTTTATTCCGTATTTTGGTTTATAAGGGTATTATAGTCCGTAACTTAAGTACTAGGTATGCTTTAGCCCGTAAGATTAATTCTAAAATTGCTTAGGTTTATAGGACGAATTTAGTTAAGTAGGTTAGGTATAAGGCTAGTAATGCTATTAAGTTTAGGAGAAGTAAAGAGTTTATTAATGGCTTTAACCTAGTTTAGGATCTCCTCTTTAGTCTATTCCGTTTGGTCCTTCTTCTATATTATATTATATAAGGACCGTACAACAGTAACTTATTTATTCTTTTTAACCTATATACCTTAGTAATATAAAAGGGTTCGTAGGTTACGGATAGTAGTAGGGTTATAAGCCTTAAGAATAGCTTCCGTAAAGTCCGCAAAGTCTTCCTTATATTACTCCTATAGGTCGTTATTTAGGAGCTTATAGTGTCCGTATTTAAGGATTTTAAAATTAATATAGTTGTTAACGCCGTCCGTAAACGTAAGGTTAACTCCCTAACTCTACTTCTTTTAACCTTTACTAATTTGCTTAGTTATATCTGCCATATTGTGTAGCGTAGTATGTCTATATAAGCTGTAGTGGGTAGTAATAGCTTATAGCGGGTAGAGGAGGTCTTATAATGGTCCATAAAATTAATTAATAGGTCTATAGTGGTTTGTAGGAGGGTAAGGGGTTCCGTAAAGGTCTGTATTCGCGTTTATAAACTTCCGGTAAACCGTACTAAGACTTAAATAAGTATATAGAGTTGGTGATAGGTCCGTAATCCCCAACTTCCGACCTTCTAGTAGGTCGTACTAGGAGTCTAAACGGGTGGTCGCTGTCGTGTATCGCTTAGTAGGAGGTGTCGAGTGATTGCTAATCTGTGCGCGCTCACTGATTAGTGTTTGTACCAACTTAATGGTATAAGTGAGTCATATCCCGGGGCACGAAATACGTATAGTATCGTATGCTCTTTGGGATGGTAGTGACTGTCGATTCTATTGAGGTAGACTACGTGGTCTATATACTGACGCGCCTCCCCCCTAATTAGTTAGCACGTAGGTGGTTGGTGCACCGAACGCGTAAGTACGCGTTTGTACACCAGGTGCTGTAATTATACACTTACTAATTTAATCGCTTATATAATATACTAGTGGGCCGCCTGGCGTCGGGAAAATATTAACAGTAAAGGTGATGGTAGAGTCCCTTAAATCCCCGCTTTACGTAGTAAGTGGCCCGTTTACTTATTTATTAGGGTTACTCTTTAATAAACTAGATTACTGCTAGCCAATTGGGCGTTAAGGCCGTAGAAGTTAAGAGAATCCTATCTATAATCTTTATAATAGCAACCCGCTAGAAAGCTACTTTACTTCTTAACAAAGCGGACGTATTTGTAGCCTAGCGCACGCTTAAAAACCCTAACCGCAATGCCCTGGTTTCTATATTCTTGCGTAAGCTGGAATATTACGAGGGGATCCTGTTTATCACGACTAACCGAGTGCAGATATTTGATGAAGCTATAGTAAGTAGGGTATACCTCGCAATTAGGTACAAGCCGCTAGACAAAGGCGCGCGAAAGGATGTTTGGAGGATGTTTCTAGTAAAAGCAAAGACCAAATATGGTAAGGCAGATTGCGACTCGAACGTACTTGAGCATGTTAGGCAAAAATCTCAACAGGCGAGAAGTAAGTGCTTTACCTTATTGGCAGCGCCAAGCTGACTGACTGATCTAGATAAAAAATGCTGTATTAATAGCTTAAGCATTGGCGTGCTATAATAAAACTCAAGTGAGCAAGTTATATTTGGAAATTGCTATTACCGCGAACGAAGAATTTTAGTACGATTTTAGGGGAGTAGGTCTAATAGAGAACATGCGATCTTATACGTAGCTCTACGTACTCCGACTGTTCCCCCCCTTTTTTACTCCTTTACCCTTTGCGTTGGCTTATTTGCTAGAGTTTAGTTAGATCTTTTATTACTAAGACGTAATTCTAGGTAGTTAATTGATGCCACGTTCTCTTGCATCTGTCGCGGTTATCATGTGACGGACGGGAACCCTGCCGCATTTACTAAGCTAAACCCCTGGCTAAACGAAGTTCTGGTGTCAAGGAAAGGATCTAAATTGACAAAGGTAAGCAAGGAGGAAGATATGGGGTATATTCGACTCAACCAGGGTTGTTTTGGATAATGCGAATAAGCGAGCATAAAATATCCTTTATCCAATAGAAAATGCATAAAATATCGCAATCGATAAGGATAAAAGTGC
>Ga0307515_10012640_pt1 | contig 15859 bp, 17 predicted proteins | sample 17_EM_MG_FD_194513 | JGI IMG/M metagenome (GOLD analysis project Ga0307515, IMG submission 194513) | Populus trichocarpa ectomycorrhiza microbial communities from riparian zone in the Pacific Northwest, United States - 17_EM | ecosystem: Host-associated > Plants > Roots > Unclassified | place... | reverse complement strand
GTTCCTCCCATCACCACCACGCTTCACAAGCTCTACAGATCAGCTGCCTTGCGAATCCCTCGCCTCCCCCTCACCTCAGAAATCACACGACGACTGCCTGCCGACTCCCTCCCCTCCTCAGCACGACTCACACAACGAGTCATCCCCCCCAAACACATCCCCTTCGCCAGGCCCAGAGCCAACGAAACCCTCTCTCCCCTCACCCGCATGGTCGCCACTTTCGATTGTCACACCGAACGTGCCAAACCATTCCACAACCAAAACGCGCCACACCATCCGTGCCTCTCCTCTGATCCCTTCAACGGCAGGCTTACCATTAGCCCGGAAGCCTGTGGAAGGAAGGATCGCAAGTCCCTCGTCGCTAACCAACGCATCTGGTTAGAAACACGAACAGGGCAAGACACCCTAGTCGTCGTCACAGACGGCTCCCTTACGAACAAGGCAGCGGGCTGGGCCATTACGGGCATCCACGCTGGCCACACGTTGTTCGAATACAAAGTCCCCTTGGCGAAGAGGGCCGGCAACCATGATGCCGAGATGATGGCTCTAGCACACGCTTCCAGGCTCGTTTACGTAACGATGCTTGGGGAGCTCGACATACGGGAGTTCCGAATCTTCTCCGATTCCACCGCAGCGCTGACGTCAATATTTGACCCAGGCCCACACGCCGCCCAGCAGGCCTCGCTCATGTTTCAAAAGAACATGATCCGACTCTTCACCGCCCGACCTGACATCACCGGCACCATGCTCTGGACCCCTGGACACGGAGGTCTAGACCAGATGAAGGTCACAGACAAAAACGCCCGCAAGGCAGCGAACATGAGGTGCCGCGACTCCGGTTACCTCCTCCCCCACTTCGTCTCCCGCTCTTCCGCTCTCACCGAAGTGGAAACCATGGCACTCAAGGAATGGCGCGACTTCCTTGAGGACCTGGAAGATAAAGACAAGAAAATCTTCCGTCCTGCCTCCGGTTTCCTCCCCTTCGCGAGGGCACACAAGACTTCCGACTTCATCAAGCTCAGACCCCCCAAGTGGTTCAAGCTCATCAACCGAAGTTCCATGTCTACCCTCACACAGATGTGCACTAACCACGCTCCCACAGGAGAATACTTCAAACGCCACGTTTGGAAGTACCAGAACAAGCCCCCCTCTTTCTTCATGTGTCCTTGCCACAAAAGCAAGGAACACAACTACCCCCCCGTTCTGCAGACCCGCGAGCACATCATCCGTGCTTGCCCACTCTTCGAAGACGCCAGGGAGAAGCTAGCGCTGGCCTTCCCTGGGATCAGGATGCCTCAACGAAGCCTGGGACGGCTCATCAAAAAGAAACACGTGGAACACACGTTGGAGTTCCTCAAGTCTGGAGCATTCTCCCGGCACCACGCGCCTTACGAACCGCCGTGAGTGGCCTCACCTTCAGGAGTCGATGCGGGAGCTCCCGTCGACTGGACCTATTAGCCAGTCCATTTCCCTTCTCTTAGGCTGGTACACCGGCTTCCTCCCTACCTGCAGTACGCAGTACTCCACCCCCCTTTTTGTTACGAACATCTCGGATACGTTTCTCCTGACTGACGCCGCAAGGCAAACTCATGTATAAAGAATAGCTGTGTGCTAGATACACCATAAGCGCTGTAGTAGATAGCGGACTCCTCTAGCCTCCGAGCTGAACGGAGTATAATAGAAACACACACACACACACGTGGCAATTCCCTCCCCTCGAAGTAGCACGTATGCTGTCACCCAAGATGCCGAAACCCTGGCTTGAAGTTGCTCGGGAGTTGCTCCCACTGGACCAGCACAACTGCATGGTGGACGAACTGGCCCTCCAGCATGCCCTCGATAATGTCGTCGCACGGCTCGAGAATGATGATATCTTGACCTCCTGCCCTTTCGACCTCTACAACTTGGCTTCGTTCCTCACAAGGTGTGTAGAGGCGTGCAACGATGCTCTTGACAAACAGCAAGACGCTCCACTCCGTCATGATCGGTGGTGCAACGATTTCCAGTTCACTGTCAGAACTACTCTGACGGACCTCCCCGAAGAACCCGTTTCCCTGCAGCCAGCCATTAGAGGTGGGAATAGATCAGTGGGAGGGGATTACTCGCTCTACCGGGACCCGCCAGAAGGTAGACCTACCAACCTCATGTTACCGGTGGAAGTGGGGGAGTCATGGAAGGAGACGGTCTCCCGGGCGTTTGATTCCGCGCGTCGTTTATTCATTGAGAGCCAAATGCGGTCATTCGTCCTCGTCTTGGCGTTTAACCGAGATGAACAAGCACTGCGATCCCTGATCTTCCACCACGGTGGGCTTACCGCTTCTGAGCCGTATAACATCACTGCACCCGAAGGGTTGAAGGAGATTGCGCGCCTTTTCCTCACCTTGGCGTTGTGGAGCACCCCAGGAGATGCAGGGTTTGTTCCCACTTGCACTGACACCATATACATGCTTCCTGCGGATTGGTTGGGGAAGGACTATGCTCTCGCGGTGTTGGATAAGGTGCTTTCACGGTCACTTCGAGTCCGCGGCAGGATGACGCTCGTGTCTCGCCTCCATCTTTTACACAATCCCTCTCTAAAGGGTGGGTTTTCCCAAGCCACCACTCCGATTTTGTGCTAACTCCCTCACAGGCAGGAATATCTTAACCCCCCATATTGCACAGTGCCCTCGAGTCAACTACATCCAGCCGATTGAGGTCATTCGTTCGCGCGACAGCCAGATCCTTTCAGAAGTGGTCCAGCCAATTGTTGTAAAGACCAGTTGGCCAGAAACAGCCCGCAGGGGAAAGGAGGCGGCAATGTACAATGCATCTGGTGGTGGGTTCGGGACAATTCCTCACATGTGTTCATATGAAGCAGTGGGCAAGTATCGCGAGGCCGTCTCAAATATTGTCTTCCTTCCTCGAGATGAAGATATTTCAAGATACCACTGGCCAATTTTTTCCACCCACCCACCCAAGAGGCCAGAGGTCAGGACACTTTGGTTCACCATCTTTGGTGTTGAAGGACAGTCTCTTGTAGAAGCAAGGAGTCCTCGACAACTGTCTCGGGCTTGGGTTCACTTTGTACTTGGTGTGTCCATTGTCATAGTTTGATGTGCCCTGAATCTGATACACAGATCCTGCAGGATGGTTAATGACATACCTGTCTGGATACCTGCAGAGGGATATCAGCATTGGGAATGTCCTCATGACAGAACAGTCAGTGAAGAGGGAAAAATTCAAGGTTCCTGAGGGGTTCCTTATCCATCTCTTATCAAAGAATGACCCGTTTGTGGCCAAGATCCAAGTACTGTGTAACCAGGTTGAACAGCTGGTTACTAAACTGGGAATCTCTGATGAGTGCATTGGGTTTATCACTGATGGGGACCTGGCAATATCTTGGAATGATTACCTCCTTGAAGACCAGGGAACTAAGTTTGTGAGTGACTCTTGAGTCTTTAGAACTATAGTTGACAGAACCTGTAGGGTACACCTGAGTTTATGTCTCTGGGGCTTATCATGGCAGTGGAAACAGGGAAAGATTATCTACATTCACCTGTAGATGATCTGGAATCCTGCTTCTGGGTTGCTCTCTGGAGTGTACTTTTCAACAAAGATCATGAGGAGTTACTATCAATTGAAGAGCATGTTATGAGGGAATCACTCATAAAAATCAAAAAGGCAGAAGCTGTGGGTTACTTTGGTATTCTTGAATTCAAGGAACTCAGTAACATCATGCAACATTTCCTGCCAGTACTTTCAGTATGGTGGGAAAAGATACGGTGCAGGGATGGTATGTGGAAAGCTGAAGTTTTGGATAAATCTCCAGCAGGGGCAGGGAAGGAATATTATTTACTACATTTTCATCACTTTGCTCTCCAAGGTGTTCTGGACATTTTGGAGGTTATGGCTGAGAATTGGGATGGAGAAATTAGTTGGGAGAGTTGGACATCCCCTGTAGCACTGAAGATCTCAGAACAATAGGTACTTTTGTTAGTAACACCTCAATCACAATTGGAAGTCACTGTTACGTTCGGATCCGACCGGATCCGGACGTACCGAGGGGATAAACGAAGAGGCGAATCCGGCGGACAGCTATCGACTGTCCACACCAGAACGCGTGCCGGGAATACGAGAGTCGAGAAGAGGAGACAAAGACGGCCGGAGCCGAACCGGAGTTTCCGAGCATTCCGAAGAACCTCAGAGAGATACGAGGGAGAAGTAAGTAATATTAGTTCTGAGGTTTATAGCTACAAGTACACGAGATATATATACTAAGGATCGGAATCGTCGGAGCGGGATACGAGAACGGGATCTGAGTACACTAAGCGAAGTACAATAAGGTAGGGTCAAGGGGAAGCTGTGGAGTCCGAGAAAGTGAAATACTGAAACATAGTGCGCGCGAGGGAAACATAGTGAAAGGTGAAATAGAAACATGAAACATATAGTCGAGAGTCACAGAGACACGTAACCGGAAATCTCGGAGTCCGAAGGAAAACATAAAATGTAACGAAGTCCAAAAGTAACGGAGTCCGAACGGAAACATAGAAAACTGTCTAAGGTCGAGAGCGCGGAGTCCGGTCGGATCTGGAATGGTGTTAGGATCGTTGGATCCTAACAGTCACAATCAATCCCATTGATCCACATGGTGAGCTGGCAAGGCTCACATTTCCTCAGGATGAAAATTGAGCATACCTCACTCAATTTTCATCCATTTTAAGCTGCATTTAGTGGGATCATCCATGTTTGGTGTCCTCTAGGGGCTTGTATTTTTATATATTTATTTTTGGACATTTTTGTGTGTGCATTTTTTTAATCCACCAGTAAAATAATGCTAGTGTAAGGTAAAATAAATATATTTAACCTGGGTGGTCATCTGGAGGGTGAGCATACAGGGAAGCCATTTCCCACACCCTATCATCCTCCTGGAAATATTTTGATCAGAGGAGGAGGCCTGGGTGAGCCCAGGGACAGTGTGTGACAGTGGGTGTTTCCCACAATTTCAACACCCTGGGACCCCCTGATCACCAAGGGGAAGCCCCTACCCAAAAGGGACAGGGCATAGGAATTTGCTGGGGGTGGGGAGTATTACTCTGGACCCCAGCCAGGTTTGAAAATTATTTTACCCTTTGCATGGTTATTTTTTTACTCTAATCAAGGTTTTTACTGGGTGACTGTCCATAAGACTAGGGATATATATATCCATCATAGAAGGGTGCCCTAGCTGAGGTCTATTGCTCAGTATCTGAGAACTTCCCCCTTGTGTGGACCAACAAAAACAGAGAATTGAGCGTTGAGGTGAAACCAGCATGTGGTGCAGCTGAAGTAGGTAAATTTGCCACCATTCCTGCCCTCCATAGTTTTTGGGGCTGGCTGAGATTCCAGCAAAAAGGCCAAGGTGCTGGATTCCAGATGTGCGGTTTGGAGATAATATCCACACCCTGACGCAACGGTTGGGGTCCTGACAGTTCCCTTAAAAGGCTATCAATATTCATCTAGACTCGTGTGTAGCACTGTTTAGTCCTGCGGACAGTCACCCACTGTAGGAGTATTACTTTTCTCATAAGGACTCCCGGCCAGTTGGACCTGTGTACATAATGCTGTCCCTCGACAACAGGGTGACCCTATGAACAGGGAGAAAATGCCAGATCAAGGTTGGTGGATGGCGGTGATGATCGTTCGACCCGTGTTCACAAGATGCTTCAGCATCTTGACCAGGTGCAAGGCACTGGGAGCATCTGAACAGCAATGTTAATTCTCCGACGTTCTCCGCCGGAACACCCACCCTTCTTGAGTCCTTCGCTGACTTGGGTATCAGCGCAATCCTTGAGATCGGGCTCGAGAATGACTTCCTCAACAAGCTGCTTGCGCTCGTTATGAGGTTGCGTAAACAGGGTGACATGCGTAGGTGAAAGGGAACGTCGTCGTAGCTCGTCCAAGAGAGACGGCGGATCTTGGGATGGGTGAGTAGTGTAAGGATTTGCTCTGGGCTACACCACGGATCCGGAGATTCTTCGCAAAGATCCTGCTGAATAGAGTGGTGGTCTAAGTAGATGGTGAGAGGTGAATGATGTCATCGACGAAGATTTCGAGAGGCTGGAAAAGCGGCAGACGAGTGAAGGAGAGGCGCATCAACAGACAGCTGGACATACATTAGCCATGAATTCTTTGCATGTAACCCGGATCTCCTTGGCAAGGGTAGCACTGGACATCATCACTTGTTTGTGGTGGGGGGTGGTCCGGAAAATCTCTTGAACATCATGACGCATGTCTAAGACGAACGACGAGTGAGATGACATGGTCGACAGCGAATGACTAAAATTTAGAATGAAGGGTGTTCTATACAGGCCTTGAGAGGGGGAGAACCGGGACTCGAAACTGCCTTGAGAAAAACCGCGGGAGCAAGAAATCTCCCGACATAGCCGCAATCGCGTCTCGCCGTGTCCACTCGACCCAATCCAACTGACAGTTGGCCAGCCCTTGTAACTCCATGTTGCAAGCGGGGAGCATGCATAGACGGACGAGAGAATCGCAATGCCAGTAGCGCAATGAAGAGAAAGAGGGATGCAGGTGGTCGAAAGGCGTATGACTAACCGAGCTGTTCAAGCATTTGTTACACTCGTCTAACAAAAAGTGCTTAACATTTTTGGTATCCAAGACTTTATCTCGCGTGAGGGCGTTGAGTCGTCCGAGTGGTGGATGAGGGAGTCGAAGGGATGCGGCGTAGAGCAAGGCTTTGCGGACAGTGAAGGACGGAATCAGGGCTTCGGTTAGCGGCTGTCTGGGGAGAAACCAAGCCATCGGACCTTTGTTGAGTGGTGTGTGAAGGTGTGGAGTCGCTCGAGGGGTACTCTGCATCCATAATTCCTATCTTCCCAGGTATGTCAATCGGTTCCCACGAGATTGGTAACCCATGCACGACTCTCGCAAGGGGATAGGCGTATGGTTTGTATAGTTTGCACACCATCAACGTTCGGGAGGAGAGGAGAAGCGTAGTCGGTTTCGGTAACACAGGTGTTGGTGACTGTGAGAAGGTCGGGGGGTCCGTTGTAATGTGTGCTTCCAGTGATAGTGAGGTTTGGTCCCCGCATATGATGTGAAAGAACAGCGAGGAAGGTCGTCTACGAGGGCAACAAGCGTTAGATCAAATCTGTCAAGTATAGTGTATGAGGGTGGAGGCACACCTTTCCGCTCCCGCTACCTCCGATGATCGCAGTGAGGGTTCCAGCGGGAAAACTGGATCGGGCTCGGTGTCACTGAAAAAATCAACGCGAACGTTGGTGAAGAAGACGTGTCAACCACGTACTTTTCTGACTTTCTTCCTGTCGAAGGGTGGGAACTGTCGTCCACTGATTGGTTCTAACACAGCATCTAAGCGATGTTTGTCGGGATTCGGAACTGGAGGAACTTGCGAACGGCGTCGTTGACACAATGACGACCCCGCGTGATAGCCTTAACGATCGAAGCGAAGTTGTCGTCCATAAGGATGATGCCGGAGGCCTCTTTGGCAATACCCATAGAGAGCGAAGGGTTTCTTTCTTATCTTCAGGGGAAGACCGCGCCGAGACCTGGAGCCGAGGGACGGCCTCAAGGTGATCTTGCGGGTCGAGAGCACGGAAGACAGTGCCTTCCATGATGATGCCTCCAGTGGTATAGATACCACACCGGGTGGCAATCGAGCGAGCGGCGGGACGCTGTCCTCGGTACGCATCTTGACGGTGGCAAGTGGCGACAGCCTCGCAGACACCAACACGAAGGGGATCTTTGATACCGGTGATGGCCACCGGGGTCATGTTGTGGGAGAGCTCGCGATAGTCCTCGACATCTGGTTTGCGTAGAAGATAATTGTCTGTGAAGTGTTGTCCCTGGTGATCTCAGAGTCGGCGTGTTGGCTGCGATCCGGGCTCTTGGAGACGACGACATGACGAGTACATTTCTTCATGAGAATCTCCGATGCGCCCTTGAAGAACAAATGGTAACGGCCGGACTGGAGACGGACAGCGACACCCATGGCTTTCCGCTCGCTAGAGAAGGGGATCATTTGAATGATCTTGGCCGACTTGCGGGTTTCCTTTCAATTCTCCCAAACGAGATCCTTGGCGAACTGAAGAAGGGCGGTCTCGGTCTCGGGTCCTACAAAATCAAGTTTTTTGGTCTCGGGGTCGATGTCTTCAAAGGCAGTCGAGTTGATCGTGATTGATTGGTTGAACAAGCGCTTCAGCTGAGGGGAGGGGATGGCATTGATGTTGTCTTGTTCGATAGAGAAATTGCCAGCGTGTTTGCGATTCATTTGGGGTCTGTATTTTCAACCAGAACCGTCAGCGACTTGTGCGTGTCGCTGATGATGGTCAAGCTAAACCTGTTCCATGACCACGTCCATGTCAACAACTAGACAAGCGACATAAATTCCAGGGCCAGCGACCACGACCCCATCGTAACACACATAACACTTGCTTGATTTACCTTGTGTCGTCGTGTTGGTACATATAGCATAAAATGTGATCGACTGTAAAATTCTCACGACTCCGGTTTCCCTCGCGGGTTTCAACCTCCATCCACAACTCACCAGGACATCTCTGGCACATACATGGACATCGAAGATGGTTCGCGTCCGCTAAAACGGGTTCGGACGGATGTTCACAGGTCCAATAGTTCTGTTACATCTCCTCTCAACAACATGCCACCACTTTCGTTATCCATCTTGGGAGTTGAACCTGTGGATGAATTCATACGCGAAGTCGCAGATTTTATCTACCACATGATTGGGATACGCCCGCGGGACATTCCCGGGGCTATGGTCGAAGTTGAAGCCAAGATAGGGATCTTAAGGGATAGATTATCGGGAAATAGGCTCAACCTTCCTGTATTGACTGAAACCAGTATGTCCGCCGTTTTTGTCCAAGTCGCCTTTCGACACCCATATGTGATATCTCTTGGATAGTTCTCTCCCCCAATTTTGGTGATTTTAGGTTCGAGTCGAACATGACATCGGTGCGTCCGTTGTCATTTGGGGAACGCTGTTCCCCTTCTCACGCTCGACACAGAAACAGCATCAGCATTTCAACTTACTCCTTAATGGTCTTAAGACATCACCACCGCCAACCGTCCTGACGCCGCTAGACTATACCCATCTTTACCTTGTCGATTCCTTCTATCCAATTTCAGATTCGTCGTCCGGATCAGACGATAAAATACGGGTCACAAGGGACGAAAGGACAGGCGAGGTGAAGGAGTGTGTCAAAAAGATCAGACTAGGAGACCTGAACATATACTGTCCGAAGAGAGTCGCGGACTGGCGTATATCAGTGAATGTCGAAATTCCAGGTGATTCCCTGTGCCCCTTGGAAAGTACCCGCCCCGAGTTGACCCATAGAACAGTTCCCCATCCCTTGGGCTCCGCAACACACACACGAAGGAAGGATCGAATGAGTTATCTGCATGAAGAATTCAACATTGACCTGACACAAGTTACAAGCACCCATGGTACTGTCAGAGTAAGGAATCCCCGTAGCAGTGTACCATGACTGATTTTCCCGTTGCCGCAGGTCACGCACGAGTTGGAGGTCGAAGTTGCACGACCAGCCCTGCTACTCACTACCGCGGCGAACCGCAACAATCCAAATATCTCAGAGCATGAAAGAGGAGCATTCGATGAACTCATCCGTGCCTTCGTCAATAATGCCCGCACTTTGATCAGGAACGTGTCGATGGATTGAAGTTGCCTCAGGCACTGGTGAACTGTATCGTTGTATCAAGTAGGTTACCGGGAGTATGATACACATGTCATGGTTGAATGAGTGTACGCTTATACCACAGCCAGGGAACTGGAGAGTTTGCCTTCTTGTGACGATGCGAGTGTGTCGCGAAGATGCCTGACTTTCTTCTTTTGCTTCTGTAGCATATCCATCTTACCACTCCGATTGTACAGCTCTTCAATAGTGTAATCAGTAACCGAGTGAGGTCCGGAACAATCCATTGACAGACCTAAGGTCCGCTCGTTCACCCAGATGCCTAACTGGATGTTTCCAGACATTGGAATTTCGTTCGAATTCATCTTTTCTGAAGGGGCTCCCAACCCAGCAGCGAGCTGTTCGCAAGTGGAAAGGACTTGTTCGGCTTGGTCGTAAGCCGTATGAAAGTAGTGAGAGGAGACGAGTGCCATGATCAAGGCTCTGAGGTGATTATCTTGTAATCTGCTGGCTTTGCTCAAGCCATCCTTTAAGTACTGCCTGGGGAAAATTAATAAAAGGCGGACGAGATACATTACAAGATCTCACTTCGCTTTCAAAATCTCCGTGGAAGTAGCTCCCTGGATGACTTTTCCGGCAGCTTCTAACGTGCCACCCATACCTTTGGTGAGTCTGACAGCTCGAGAACTCAGAGCTAAGAGCTCTTCGTTGTTCGCGTTGGCAGGCGGGGATGATATTGCATCATTTTCCACGCTTCCATGCGTGGGGGATGCCTGAGGTTGTGCTGAGAGTCCGATGAGCAGCTCTGCGCGTCCAAGGGTGGCTGCAACATCGACAAAGCTGCCAGCTTCTGAGAGAGTGGATGCAACGGTATAATATCCCAAAGCTTCAGAACTTTTGGCAAGCGAATGTGCGAGGTGGGCATGGTGTAATGCTATACGGGCACTGAACTCATCAAATACGTCCCATGTAAGAGTGTGGGCGATCAGGACGTTCATTTCCTGTCGGAAAATTAATGGGCTTGAGGTAGGACAGGAAACGAGAGCCTTACCTTCTCTACTGCATCGAACTCACTCCGAACGATGGAAACTGCTACCAATTCGCAAAGAATGTCGGCCTTGATTTTCGCTAGGCGAATTTGCATCTGATCTACATCAGAAATGCTCCACCAAGAAGGGCCTGCTCACCGGTAAGTAAGGCGAAGCTGTGAAGTAGTGAAATCATACAATCGAGCGGTTTGGTAATCTCTTTTCCCCACGCTTTTAAGCCTTCAATTGCAAATATCTTGCGCCGAGGTTTTCTCCCCATGGCATCGCGTTTCGAGATACTTGTCAGAAGGAATACAACTAGGTAGAAGATCCGCGGGTGAGTAGCTTCAAGGTGTATGGGGGGTCCAGTTGGGAAATCGATCTTGACAGAGATTAAATCCACAACCTAGGGAGATAACTATGGGGTACCTTGATACTGCCATCTCCCGAACATTCGAGAGCCTTTGCATCTAGGAGGGCGTGCAGATGGGAAAGTCGGGCGGATGATTCCGAGGAAATCCCAGCATGAACATAGGAGATGATGCTCAGAACCAGAGTATGTAGTGCCATCGCACATTCAAAGCGGTCCTCAAAATCGATGTACGTAGGTGACGTTGTAGGTGCAGTAGATACCGAAGGGGAGACGATTTCATAACGGAGTCCAAGTGCGTCTTCTGCCGTGCGAGATGCGGGTCCAGCGTCGGACCAAAGTCCCCCTGAAATAAGAATCCTGAGGCGGAGAACATGTGACAGCAATGCGACACGGAAATGCTGGTGCTGGGAGGAGGAATCCCGTAGTTTATCCACGAGCGTAAGGGCAGTACGAAGTTCATTGAGGGAAAGATGCTGTGAGATCATTTTCAGATAAGTAAGGTATTCTACTTGAGGGACATCTGGGAAAGGGGTTAAAGCCGCGAGTCTTTTGAGAAGGGTTACGGAGAACTTGGGTTTCTGCTGCCAGAGAGAAAATTGCGCATGAGCCAGGGTTATTTGGTATTTGTATTTCCGGAGTGAAGGGTGCTACGGATTATTAGCACCTGTATTCGAAGTGATGCACGCTTAGTCACCTGTTGGGCTAATATGCTCTACCAGGAGGGGGTCATGAGTATAAGTCATCACCCCAGTAAGAAACATAACATACACCCTTAGTGATTGCTCTGTCAACCTGGAGGTAAATTAGGTCACTGCTAGGCCCAGAGTGGACGTTCGATTATTCGTACCTCTGCTTCGATATTTCCAGCCCAGGCGTGGCGCTCGTGAGAGCTAGCAGACATTCGGCTACCTATCACCTGCAGGCCAACCTGTGCCAGGGTGGTCCATGCCCTGCATTCTATCTCAGGGGAGAGAGCTCTCATGAGAAGGCACCTCCGCAACGCCACCACGGATAAACGTAAGCTTTCATCATGAAGCAGATGGTTTGGGGGAAGTATCAAAATGGCTGGCAAAGAGAGTAGAAGCAAGGGCAGTGGAAGCGGTCTGAAGGGTGAAACGGGCATTTCTGGAGACAATGAGAGAGGAGTAAGGGGGGACGAATATGAGGGAGGTGCAAGTCCAGACACTGGTGTTGGCGTCGCAAAAAGCCTGGGCCGCTTCGGAGGACGCACATCGAGATCTGGTTCCCGGGAGACCAGGTCTGCAGCCATATCGGAAGGAGAAATGGACGAGAGCGAACCGGCGAGGGCGCGTCAAGCACGACGACACTGGCACCGCGGCGCGATCGATTTTGGTTTGTCACGTGCAACCCAATTACTTATGCCTCCCCGTCCGCGACCGAAGCCGAAGGTGCGCTCAGGAAACAACCCCCAACCTCTCAAGGAGACGCCTCCTTCTCGAGATGAAGAGGATTCCATCTTTATCAAGAGCGGAAACCTGACTACCGCAACCTGGAAGCAGATGAACCAGATACCCAGCGGTGTGTTTCCTTTGAATCGCAGGTCATTCCCGTTTGACACCGAGCCAGTATATGAATCACGCGAGGCCTATGGTTCCGGCAATGACGAGGACCCACGAAAAGCTGCCAAAAAATTGGGCGGAAAGGCTTTGATCCCCGAGCAGTACCTGCCACATCCTTTATCAGATTTTGGGCCAATTCTCAACAGCTTGTTCGCAGGGTCAAATCTCAGTTCTGTGAAGGGGCAACGCAGGCACTCTATATCGGCGATTCGGAGGAGGAATCTGTACCTCCTGTGCAGTCCAAATCCCCCTCAATGAGTTCAAAGCGACCCCGCAGCCGCTCAAGATCCATCACACCTCCCCCAGAACTCGCTCCGGAACAGGAGAGGAAGGCACGAAATTTGGTGAGGTAAGCACTTGAGTACTTAATTTCAATTCCCTCCATTTATCTCGACAGGCAAGCTTTAGGCGTCTCCAATCGTCGTTCATTTTCCCCCAAATCCACGTATTTCGATCATATCAGAGCAGACGACACAGAGGCATTTGATCCAGAACTCGCGTCAATTGCACTACGTTCTACAACAGCCAGTATTTTGCTTCCTCCCAAGACGGGAGAAGGCGATCTTCCCCACGAAGTCACCATCAATGTTCAGTGGAGATACCATCCGTCGGAGAGGGGCCAAAAGACACTCAGGTGGATGTTCCACGTTAGCCGGGTATGTTTTCCCAAACATAATTGTGGTTGCCTTTCTCATGTCTGTTAGTCAGACAACCTGCGCCGGATCTTCAAGGAAGTTGCAGATGCTATGAAGATTCCACCCGATGACATTGTGCTTACACTCAAGGGCCACAAGGTATACCCATCAGTATCACCGGCAGCCTTAGGTATATGGTCAGATGGAGAATTCGGTACATCTCTCGATAATTGCATATGATCCCCAATAACACGCTCCCAGATGCCTGCCTCGGGCCAACTTATGAACTTCTTGAGGATAGTCGTTTAGGTGTGCCTTCTGGCTTGCACGTCACCGCGGATGAAGGTGAGGAGAGTGGAGAAGAAAGTTCGGACACGGATGGTATTGGGGATACAGCAGAAGACACCTTCAAGCTCACAGTTCGTTCAGTGAAGACCCCGAAAGGCATTGTATTGACCGTCCGACCCCAGACAAAATGCGGCGCGATACTCAAGGCCTACCTCAGAAAGGCCGGTCTCGCTAACGAATACCTGGAACGTGACACCGGCGCCAGGGGCCGGAACCGAGGGAGGCGAAGTGTCATAATTGCCTCCGGCCCACGGCTTGTTGTTGACGGGGATAAGCTCGATAACGAAGTTGAGATTAGGGAAGCTGACGTTGAGGATGGGGACATAATCGAAGTTAATGGCTTATAATCCATGAGGTGCAGTATATGGTACAATGTGACACCTGGTTTTCCATCAGGGACTGATTAAGGGGGGGAAAGTTCAACGTACCCAATCATTCCGCGGCCACCCCAATTGCGCTGAGGTGTGAGCCGTATGGCTATTATCTGTTCATCTCTTGATATTGAGAGCAGAATAGGGCGCTATAGGAGCCATGATCAGACAGGTAACAATAATTTATTAGAAAGAGAACATTTTCGTTGTGTTCCATCTGCTGTGCAATAGGCTGGAGGGAGCCGCTGACATTGCCCGCTGTCAGCGGGCCAAATTCAATGATGAGATCCCCGGGACGCAGTCCCTTCGGTAGCATTAGTGCGAGGAACGTACGACTGGGTGATATTGGGGCTTACGGCTAATTGAGCGGGGCTACGCGGAGCAACCGCATCAACCTTTGCAAAGGGAACTAGGGAGGGGGGAGGTGTTTCCTCATTGGTAGTAGCCTCTGCGGATCGGGAGGCGTGGATATGTTCTAAAGCCATCCCAATCTTGTCCAAGAGGGAGGACAGATCATTCCGCAAGCGAATGATCCTGACACGAGCGTGCCTGACCGCCCAGATGTCAATATCGGCACGGGGAAATCCATCCCCATCTGTGAGCGGTGAGACAAGGGTAGAGTTGTTTGCTCTAAGAATAGCAGCTTGGGATTCAATCTCGCCCTCGATGCTGTTCTTTGATGTAATCAGAGCATTGAGGTCATCAGCCGGGCTCTGTTTGGTTGGAGTGTTCATGATCAGTTAGGACTCCCTGAGTTTCTGAGAACAAACCAGTTGAGAGTCAATCATAGTTTGAGGTACTCCACTAATTTTCCCTTTCCCACGATCTACTAACTGACTGCACAAACCCTGTAATGGCAAATACTGAAATTGATGACTGGCACCCATAGGGGGATTACAGTTGAAACTTGTCAGGGCAAACCTCCATGGTTAAGGTCACCCTAGAACTAGGACAGTGCAGGCTGGGTAACCAATGTTTGTACGTTCTTCTAGATGCTTGAGCAGGTCTCAGTATTGCCGACCCATTGGTTGACTTGAGAGGTACTCAGTCGGCCTTGAATGCCAGAGGGAGAGGTTGTAGAAGGGGACAAGAATGAGCTCAGGGTAACACGCGAATCCTGGCAACTAGAGTGATCTAGGAGGGAGAATCCTGTGTTGATAAATCTAAGGAATACACGTACTAACTAGTGGGCCCTATATACTAGCCGAGTGCGCACGGACCATGTATGTACATGTTTGGTATCATACGTGCGTGTATTGTGTCTATCCTTGTTTATGTACTTGGAATCCTCTTATAGATAAATAAAGAGGGAGTGTGGTTAACCATTGTACCAAAGGGTCCTTGACCGGTATGACCAAGGTGGCCGAGATCGCCATACTGAGGGTCATGAGTTCCAGTCAGGTTGGGTGGATCCTTTATTGGTATTGGCGGTTGGGTACGTTGGTGTTGTAGTGACAGTGGGGGGTTGGTTGATTGTAAAGACTGGTGATATTTGGTAGCCATAATGATAGTGGTTGGGAAAGGGAATATGGTGGTGGGATGATGAGGAAGGCGGTGGTTTCCCTGGGTATGGCTTGTGGTGACCGTGTAGGGTGTCATTTGAGGGAGACGTGATGTGTGTGTGCGTGTTGAGCATGTTAGGAATAGGAAATTCCTGACAAAACTCAGCCTAAGTGAAGATTAAGTGTAGGAGGATGTTGTTGTGCTCAAGAAGGGCTTAGAAAAACATGCGGTGTCGCGCACAGGAATGGGCCAGTGATATTTGGCCAGGAAACCTAGGAGAACCTAGGGGTATTAAAGGCAAGAGGAGCAGTGGAGAGAGGACCAAGGAGGAGCAGAGAGAGGAAGGTGAGAGG
>Ga0307515_10012639_pt1 | contig 15860 bp, 14 predicted proteins | sample 17_EM_MG_FD_194513 | JGI IMG/M metagenome (GOLD analysis project Ga0307515, IMG submission 194513) | Populus trichocarpa ectomycorrhiza microbial communities from riparian zone in the Pacific Northwest, United States - 17_EM | ecosystem: Host-associated > Plants > Roots > Unclassified | place... | reverse complement strand
GTATCGGCCGGGTGATTTTCCGGCAAGCCAGGCCGCCCCGTCGAGGGCTCCCCGGGCAAAAATCGAACGGTCGGTGGCGCGATGCCCGAGTATGAGCTGCTCTCCTGTCCCGGCAAAGACCACGGTGTGCTCCCCGACGAGGTCCCCACCCCGAACCACGGCGAAACCGATGTCGCCCCGCTTTCGCGGCGCTTCACCGCTTCGGTTGGTCGAGGCCACTTGTTCAAGCTGTTGCCCGCGCTCATCGGCGATGGCTTGCCCGAGTGCGAGCGCGGTGCCGGACGGCGCGTCTCGCTTCATTCGATGATGTGCTTCCACAATCTCCGCATCGAATTCCAACGACAGCGCCCGCGCGCTTTGTCGAACAAGCTCCATGAGCAGAGTGACGCCGACGCTCGTGTTCGGTGCGATAAGCAAAGGGATATGACGCGCAGCGCGCTCGAAGTCGTGCTCCAGCGCTTGCGATAAACCGGTGGTGCCGATGAGCAATGGCTTTCCCGCACCCACGCAGGAGGCGAGATTTGCCGCGGCGGCGGCAGGCTGAGAAAAATCGACGACGACATCCGCATCCGCCAGTGCAGCGGACAAATTCGAGGTTACGGATATTCCGAAACGTCCGACGCCCGCGAGCTCTCCGATGTCGCGATTCAATTGCGCGCTGTCGGATGACGCAACGGCGCCTGCAATACGTACATTTGGCCGCTCGAGTGCGGCACGCACGATGGCCTGCCCCATCCGCCCTGTCGCGCCGATGATCAACGCACGCACCATGCGCTGTGATGTTTTGGTGTTTGCGCTCAACGCGATTCTCTTATGGCCTATGAACCTTATTGATTACTGGAGAAGAAGCGCTTCACGCCCTCGAAGAAACCTTTTTGACGCGGAGCATGTCGGCTGCCGTCGTGCTTCAAAGATTCCTCGAGCTGTTTGATGAGCTCGCGTTGCTCCGCCGACAAATTCACCGGAGTCTCCACGACGACGCGACAGAACAAGTCGCCACGCGGCCCGCCGCGCACGGGCTTCACGCCTTTATCGCGCAGCCTGAACACACGGCCGGACTGACTCTCCGCCGGCACTTTGATGCTCACTTCGCCATCCAACGTCGGCACAGCGAGCGTTCCACCTAATGTGGCCGTTGCGAAGCTGACAGGTACTTCGCAACTCAGGTGCTCCCCATCTCGTTCGAAGATCGGATGGTCGCGCACATTCACTTCGACGTATAGATCGCCCGGCGGTCCACCGTTGCGTCCAGCTTCGCCTTCACCCGAAAGCCGAATGCGATCGCCGGTGTCCACTCCCGCCGGAACCTTCACAGACAATCGCTTCGTGCGACGGATGCGCCCTTGGCCCAAGCATGTGTCACAGGGATTCTTCACGATGGCGCCGGAGCCGCGACAACGTGGACAGGTTTGCTGCAGCTGAAAGAAACCTTGCGAGATGCGAACTTGCCCCGAACCACCGCAGGTGTCGCAGGCCACAGGCGCGCTGCCTTTCGCGGCGCCGTTGCCGCCACACATTTCGCATTCCGCGAGCTTGGGAACGTCGATCTCTACAGAATGACCAAAGACGGCTTGATCGAGTTCGAGCTCTAACTCGTAGCGCAAGTCCGCGCCGCGAAACACTTGTGAGCGACCGCCGCGACGTTGGCCAAAGATGTCGCCGAAGACATCTCCGAAGATATCTCCAAACGCATCTCCGGGCCCGAAGCCGCTTCTGCCGCCGCCCGAGCGAGCTTGTGCTTCGATGCCGGCATGACCGTGTTGGTCGTAGACCGCGCGCTTCTGCGCATCCGTCAAAATCTCACAAGCTTCCTTAGCCTCTTTGAATTTTTCTTCCGCTTCGGCGTCATTGGGATTTCGATCGGGATGGTATTTCATCGCGAGCCGTCGATAGGCCTTCTTGATCTCGGCCTCGGTCGCGTTCTTCGGTACATCGAGTACCTTGTAATAATCGCGTTTAGACATACCCGCCCGTGTTCACGGCTTGCGTCGGACTGCGAAAAACGGGGTTCGCGCACTTACGCGAACCCCGTGGTTTGAGAGCTACCCGCATGATCCGATTACTGTGGCGGGCCCGCGGAGTTGGAACCTTACGACGCCTTGCGATCCTTGTCTCGAACCTCTTCGAACTCGGCGTCGACAACATCGTCTTTCGCACCGGTACCGGCGCCCGCGCTACTGGATCCGGACGCCGAACCCGACGAGCTCGGACCCGCAGCACCCGTATCAGCGCCGGGGCCACCTTGCTCCTGCGCATAAGCGCGTTGCGCAATGGCGGCGGAAGCCTGGGCCAACGCCTCGGTCTTCTTCTCGAGCACGTCTTTATCGTCCGTCTTCAAGGCAGTTCGAACGTCGGACAATGCGGATTCGACTTTCCCACGCTCTTCGGCCGACACCTTGTCCCCGAGATCCTTCAAAGCTTTCTCGACCGCATGAACCATGCCGTCCGCCTTGTTGCGGGAGTCGACCAACTCACGGAAGCGTTTGTCTTCTTCCGCGTGCGCTTCAGCGTCGCGCACCATGCGCTTGATCTCATCTTCATTCAGGCCGCTCGAGGCGCGAATGACGATCTTCTGCTCTTTATTCGTCGCCTTGTCTTTCGCCGACACATTCAAGATGCCGTTCGCATCGATATCGAACGTGACTTCGACTTGCGGCAAGCCACGCGGCGCCGGCGGAATTTCCGACAGATCGAATTTGCCGAGCGATTTGTTGTCGCCCGCCCGATCGCGCTCGCCCTGCAACACGTGAATGGTGACAGCGGTCTGATTGTCGTCTGCCGTGGAGAAGGTCTGCGATGCCTTGGTCGGAATCGTGGTGTTCTTCTCGATGAGCTTGGTCATCACGCCGCCCAGCGTCTCGATGCCGAGAGAGAGCGGAGTCACATCTAGCAACAACACATCTTTTACTTCGCCGGCGAGCACGCCACCCTGGACGCAAGCGCCCACGGCAACCGCCTCATCCGGGTTCACGTCTTTACGCGGCTCTTTGCCGAAGAAGTCTTTTACGTACTTCTGCACGAGCGGCATGCGAGTCTGACCGCCGACGAGAATGACTTCAGCCACATCGTTCGGCGTGACACCGGCGTCTTTCAACGCGATGCGGCACGGCTCAATGGTTTTCTTCACCAAGTCTTCGACGAGCGACTCGAGCTTCGAGCGCGTGAGCTTGATGTTGAGATGCTTCGGGCCCGATGCATCCGCCGTGATGTACGGCAGGTTCACGTCCGTCTGCTGCGTGGAAGACAGTTCGATCTTTCCCTTCTCGGCAGCTTCTTTCAGACGCTGCATGGCGAGCGGGTCCTTGCGTACGTCGACGCCGGATTCTTTCAAAAACTCTTCCGCGAGGAAGTTGATCACGCGCAAGTCGAAGTCTTCACCGCCCAGGAACGTATCGCCATTCGTGGACAGCACTTCGAACTGACGCTCGCCGTCGACTTCGGCGATCTCGATAATGGACACGTCGAACGTGCCACCACCCAAGTCGTACACGGCGATCTTGCGATCTTTGCCCTGCTTGTCCAGACCGTAAGCCAATGCGGCAGCGGTAGGCTCATTGATGATGCGCTTCACTTCCAGACCCGCGATGCGGCCGGCGTCTTTCGTCGCCTGGCGCTGCGAATCGTTGAAGTATGCAGGCACGGTGATCACGGCTTCCGTAACCGGCTCGCCGAGATAATCTTCCGCGGTCTTCTTCATCTTCATGAGCACGCGCGCGGAGATTTCCTGCGGGGCCATTTTCTTGCCCTGGACCTCCACCCACGCATCACCGTTGTCGGCCTTCACAATCTTGTACGGGACCATCTTGATGTCCCGACGCACCACTTCGTCTTCGAAACGACGGCCGATGAGGCGTTTCACCGCAAACAGGGTGTTATGCGGATTCGTCACGGCCTGGCGCTTGGCCGGCTGACCGACCAGCACTTCGTCGTCCTTGGTGAACGCGACGACCGACGGGGTCGTACGATCGCCTTCACTGTTTTCGATGACGCGAGCCTTGCCGCCTTCCATGACGGCTACGCACGAGTTCGTCGTGCCGAGGTCGATGCCGATAATCTTTGCCATGGGATAAAAACTCCGAGGGAATTCTGTTTAGGTCCCTTAAGTGCGCACTTTTTGGGTGCGTCGCTTAGCGATTCAAGATGCTGAAGACAAGTTTCGGACCAGCGAGCATTACGCCGGCGCTTTGGAAACGATGACCCGCGCGGGACGCAACAAGCGGCCGTTGAGCTCATAGCCCCGCTGAACGACCTGCAGAACCGAGTTCGGCTCGGCCGTCGCGGACTCTTGCGCGGTCAATGCTTCGTGCTGAGCCGGGTCGAACGGCTCCCCCACCGGATCAAGTTCAACGATGCCGAGCTTCTCAAACGCCTTGCTGAGCAATTTGAGCGTGGCTTCCTGGCCTTCTGCAAGACTGCGCACATCCGCGCGCGCCGCATTCTCGACCGCAAGCTGCAAGCTGTCTTTCACCGGAAGGAGCTCGACGGCGAGCTTCTCTATGCCATAGCGGCTGGCGCTTTCGACATCGCGCTGCAAGCGCTTACGCACGTTATCCACCTCAGCAAGCGCGCGCACGTACTGATCGTAGTTGGTCTTCGCGCGCTCTTCGGCTTGCGCGAGCGCTAACTGCAACTGCTCAAGCTTCACCAGCTCAGCGGCGCTCTCTGGCAGCACAGCCGTCGGCTCTCCATTGGGATCGCCCATCCGTGCTCTCTCAGCGTCTCCGGCACTCATCAATTAGCCTCCTAAAAACAAAAACTTACCCGTGCTATATCAACCATAGCATGAGCTAAAGCGAATGAACTCCGTAAACGCTGGGGCTCAGCGTCGTGAATTCAAGGCAGCCCCGAGTATTTTTGCGGTCATGTCGACGATCGGAATTATGCGCTCGTACGCCATGCGCGTGGGACCGATGACTCCGAGCACGCCGACAACTGTGTCATCGGGGCCATACGGCGCGGTGATGACACTACAATCGTCCAGGATCTGATAGCCCGATTCGTGACCGATGAAGATCTGTACGCCCTGAGCGCGCAGACTCTGGTCGAGCAGATGCAGGAAATCGCGCTTCTCGTTGAAAGCCTCGAAAAGGCGCCGCAATTTCTCGACGCTCGAAAGCTCCGCCATACCCATAAGATTGGTTTCGCCCGCGATAACGTATTCCAGCTTCTCATCGCCCTGAGGCTCGAAGATGTGCTGAGCGACGGAGATCGCATCCACCATGATCTGATTCATGGATTCGCGCGTCTCTTGCATCTGGCGAACGATTTCCTGCCGCACCTGCTGCAGCGTCCGACCGCGAAACTGCTCGTTGAGAAAATTCGACGCGCGTTTCAGCTCATCCGCCGAGAAATGCCGATCGAGCTGAATGATGCGATTTTGGACTTCGCGATCGTTGAAGACGAGCACGACGAGCACGCGGTTCTCGGATAAGGCGACGAACTCGATTTGCGTGATCGAAGCCTGCTGGGTACGCGGCAATGTGACCACGCCTGCGAGCTGCGTGACGCTCGAGAGCAATTGCGAGGCCGCGGCGACCAAAACTTTATTGTCCTGGCTCGAGTCCAGTTGCCTGCGAATTTCGCTGACGGACGCAATATCCAACTGCTGCTTTACACGCAATAGCGTGTCTACAAAAAAGCGATAGCCCTTGTCTGTGGGAACGCGTCCGGCGGACGTGTGCGGCGAAGAGACGAAGCCGAGCTCTTCAAGATCCGCCATGACGTTGCGGATCGTCGCCGAACTGAGACTCAAGCCGGAGTCGCGAGACAGCGTTCGCGAGCCGACAGGCAGACCGTCGCGGATGTAGCTTTCCACGAGAACGCGCAGAAGTTGCTGGGCGCGTTCGTTCAGGCCTTCGTCTTTAGCTTCGTGCGACATGTGCCCAGAAGCTAACGACGACCCTGCGAGTCGTCAAGGAGCGCGGGCCATGCTAAAAGGAGCCGCCGGCGGGCCGCCGGTCGCGAGTAATCTAGAGTCTCACGATGGCCTTTCCCGTCCGCGTCTGCGCGCTTGTCGGCAAATTTTCGGATTCCCGTGTCGCGGAATCCGTCTGGGCGCTGTTGCCGCACCTCGCTTTGCGTGGTGTCGAAGTCTTGATCAGCACCGAATCCGCCCTCCCCGAGTCGGCCGCGCCCGTCCAGCGCGTGGACGAACATAAGATCGCCTCTCTCGTCGATCTGGTGATCGCGATTGGCGGGGATGGGACGCTGCTCTACGCAGCGCGGATGGTTGCACGTCATAACGTCCCACTGCTCGGCATCAACCGAGGACGGCTGGGGTTTCTGACGGACGTAATGCCACAAGACATGCTTTCTTGCGTCGACGACGCCCTCAAAGGGTCGCTGGAGGCAGATCGGCGACCGTTGCTATCGGCCTGCCTGTACAGCAACGAGAAGGTCTCTGGCGAAGAGCTGGCGCTGAACGACGTTGTCTTACAGAAGGTGGCCATTGGACGCATGGTCGATTTTGAAACTTGGGTGGATGGGCGTTACGTAAATACCCATGCTGGAGACGGCATAGTGGTGGCGAGTGCGACCGGTTCAACCGCGTACGCACTGTCTTGCGGTGGACCGATCATCGAGCCCCACCTCGACGTATTGGTGGTGGCACCCATCTGCCCCCATACACTCTCAGATCGGCCGATCGTCATTTCCGCTCAATCGACCATCGAGTTTCGTCTGATCGAACGGCCGGAGACCCGCGCGCAAGTGGTGTGCGACGGCCTAGTGCTCGGCGATGTGGTGCCCGGTGACCGCCTGACGATCAAACGAGCCAGCGAGTCCGTCACCATTCTCCATCCAACCGGGTTCGACTATTACCGCTTGCTGCGCTCCAAGCTGCACTGGGGTCGCGGCAGCATCGATCACTCACGTTGAGTCACTTTCATGCTGACCTATCTGCAGATCCGAGATTTCGCGATCATCGATGCCATCGAGCTCGACTTCCGCCAAGGGCTCACGGTGCTTACGGGCGAAACAGGCGCGGGCAAGTCCATTGTGGTGGACGCTTTGCAGCTCTTGGCCGGCGGCCGAGCCGGTGCGGAAATCGTGCGTCACGGCTCGGACCGCGCGGATATCTCCGCCACGTTCGATATCTCGGGCGCGCCGCGCGAATTGCGGCAATGGCTCGAAGAGCAATCGATCGACGGAGGCACAGAGCTCACCATTCGCCGCGTCGTCGCGAGCGACGGCCGATCTCGTGCCTACATCAATGGACACGCGGTGCCGATTCAGCATCTACGCGACGCCGGCAATATTCTCATCGATATACACGGTCAGCACGAGTTTCAGTCGCTCACGCGAAGCGCGGCGCAACGCGAGCTGTTAGATGGATACGGCCGGCTGGAATCACTTTCAGAGCAAGTCTCCATAGCGCATCGCGTATGGCTCGAGCTCCTCAATCGCACGCTAGATCTGGAAACTAAAGCGCGCGATCGCGACGCGCGACTCGAGTTGCTGCGTTATCAAGTCAAAGAGCTCAGCGCTTTGGAGTTGAAAGAGGGTGAGATCGCTCAGCTCAGCGAAGAGCGGGCGCGGCTGGCGAATCGCGGGCGGCTGGCGGAAGGCGCGGAGTCTGCCCTGATGCAGCTTTATGACGGTGAAGACGGCAGCGCACATGCCGCGACCAGTCGAGCGCTCTCGGCGCTACGCGGCCTGATGACACTCGACCCGAAGCTTGCGAGCATTCTGCCGCTGGTCGAAGGCGCCACCATTCAGCTCGCGGAGGCTTCTCGCGAGCTGCGCCGTTACTTGGAAGCGCTGGATGTCGACACGTCGCGGCAAGACCAGGTGGAGCGGCGCTTGGCCGCCATCGAAGATCTGTCGCGCAAGCACCGCATCGCTCCCGAGGAGCTTCCGCAGCGAGCCGCTCATCTGTCGGCAGAGCTTGTGGAGGTCGAGAAGGCGGAATCGAATCTCGCTGTGCTGCGCAAAGATCTCGCGAATGCGTTGGAAAGTTATCGTCAGCTCGCGCAGCAGCTTTCGGCGCGTCGCGCGACATCCGGACGGGCGCTCGCTAAAGACATCACCAATCGCATGCAGACACTCGGAATGGCGGGCGGACGATTTCAAGTCGAAATGGCGCCGCTTAGCTCCGCGGAACCTGCGTCGCACGGCATCGACCAGATCGAATTCAAAGTCACGGCGAATCCCGGTCAACCCTTGAAGGCTTTGGCGAAGGTGGCCTCAGGTGGTGAGCTCTCACGTCTTTCGCTTGCCGTTCAAGTGTCATGCGCTGCGCGTCAGACGCGTTGCATGGTGTTCGACGAAGTGGATTCGGGCATCGGCGGCGCCGTAGCGGAAATCGTTGGGCGCGAACTACGCGCGTTAGCGGAAAACGGGCAAGTGCTCTGTGTCACGCATTTGCCTCAGGTTGCGTCGCAGGGGCATCAGCATCTGCGCGTGCTGAAGCTTACGGACGGCAAAACCACCCGCACCAGCCTTACGGCACTCTCGGAAGACGATAGAACCGAGGAATTGGCACGCATGCTAGGCGGTATCGAAGTGACCGCCAAAGCACGGGAGCACGCGCGGGAGATGCTAAGAAATGCAGCCAGCGCTACGCCACGCGAGTCGGTGGCCGCGCGGCCGGGCTCGCGGAAGCGTTCGAGTTAGCTCATTGGAAATGTGAACAGGCTCTAAGTGGTTTTCTTGCGATGCGGACAGTTCGAGCGCTCGCAGTGTCCATACAGAATTAGGGAGTGGTCATGGATATTGAAGCCCATACGCCTCGCGACCGCCGTTTGGCGGTCTTCGATACCACTATCCATGAACTCTTCGACGCGGCCGCAGTCCACGCACACGATATGGTCATGATGCGTACCATGATTCATTTCGAAAACGGCCATGCCGTCTTCGAAATGATGCCGGGTCACGAGCCCCGCGGCCTCGAACTGCGTGAGCACGCGGTAGACCGTGGCAAGGCCGATGTCCTCGTTGGAGCCCAGGAGCTGCCGGTAGATGTCTTCCGCGGAGAGATGCCGCGTGCTGCTGCTTTCCAGAATCTCGAGGATTTTGAGACGCGGCAGCGTTACCTTCAGGCCGGCTTTGCGCAGGTCCTTACCTTCCATTCGTTGGTCTCCGACGACGCTGCGAGCGCGTCCTGGGCGATGCGGTATCATTTGTCGCCATTATCCTCTATCTAAAATTTTAGTCGACACGCGTGAGGCTTATGTTTTCGAATCGTACGCTCCGAAGCATCGCTTCGGTCATCGCAGTCGCGACACTTTTGCCGATATTCGGCGGTTGCGTCTACCGCATGAATATTCAGCAAGGCAACTACTTAGAAAATAGCACCCTCGAGCAGTTGCAAGTGGGAATGACTCGCAGTCAAGTGCGCTACTTACTCGGCACGCCAATGGTGCCGGACGCGTTCGATAACGATCGCTGGGATTATCTGTACTACTTGCGCAAAGGCCGCCTGAAAAAGCCAGATCAGCGTCATCTCACGGTGTACTTCGAAGAAGACAAAGTGGCGCGCATCGACCGGCATGCTTTGAAGCCTGATGCCGCCGCGGACGCTAACGCCGAGAAGGCAACCGAGCAGCCCAAGTCGACGTCCTGAGCCTTTGATTCATTACCGTTTGCGCAAACGCTTCACGCGGTCTCGACGGCTTTCTTTGGGATCGTGCGTGAGCGGTCGATAGAGCTCGATGCGATCACCGTCCCGCGGAATGTCCGTGCGGGCGCGCAGCTCCCCGAAAACGCCGACGTCCGCCTCATCCCATGGAACATCACTCCGCTCCGAGAAGCGGCGGGCTTCGTCGAGAGCCTGTTGAATGGTCGCATCGGCCGCCACCTGCACCGTCCACAGGAACTGTTCGGTCGGCGTTGCATAGGCGACGAGGCAATGTTTGTGCGAGCTCACAGCGGCAGGGGCTTCCGCTCAAGGCTCGTCCAGCGACCGCGCGCGCTTCACGAAAGCGTCCACGAGTGATGCGGCCGTCTCTTCGAATAAAGGCTCGAAGATCATCGCCGAGAGCGCGTTCGAGAAGGCGAAGCGCATGGTCAACTGGATGCGGCAACCCGCTTCTCCGATGGGCGCGAGTCGCCATTCTCCCTCGAGCGACTTGAACACGGAGCCGCGCACCAGCTGCATCACCACAGACTGCTCTGGGTGCAGCGTGTTCCGCGTTGTAAATTCCGCTTTGAGGGGGCCGCGCTTGATGCCGAGCGTCGCGATCAACTCGCTTTCCGTTCGCGACTCGACGCGTGCGTAGGTGCACCACGGAACAAAGCTCGGATAGTTCTCGACCTCGTTGATGAGCGCGTACATGCGACCCGGCGGTTGGGCGACCAGTGCCGAACGCTTGACCTCTCGCATGCGCATCCTCGTTGAACTGATGGGCGATTGTCCCAAGATCGGCAGCGGCCCCACAACTTAAAGCGGCTACAATGTGCCGTTTAAGAAAATCGACGTATGAGCCCAGCCGAACCCACAGCCCATTTGATCGCGGAGAACCGCAAGGCGCGCTTCGAATACTTTATCGAGGAGCGCTACGAGGCAGGCATGGCCCTGGAAGGCTGGGAGGTCAAGTCGCTGCGCGCCGGGCGCGCCCAGATCACGGAAGGCTACGTGTACGTCAAGGGCGGCGAAGCGTATCTCATCGGCGCCCATTTCTCGCCGCTGAAAACAGCGTCGACGCACAAGATTGCGGACCCCGTTCGCACACGCAAGCTGCTCCTACATCGCAGTGAGCTGTCGCACCTTATCGGCGCCACCGAGCGCAAGGGCTACACCATCGTCCCCCTTGAGCTGTATTGGAAGAACGGCCGCGCGAAGCTGCGCGTCGGTCTCGCCAAGGGCAAGAAACAACACGACAAGCGCGCCACGGAGAAAGACCGCGACTGGCAGCGCAACAAGGCGCGCGTCCTGCGTCAAGTAAATCGCTAGCGGGCAAAAGTCGCGCCTTTCGCTCGTGGGTCGAAAGCGCCGAAGGCGACTTCGGCAGACAAGCAGAGCCGCAGGCTGCTTTCAGCAGAAAACTAGCGGTAGCGAACCGGCGGCCGTCGCGCCGCTGGCCTCTGGTGGATCGGGTGTCGTGCCCTCTCCACTCACTTCATCTCATACACCAGGTTCACGGTGCTCAGCGTCTCGGTCTTAGCGAGCGCGACAGGCGGATTGCTGTTGTTGCGCACGCTGTAGCCCAGGGAAAGCGCAAAAACCTGAGTCATCTTCACTTGCAGCGCGAGGTCGTTCTGCGTGCGCGTGTTGTCCTGACCGCTCTCGAGCTGCAGCGTGTTGAGGACTTTCGTCGACTCATTGAAGCTGTGCTCGAATTTCACTTGACTGTTCGCAATACCATCGGCGCTCGAATCGCCTTTAATGCGCGTGAGGACGATATCGTTGTCGTCTTTAATGAGCTGCTCAATTCGCAGTCTTCGATAACCCACGCCGAGCTGCACGCGTAGTTGCGTGTTCGGCGTGTCGTAGAACGCATAGCCTGCGCCGGTCGAGGTTGTCCACTGATAGTCGAAGCCGCTGAATCGGTCGTCCTCGTAACGTGAATTGCCGAACCAGAAGGCTTTCTCTGTGATCTTCCAGTCCGTTTGCCACTTCGCATCCCAGCGTTGAGCGGTCTGTCGCTCGCTGGTTTCACCGTGCAGCATCGCCGCGCCGAAGTTCTGCTTCGTTTGCTCGGATTCCCTGAGCAGATCGATCTTCGCATTGCCGGTCGCGGTGTCGGCATTGCCGCGCGCCATCACATAACCCACTTCGCCTTTGCCGGACCAATCGGCTTGAGCAGGCAGCGCGGCTAAAGCGAAAACTGCGCCAAGTGCGAAACAACAGCTGATTTCCCGCATGAACGCCTCCATCGAATCGGGCCGGACATTTAAACATTCCAACCATCGATGCGTGAACGAACAGGCAGCCTCCGCGGGCATGCGGTAGACTGCGCGTTCTCCTTAAGGGGCCGACCGGATTCGACGTGGGCTACGAACCTTCAGGGGCGTACCGAGGTGCAGTGCCCTCGTTAATCACATTGCAAACTTTAGTTGCCAACGACGACAACTACGCTCTAGCTGCCTAACGCAGCTTAACCTCTGACCAGCTCGTGCCTATGCGACTGAATCAGGGGACGCGCTCATAGGATCGCGGACCAGTGTGCGAAAGGCTGGTTCGTTAAGACACACTGTCGCTGGCGTGGCGTCTTCCCTGCTCCTCGGGTAGCGCTGCGTAAGAAACAAAGAGAGAGCTACGTACGTAGAACCTGCAGTCTAGGGTTTACGGACGGGGGTTCAATTCCCCCCGGCTCCACCAATCCTTGCTCGTCATCCAAGAGCCTTACGACATCAGTCGTAAGGCTCTCGGGCTACTTGTGGTGTGCAGTCGTCCAGGTATCAGGCAGGATTGAGGCACCCAGATTCTTAGATAAACCGCATGCAGACACTTTGGGCTCTGGCGCTCGTGGCGATTGCGCCCATGGTCGCCCACGCATCGACCCTCAACCCACGCTCTGAAGTTTCGTTCGACAGCGGCTGGCGCTTCTCACGCGGCGATATCGCGGATGCGGAGAAAGCTCCGTTCAATGACAGCGCTTGGCAAGTTGTCGACACCCCGCATGACTGGGCCATTGCCGGTCCGTTCGATGCTCAGGCGCTCAGCGGAGGAGCGGGCGGTTTTCTGCCTACGGGAATTGCGTGGTATCGCAAGCACTTCAATCTAGCCGCCGAAGATCGAAACAAGCGTATTTTCATTGAGCTCGATGGTGTGATGGATAAGAGCGGCGTATGGATCAACGGCGTGCATCTTGGGCACCGGCCGAATGGGTACGCCAGTTTTCGCTATGAGCTGACGGAGCAGCTTCGTTTCGGCACGGGAAACGAGAACGCGAATGTTATCGCCGTTCGAACCGACACGGCCGATCAGCCCGCTTCGCGATGGTATGCAGGGTCCGGAATCTACCGTCACGTTCGATTGATCACGACCGGCGATGTGCATGTGGAGACGTGGGGCACCTTTGTTACGACACCCCGTCTCGATGACCAGGGCGCGACGGTGCGCGTCGAGAGCAGCGTGGTGAACGCATCTAAGCTCGCTCGATCGGCTCACCTCGAAATCGGCATCTTCGATCCGAAGGGTAAGGCGATCTCTGAGGCACGCGGCACTCCCGTCGCTCTCCCAGCGGGACGCGCGCTGACATTGAATGGCGAGGTCGATGTTTCCGATCCGCGTCGTTGGGACATCACCGATCCTTCCATGCATCGTGCGATCGTGCGAGTGGTCGCCGAAGATGGAGCGGTGCTCGACCAAGACGAGGTGAGCTTCGGCATTCGCGAGGCGCGCTTCGATGCGGCGACCGGCTTTTGGCTGAACGGACGCAACATCAAGCTGAAAGGCGCGGCGCTGCATGCGGATGCAGGTGCGTTCGGTATGGCGGCACCTCTGTCGTTCTGGGAGCGCCGGCTTAAAGGCCTTCAAGCGTTAGGCGTGAATGCCATTCGCACCGCGCATCATCCGTTCGGCCCTGAGGTGCTCGATCTCTGCGACCGTCTCGGCATCATCGTGATGAACGAGGCGTTCGACATGTGGACGGTTGCAAAGAATCCGTACGACTATCATTTGTACTTCACCGACTGGAGCGCGATCGACGCGCGCGACTTCGTTCGCCGCGACCGCAATCATCCGAGCGTCGTGCTCTGGAGCGCAGGCAATGAGATTCATGACACGCCTTATCCCGTCGTCGCCAAGGCCATTCTCGATCGTTTGCTCAAAGTGTTTCATGAGAACGATCCGACGCGCCCGGTGACGATGGCGCTGTTCCGCCCCAACACCACGGGCGATTACAAGAACGGCCTGGCGGATATGCTCGACGTGGTGGGGCAAAATTACCGTGAGAACGAACTGGCCGCGGCACATGCGGAGAAGCCCAGCCGCAAGATCATCGGCACGGAGAACGGCAAGACCCGCGCGTCTTGGGTCGTTGTGCGGGATAACCCGGCCTATGCAGGCATGTTTTTGTGGACCGGCGTGGATTACTTAGGCGAAGCGAATCGCCTGGGATGGCCCGCGATCGGCAATCCTGCGGGGCTCGTCGACCGCATCGACAACGTGAAGCCTCTGGGATTGGAGCGCGCAAGCTGGTGGTCGGAAAAGCCGGTCGTTCACATCGCGCGCAGTCTCGTGGAGCCGTTCGATAGCAGCGCGCTGCCGACGTATACGGCGATCGCCATGCCTGCGCCCAAAGGGCCGACTGCGCTTGCAGATTGGACGCCCGCGAATCTGGAAGCGCATCAAGAGAAAGTAGAGGTCTACAGCAACGCGGAAGAGGTGGACCTCATCGTCAATGGGCGCTCGCTGGGACGCAAGGCGCGAAACAAAGACGACTCTCCACGAACATGGGATGTGGCGTTTGTACCGGGCACAGTACAGGCGGCGGCGTACAACGAGGGCAAACGAGTTGCGCAGGAGACCCTACGAACCGCGGGCAACGCTGCACGCATACGATTGATCTCCGAGCAACGCTCGCTTGCTTCGAGTTTCGATGCCATTGGATTCGTGCGCGTGGAGGTAACCGATGCGAAGGGAACGCTAGTGCCCGCTGCAAAGGACCTCATCACTGTGAAAATTGCCGGCCCGGGTGTCCTGGCCGCTTTCGACAACGGTGACAATTCCGATCACACCCCGTTCAACGCTCCGGATCGCAAAGTGCTCGGCGGGCGGGCGCTGCTCATGCTGCGAGCAAACGGTGAAGCCGGCACGATAAAAGTGACGGCGAGCGCGCCAGGGCTGGCCACCGCGACTTTGGGGTTGCCCGCTCGACCGCGATAGCGGCTCAGCCTAGCGCCTAGGGACGGACGTGCTGAGGTCGGGATTCCTGGCGGCCCGCCCCGAAGCTCGCCGCCTTGGCCGGCCGCGCCTTGGCCACTTCGCCAAGCTGTCGGGCACAGGCGACTCGCTACAGCGGCGCGCCCCTATTCGCCGGATTCGATCCGGCTCGATGAGCGGAACTCAGTGTCCTCTCACTCATTGCATCGTGATGCGAGCTGCTGGAATCTCACGATGAAAACGCCGCACACGCATTCCTCAGGGGCGGTGCATCTGCGCCGCGCCGCGAAGAGCACAAGATCGGACGATGACGCGCTGTCGAAGGGTGCGCGCACGGTCGATTCGCTCGAAGATCTGCGAACCGCGGTGAATACCTGTCGACGCTGCGATCTTTGGCGCAACGCGACTCAGGGCGTGCCGGGCGAAGGCCACACGCCGGCGAAGATGCTGTTCGTTGGCGAAGCGCCGGGCGACTCGGAAGATCTTCAAGGCCATCCATTCGTCGGGCCGGCAGGCGCTGTGTTGGATCGCGCGTTTCAAGCTGCGGATATCGATCGCGATGAGGTCGTGGTGACGAACGCCGTGAAGCACTTCAAGTTCGAGCCACGCGGCAAACGTCGACTTCATGTGAAGCCGAGCATCGCCGAGATGAAAGCTTGTCACTGGTGGTTCGAGGAAGAGCTGCGCCTGGTCTCGCCAAAATTGATCGTCGCCCTGGGCTCGAGCGGCGCACGCGCGGTGCTCGGCAAAGCGGTGACCATCTCGTCCTTGCGCGCAAAGCCGTTGCCTCTGCCTGAAGGGCCACACTTGTGGGTCACCGTGCATCCCTCCTCGCTACTGCGCATTCCGGAAGAAGCGTCGCGGCGCGAGGAATTTCTGCATTTCGTGGATGACCTCAAGAAAGCCAAAGCCTGGCTAGCTCGTCACCACTAATCTTCTGCTGAAAGCAGCCTGCGGCCCTTTCAGCCCGCGAGCAAAAGGCGTGACTTTTGCCCGCTAGTCTTCTGCTGAAAGCAACCTGCGGCCCTTTCAGCCCGCCGGCAAAAGGCGTGACTTTTGCCCGCTAGTCTTCTGCTGAAAGCAGCCTGCGGCC
>Ga0307515_10012637_pt1 | contig 15863 bp, 11 predicted proteins | sample 17_EM_MG_FD_194513 | JGI IMG/M metagenome (GOLD analysis project Ga0307515, IMG submission 194513) | Populus trichocarpa ectomycorrhiza microbial communities from riparian zone in the Pacific Northwest, United States - 17_EM | ecosystem: Host-associated > Plants > Roots > Unclassified | place... | reverse complement strand
TTGTATCCTATCTCAAGCTTGATTTTAAAACAAATTAATCTAAAGTTTGGCTTTTTATAATTAAAATATTAAATTTATTAGGTATGAGACTAAATTAAATTAAAAAATACAGTACAAATATATTTCATGGTTCTTACTTTAATATCCTTTTAACTAATGATATTTTAAGTAATTTTTATATTATTTTTTTAAAATATCATTTAGATAGAAGATATCTAAAGTAAATTATACATAAAAGAAAAGAAAAGAAAAACTAAAGGCTAAATATAAATACTTAGAAGTTCTCTAAAAAAACAAATCAAATTCATCAAGGAAGTAAATAATCAAAGTCATTCCTTCATCAAATAAAATCAAGGAAAAAATGATCAAAATCTTTTTCTTTATCAAATCAAATCAAATTAAGATTTTGCATGGTTAAAAGCTTTTGAATTCATGTGAATACTCTTCACTTTTTATTTTCATCAAATCAAATCAAATCAAGTAAATATCTCATATAATTAAAGCTTTCAGCCTTGTATGAATATTTTTTCGTCCAAAGCAAGATTTAGATCTAACTACTAATTAGAAAATTCATCCACGTGAAGAAGAGCACTTCAAGAGAGTTTTTAATTTTTTTATAATTAAATTTATTATTATAATTTTTATATTATTTTTAGTATATTTTTAATATGTAAAATCTTGCATGTACACACCTCATTTTCTTTTTTTTAGTTTTTTTTTAAAGGAACTTTTAAATCAAATGGGAAATTTAGAGAAAAATTGTATAATTTATGTAGCTGATTTAAGGTTTTCTTGCTTCTTTTATGTCTTAACAATTGTTTAGCACTAAGCATTTTATCTGAAAATCTGATCTGACTTGGGATGATTAATACATTGACTGTCATTGCAAATCCTTTATGCAATCAATTCAGTCTAACTTAGCTCACTTAACAAAGCCTTGATCCCACAGCTACTTGGGATTACAAGGCCAATCAAACTAAACAAGCCAAAACCCTAGATGAAATTCACAAAAAAATAAGGCTACATTCAAGTTGGTGATTGGATGATAATCCTATAAAGTATAAACACACAATGCAATTGTCCAATCTACCTAAATGGAGCAAGAGGGTTTGGAATGCTAGGGACTTTGAGGCTCCTAAGTTCTTTACAGACATGATCTAGCATTCCCAGAAAGTCTCTTACAATCACGAAAATACGAAGTGGGTTGGCTTCATCTTTGCTTACGTTTCCATGGAAGTATTCAGTAATTTCCCTAACGTGCAATAGGACTCTATCTTCGTCTTCGCGCAACTCTTTTAGATTCCTTGCTGCATAATTTAGGAAGGTTTTCATTGTGTGCACAAAGTTTATGCTCTTTTTGTCGGTTGATAAGTCTTTGTTTACTAGATGTTGTAATTTATCAATCCCATCTGAGAGGTTTGAGACTGAACTTGCAAGAACATCTAAGTCAATTGTAGCTGTTTTCTTGACATTGTAGAGTTCTGTGCTTAGACCTGAAACAAGGTCTAGTCCCATTCTTCTGTAATCTTCTTCCCTTTCTTCGACGGTTTTGGTTTTGTTTTTCTGATTGATCATCCCCATAATGCTATCTGATACTCGAATCCCTTCTGACCGGATTATTTCTTGGACAACGAAATGGAGTAAGGTAGTCTTACCATCTGTTCCTTTTACATCAGAAAGTTTAAGGAGTGCATCGAGCTTGAATGCTTTAGCACCTCCTCTGATTGTTCCCACATTCATTCGGTTTCCTGTTTTGAGCACTGCTTCAAGCAACTTTAGGAAGAGTCTGCTTGACCTGAGTTCTTTGCAAGCCTCCTGGCATCAAATAAGAATTAGAAAGAAAGGTATAAGTTGTGTTGAAATATTGTTTCGATGAAAAGTTGCTCTGTTGTATGGTTTTGATGGTTACCTCTAGCATTGAAAAAGAGTTTCTCAGATGAACCACCTCATCTTCAAAAGTTTCTCTATAAAGCATTGCTTCAACTCGTTCAAAGGCAAACGGTATGCTAAGAACTGCTCGAACAAACTTCTCTGCAGACCCCAACTCATTGATGTCTCCTTTATAACCGAATAGCTTAGCCTCTTCTTCCTTAGTAGGTACCATCTTCGCCAGTGCCTCGAGTTGCTGTAAACACAAGCCATCCCCTGATGTCCACAGTATTAGTTGGTTGTTATAGCATGCATGCGCTGTATATAATATTTGTGCATAGCACTCTTTCTAATGTTAAGTATCAAAAGAATTTAGTTATAGTGTCCTTGGACAAAAGGGATGGATACAGAAGGGAATAGAAACGTGAATGGTTGGAGTGATGGAGATAAAGACATGAATTAAATGGACAGTTTTGGAGAAAATTTCAGTCATTTTAAAATAGAAAAGACAGGGAAATATATTTCCTTGGTCGCATTGTTTTTGTCTCTTCTATCTCGAGATGTTAGTTTATTTATAACGTAAGACATCTATCAAGATTTCATTTGCAGGAGGAGATGAATTCTCTTTATTGAAATTTCTAACTTTGATTCTAAAAGGATGTACTTTCTGCATTTGCAATCTTTAAAATTCTGTTCAGCTTTGCTGTTCAAAATTATTCAAGGATGAGACATTTTGGGGTCTTGACCATAACCTCCTAGGAATTAGTGCTTCACATAAATATTCAACTTTACAAAAACGTACCTCTCATTAGTGCTTCACATACTTGCTCAGCAGTTGCATTTATGGCTTTCGAGAGGATAGTGATATTCTGCAGCCTCTTTGGCTCAAGTACATGCTTGCTTGGTGAAGGAGTTTTGCTCTTCGCTTCGTCATTCTTCGTTGTGCTTTGTAAATTGTATCCAAAAAGCGATTCGATCATCTCTTCATCTAATCTGTTAAGAAACCTCATGTTAATAACTCCTAGTAGAAAATTGGAACTATATCGTAAATACAAACACAAAAACTTACTCAAATAAAAACTTACTCAAATGAGCTTGATCTTATCTTGTCCCACACCATGCTTTGGTCTGGTGCTGCTCTAACTTTGTCCCAATGAAGTGGCTTCAATTTTGCCAGTGGTACTCCATCTTTTCCTAATGGTGTATATTGAGGAAGTTGAGATGGTGGAGGAGGTGGGCCACTATTTCCTTTCAGAAATGGAGGTGGACATGGTGGAGGAGGTGGGCCTTTGGCAGAGCCATTATTTCCTTTTAGAAATGGAGGTGGGCATGGGGGAGGAGGAATACTCGACAGCGCTCGTAAAGGTTTGGGAGACTTTTGAGGTGAAGGCGGTAAGTCATTTCGAGGTGTTTGGTTTGATCCTGAAGAAGCATCTGACTTCCTAGGAGGTGATAAATTTGGTAATGAAGAAGAACTTGAAGCTTCAGATGTAATTCTGCTTGATCGCGAAGGTGTGCGTGAAGAGGGTATGCACATTCTTGGTGCCAGAGCAGGTGGCGGTGGCGGGGGTGGGGGAGGAGGTGGCGGAGGTGGGGGGGCTGTGAAATTCTTATCCTGAACTTGTGTTGCTTCTAGAATGTCTAAATGTGTAGGAGGTGGTGAAGGAGATGGTATTATCTGTGGCACATTTGAGGGGGGAATTTCTGAAATATCACTAAGACTACCAGCCGAAGCATTAGAAAGCCGAACATTAGATGAATGTGAATCAACAAAAGAGTGAAAAGACTCATCATCTGATGAATGGCATTCAGTGGGAATAATTTTATCCCCAGATGAAGAGTTACCGCCATCAGATTCATATTTTACCGATTCCCCATCACCATGAACAGACGTGATTTCCCTTGTGGAAGAACTACTAGCATTGTCAGAATCTGACTTTACTATCAATTCTTGCTTTGATTCCTGCCTCTCATTCATTGAAGACTTTGGAGTGCTATGATTTGATAATGTGTTTACAGTTTCAGGAGTTTGCTTAAGATAAGTAGTTTGTTGCTCCAAATCCTTTTCTAATGAATTAAGATACAAGAGATCAAGGGCAGGATTTAAGCTCACCTTGCCTGCCGACTTTTGAGAACTAACAAACTTTGATTTACCTCTGGTTCTTCCTTTTTTCCTGTGCACCGACATTATTCTTGCAGATTTTTTCCTATGCTCCCTGAATTTTCCAGAGAACCAAATGAGCCCAAGAGCACAAACCAAGAAGGCAGCTCCTGCAGACACTAGAACTGCTACAAGAATTCTTTTAAGTCGACTTTTATCTTTGTGCTCTTTCTGAATCTTGTGTGGTGGTGGGGCTAGATGTTTGTGATGCAGAGGAGAATAAGAATGTACATGAATTGGCAACCTTGGAGGAGCAGGAGCAGGAGCAAAAGCAGGAGGCTCAGATTCCATGGTGGCTGATGGAGAAGGTGCTCGTGACACAAACTCAGTTAATGAGCTTCTTGTTTTGGAACTCTTTAGTCCAAGTAAAGCTCTAAACTTCTGAACTATCAGTGTTTCTTTTTCTTCATTCTCATCTTCTCCAGAGACTTTTTCAATCTGCTTCTCATTATTAACATCTCCAGTACTTTCCTTTATGAAATTCACCTTCGGTAGGCCAGGAGCTTGGAAGTACCCTTCTGCATCCACTGAAGCATCATCGGAAATAAAAACGTGGGCACTTTGTAATAATATGAGCATGAATATAGTGATGATGAAGATCATGTGGAGAATCTGAGGAGCACAACCCATGTTCCTCAACTAGAAATCATAAAAGCATAAATTCTAAGCTTCTGCTTATAAATCTAGTACATTGTTTTCTTATATTATTTTTTTTTAATTGAAAAAACATTTATTTTTGGGTGGTGTAGGTGCTGTAACAGTGAAGAAGATGCAATGCAGCAATGCAGTGTCTTTAATGCTACTCCAAGGAACCCCTGAGCCTTGGCAGTTGTGGTTGTAATGGGCCTTCTTTACTTCTCCCTTCAAAGATTCTTATCTCTGCTCACCTCCATAAATTCCCTGAAAACTTCGTTAAATGTGTGTTACACTTTGTCTTTAGGGCACTGTCATCAATCCTCAATTCTTAATTTGTTTTCCCATTCTCATGTTTAACTTTCTTTTTATTCTCTTTGTTACAGAAAAGCTGACCGTCTGAAATATGTTTTTTGTCCCTGTTCTTCATCAAATCATGACACTTCATCATTTCCTCAGTCTAAAAGTTCTACTAAAATCTTTAGCATCTGAAGTTTAGCCATGAGGTTTTGCATTTGAGAAGAGCTTTTTAGTTGCTAAAAGCCTCAAAATCAGACCATGAAAAAGTTTCCTAGGTGGGTCCCTGTTTGTAGTTGGAATTGGCTAACCTTCCAAGAGGGTGCTGGTGCAAGTTTTCTCCTCCAACCCCTCATAATTGATGGAAGAGAGAGGGGAGGGGATATAGCTGTGTGGCCCATTACTTTCTTGTGTGAGTGCGTGAGCTTTTCTTCGAGAGGCTAAAAAACAACAACTTAGGTTGAACAATCTCTTAATGTTGAATTATGGGATGCTAAAAGGGTTGCTGCCATCAAGCAGGAGTCCCTTTCCCACACTTTCCAATGGCTCTACTAGCAGGTAGGTTATTGCTGCTGCTCTCAGGCTCACGATGTGGTGCCATGGTTTGGTAGGACAGAAGCTGATTTCTAAGATATCTCAAGGTTATTTGCTTCCAGTTGCCTGTCTCTGACCTAACCACAGAAGAGAGAGGGAGAGGTCCAGCACCAACTACATCGTCAGCATGTAATAGCAGAAACTGGCTTGGAAGTCTTAAGCTGGTTGTCACTTGAACCAATATGCCATCCACCATGAGGGATCGATCTCTTTGTGAAATCATTTGAAAATTAGGGTTAATAAAGGTTTTTTTAGCCCAGATAAGGCAGAAATCAAGTTTCTTGTTTCTACTCTAGAAAAGGGGTACCAGACTGTTTTGTTTGCCACTAAACCATATTACCATACATGAAATAAACAAAGTGTCGAGCCACACCCCAAAAAGCAGATGAAAACAAACCGGCCTGGCTACATAACAAAAAGTCGTAAAGAACAATCCTTTCCATTCATAATTTAAGGGTATGAGGTTCTTAGTAAAAGTTGTTTTTTTAAATAGTTTTTTGAATGGAAATATATTAAAATAAAAAAAAATTTCTAGTTTTTTTTTTATTTTTAATATCAATATATTAAAAAACGTTATAAAAATCTTTAATTTAATACTTTTTTAAATTAAAAGTATTTTTAAAAAGTTATTAAAATATAAGTAGAACATCCCTTTTTAAAATCATTATCATTGCATTTACAGCGAACATAAAACGACATGAATATATTTTTATAGAGGATATTTTTATTTTCAATCATTTTTATCTTTTTTCTGTCTCTGAAATAATAATTGAACGTGAGTAGCAGATAATAATTAATCTTTGCTTTACTTAATTCAACCTCAAGCAATAGCCTCTACTCCAAGTCAATTAAGGGATGTGTTTCATTTTAACAACTATTTTGGATTCTGGCTTCAAATAATCAAGCCAAACAAAATCTTTTTTTTCTTTTTTTTTTTTCTTTTTTGAGGAAAGACTTCTGCAGCAATGCTTCCCCAGATCAAGAAGCATGGATGACATTGTTGGACATTAGCCAAATACACAAAAAAGACAAAGGCTTTTAATGTCACTGATGAAATCATTATTTTATTTTTTTTTCAACCAGATTCATGAAAATGGATTTTCCAAGAAAGGGTATTGGTGGACAAAATCTTATTGTATAAAGAAATATATTATATGGGCACAAATGATTCTGATTTTAAAGGCTTTGGAGAAGGAATATGTCCACACCCCAACTCCATAAAAGTCCAAACAAGATGCTGGTGGCCATCTTATAGTACTGTCAGTTCTTCGCCACAAGAGCACAAGAATTACTTATATTGAATGCATTTCACCATTTTGGTGGTAAAAAGCAGGAGGCAAGCATCTTATGTCATGTGTCCTAAAGGGAAAACATGGAGGCAAAATTACACGGGGGAGAGACAAAGCATCCTTGTCCAAAATTTCATTTCAATTAAACCTAGGAAAAAAAATACTTGTCAAAAAACACCATGTATGGATCTTGATTGTTTTTTATATAGAATTTTGATACAATATATGGAGCAATATACTCTAAAACTCTTCTGTTTTTTCTTGAGAAATCAATCATTTATCATTTATAAAATTCAGATCTTACCACTAATCAATTCATACATTAGTTTATGTAAGAATTACGAGGGAAAAAAAATCTTATAAATCATTTTTCCCACTAAGACATTTGTTAAGAAACTTGCTTGGGTTTTTTTTTCATTAACCTATTCAGTATATGGAAAACAAATTCACTTATCAACTAGCTGGATTTTTTTTTTCCCTGCTATGTTTATTGGGCTTCTAGAAGTGCTGGCCCAATGAAATCTAGTTTTTTAACGTCAAACGATGATGGATTTTTAAGGGCCACGCATGCGTTTGTCTAGACAGCTATGTAGTAATGGATAGGCCGTTAATGGGCTTTGGCCTGTATTGTAGAAGAAAGGTCTACATGCCGAACCCTTGTAGTTACTATCATCTTAGCATTCCTAGATTTGGGATCGGGTGCAAACCGTCTTTATTAAATTTTTTATAAAAAATTATTTAAATTTATTTTTTATATTTTCAGATCTTTTTAACATGCTAATATCAAAAATAATTTTTTAAAAATAAAAATATTATTTTGATATATTTCTAAACAAAAAATATGTTGAAAAGCATTTACAAACACATTTTAAAAGATAGGTCCAGTGGTCAAGAAAATTTAATCCATCTCTTAAGGAGTTGGGTTGCTGGTGCACATCTTGCATGTGACTTTCCCAGATTACTACAGGCTACTGATGACGAGTACGAGCCAAAGGAGCCATTCTTCGGTGAAGATCAGCCAGATGACTAGTGATGGTTCGTGAAAGGGACCGGTGTGGTGTGGTAGTGCTTATCGGCATAGTCTATGAAGTAGTCCAACCTTGGTTCCAAAGGAATAGACTAAACCCCCCTTAAACCCTAAAGAACCTAACAGGACTCAATGCCTTCTGAGTATAATGAAGCAGAATATATATGGCGTGTGCATTTCAGGCATCCATTTTTTATTGCTTGATCATGTTGATCAGAGGGCTGGTAAGTAAATATATATTGCCTTAATCTTCTAGCTTTATGCTAACAAAAAAGTGCACTACACTAATGAATTCAGCTAATTGTGGTCTGTTCTTGTTACAGGAGTGTCTTATTGTAGGGCACCTGGATTGACTGGAGAAGCAAGAAGATTATAAGCTCAGGATTTCTCCAGGAAAACTACAAGCAGGTTTGATTTTTACGAAGAGAATTTTTAATTTTGTTTTCAAATTACCTCAACGATTTTCTCTTCTTCTTTCCAAGTGTAAGATTAATCTTGTTCTTTGTAAGATATAGATATCATGTTTAGGTTTTCTCTAGCCCTTCCCTGTTGAAAATTGAAAATTTTCATGTTTGGTTGGTGGATATTGGCATTTATGGTACATATAAAAAATATATGTAGCAGTTCAAGAATTCAATCTCTTATGATCTAGCACAACCAATCCTAAGCAGTTTTGAAATTAAAAAAAAAATCTCAAATCTATTAGGGAAAATTAACTAATCAACTTGAGAAAATCGGAAGACATCCTTGTGTTTTGTCCATCTCTAGAGACTGGTGTTTGTTTTTATATTTCAAAATCGTTTTTGAAAAAATTTAAATTTATTTTATTTTTTATTTGTTTCAAATTAATATTTTTTTATATTTTTAAATCATTTTGATGCGCTGATATCTAAAATGATTTTTAAAAAATAAAAATATATATTATTTTGATACATTTTTAAGTGAAGAGTACTTTAAAAAACAATCACAATCACACTCCCAAACACACAGATTTAGTGTTTTTTAAAGTATTTTTTTATTTTAAAATATATTAAAATAATTTTTTCAAAGTTTTTTTATTTTTAATATTAGTATATTAAAATTATTAAAAAATACTAAAAACTATTAATTTAATATTTTTTTAAACCAAACATATTTTTAAAACGTTATCAAACACCAAAACTTTTAGGATTAATCTCTCCACGTAAAATTATTATATGTAGGTTAAATTGAATATCAATTAAGACTCAATCTCTCCACGTGACACGTCATTAATATTAATCTCTTGATAGTTATAAAATCTAAATTCAAGAAATGAAATAAATCTCCTTAGCCACCAAACCATCATTTCAAAATGAAGAACCCAACTACATATCATTAATGCAATCATTGAAACTTGAGCCATGAGATGGTGAGCTTTTTTATGTAAAACATAAGGCAATTTGCTTGAGAGTACACGCAAGCAAACAAAAAGGAAATGAAAGAATTGCAGATTTGGGCAAATAACTTCCTTATTGGATATGGTATAAATGAAGAAAACTTGTAAATGCACTTGCCTCTTTTGATGGGCAGATAGAGGTCCTTGGACCAATAAATTGTAGTGTTGGACCCCTCACTTTTCAATAAATAAAAGATGATTTTTTTATTATTATTCTTAATATTAGTGCATTAAAATTATAAAAAAAAACACTAATTTAATACTTTTTCATTTTGACCTCTAACAAAAGGGTGCCTACCTGCCTTTATCCTCAACAATGGTCCCCTGTGAGGTAGGTTCTTCCTGCCTCGCATGGGACCTGGGTAGGCTGAGGATGTAAGAGATTAATGCATTATTTCCTTCGTACTGGGTGCTTGACTAATCGAGAGACTATATAACGAAGAGGGATAGTTCATATTTTGACAAATCATATTGTTTTTGAACTTGCCTAGAACAAGCAGAACCACGGTCCCATCCATGGCTGCCTTTGCTATTGCATTTTGACCTTGAGCTTGGAAAATGATGTCAATAAATTCTTATTGGTGAGGGGAATATATTGTTTGCTTTTCCTGTACAGTTTCAATCCAATAAACGAAGTAGAAGTTTCGTCTTCGTTAGAGCACTCCCTTGTATTGTAGTTTTAGATCTGAATTTAAGATGGAAAAGGTCATAACAAAAGAAACTGTTTTATAATGTATCAATATTTTTATTAAATATGATCTCTCTTAGTTATATTGATATAAATTTTGGTAATTTAAATTTTAACTCGAATTAAATTTATAATTTTGAGCGAGGTTACAATGAATTTACTATATTGCTATTAAAAAAAAGGGTTTGAGCTAATGGTTAAGGGTAGGGTTATCTTAGTTCTATTTTGGCATTTTTAAAATGAGCGAGGTTACGATGGGTGTTTGCCTTTTAAATTATACAGTAAATTTTATAAATACATTTAAAATTAATATGTTGTTGGATGTTATTGAGGTGTAGATTTGTATTTTTAATTATAAAATGTATAATAAAATAATTAATTTGCCTTTATATACAAAAATATTTTAACTTCATAAGATCGGTGCTTTCATCTTATCCTTTTTATTTGCATAATCAAGTTACATCCTTGCCTTTGAGTTTTAATTTTTTATGCCTTGGATTTGAGAATATTTTTATTATTTCACTATTGGTTTTTTTTCTTGTTATGGGATAATGTAATGGTTAATTTTTTTTTTAATAAATTAAATGTATTTTTAAAAAAATTTACTAAAGAGTGCCCAGCTGTCGTTTTTGAACAACACGTGCTGTTAATTCCAGCAACAAAAAAATCATTCTAAGATGTTTTTAGATTCTCTTACTGTCTTCTCCATATAACCACGCCATGTGTAGGAAAAAAAAAAGAGCATTGGTTTGGATCTGGTAGCCATTTCTTTTCTTCTTCTTCTTCTTTCTTTCCTCTATCTCTCTTGATTTTTACATCTTGCCCTGTAATTTTTCAAATAATCCCTTTAGCTTCTCTTTGTTTTTTATTCCGTCTCTGATCTTTTCATTTATATTTATTTTATTTCAAATAACTTATGAAAATCAAATTTTGTTTTAATCTTGTCTTCATTTAACTTTTTACTTCTCTTTGTCGCTGATCTCTAGGTGATAATTGTTTTATTTTATATAACTTATGAAAATTAAAATTTGTTTTAATTTTATTCTCATTTGATTTTTTTTTTTTAATCTTGTCATGCCCCTATTCTTTTAATTTATATTTATGTCATATGAGATATTCTTTGTAATTTAGTTTTTTTAACGAATTCATCGTCGATCATTTTTTTCCTATCAATTTTTATCATCATTTTTTTATTTGTTTGTTTTTTTTAGCTTTGCCAAATTTTTTAATTTGATATTTTTTTATACTCAATTTTATCCTTTAATATTTAGTTAATTTTGATTTGAGTTTCTTAGTTAAATTCATTTTGAAATTTCATAGGTTACGGTTTGAAAATTTAGCTCAATTTAAGGACATTCGCTAGGGGTAGTTTTGTTTTTTTTTTATCATTATTGTAAGCTAATGTTTTTTAATTTTATCCTTCGATATTTATTTTATTAAATATTGGGCTATGTGTCCTTTTTTATATGCTTTCTACATCATTTATTTTATCCTTTGTTTTTTTTATTTGGTTGGATTATTTAAGATCTTTTTATTTCTTATTCTTTGTTAAATATAATTTCTCAATATATTTTTTTCTTAAATTAAATAGAATTAATTGATTAAATACAGACATATACTCACTTTAATGTGTTTTGTTTAATTTGCTCTTTCAAGGCACTACTTTAACAAACCATGTGACTTCTTTCAAAACTATGTGACTTCTTTTAATATCGTCCTAAATCATTTTATAATGAAATTTAAACTTTTTTCAATAAATTCTTTTTATAAGTGATGTTTATCGTGATTATCAGCCTTTATTAATTTTTATTTTCTTTTATATATATATATATATATATATATATAAATTGATAACTTATTTTTTTAGTTAATTATTATAGATGTTTTTTTACAAATTTTTTACTATTACGATTTTCGATTTAAATGAAATTATTAAATCATTTATTAGATATAGTGAATTTAATGATACGATTACAGGGTTATTGTTCCCTGGCTGTTCTTTTTTTATCTTAAAAAAGTTATATCAACCTGAGATGTACCGCGGTTCCGGTCAAGATGACACCTGTCACATGCGTTCTGGCACGTGGCATTATTAGCAGACCCATGTGGTTAGTGGGGCCAGCACAATTATTCCAAACAAACTATTAACCCTCTCCTCTGTGTTTCATGTATCATAACCTAATAATTCAGGTATAAAAGACTTTCAATTTCAATAATGAAAAATCACATAAAAACAAACATATGAGAAGAAAAAAATTACATCTGAAAAAATTGATATGTCATATGAACAGAAAATAAGGTGATTTTTGAGTCCTTTTTTAATTTTATTTTATAAATTATTCTAGTTTACTTTTTTATTATTTTAATTTTTTTTAAAAGTCATTTTAAATTTATTTTTTTAAAGTCAAATTAAGTTTTTTACTAGTTATCCAGGTTGTTTTGGAATCATCAAGTAAACTAGATAAAGTCGGAGCAATTTTCACATGATTTGATTCAAAACCTGGAATAAACAAGGAGTCAAGTTGAAAAGTTTTAAAATTGACTCAATAAAATAAGTTTAATAATAATATTAAACGTTTCTCTCTAGACTAAATATTTTTTATATTCAATTTTTTTTAATCAAGCCAGCATCTAAAACTACTAGTCTATTATAAAACTAATCATATTGCAAAATATTAAATAAACATTTTCTTTAATTTTTTTCTGAAAGAAATTCCCAATCACATCTGTAAGTAGAAAGAAAGCAAGAACTAACAAACCTATCAAATATTAAAATACATAAATTTATTTTAACATCTATTCCTTCTTCACAGAGTAAAGTTGTTTAATTTCGACCTTTATTATATAAATCAAGATTTGCACTTTAATCTTAATTAGCTAGAGAGCATTAAGCAAAAGTATCAAATGTCTTTGTGAGCACATTAAGTCCATTGATTTGATGTTAATAGCTAGCTGAGAACCAATCTTTGTGATCTCTTTTATAAAGTTTTTTTTGTTTATAATAACAAAGTATTTTTCCCTAATTATATTTAACTTATTTGCCATCCTTTACAACAAAAAAGCTACTCTAAAATTTATGTATCACCAATATTCATATCCTAGCAGCCAGCAGGTTCCCTATTTTTTCCATCTCATCAAGCACCAACTTTTTGGGCCTACATTTTTTCTTTCTTTTCCTTTTCCTCACCCTTGAAGTTCCTGCAACTTTCATTGTTCTTAAGAGTTTCCACCCATCCTCAAATTCCTTCCCTCGCTCTCTCTCTCCCTCTATACAGAACATACACTCAAAATTATCCTAATGGCAACAGAACCAAAGACAGACGCCAAAACAGAAGCTAAACAAGAGGCCAAAACAGAGGCTAAAGAAGTGGTAGTAGAAGGAAACACAGAACCATCTCTCAAGTACAAGGTAACTAGATTAAGCCAAAAAAAACTCGTCTTTCTAGGATAAAAATGCCATCTTTCCATGTTCTTAGCCTCATTTTCTTTGTTTTTCAGACGTGGGTGTTGAAAGTCTCGGTTCATTGTGAAGGGTGCAAGAGGAAAGTCAAGAAGATCCTGGATAGCATAGATGGTATGTAAATTAGCGTGAACCCACTAAAACATAGCATTAAATTCTTGATTATTTCTGTTATTTTCTGTTACATTCTTGCAATGTTTTTAAGATTCCCTCATATTTCTTATCTGGGTCTTTTTCATTTTCTTTCAATTTCAAACTCTCGGTAAAGTTATTAATTTCTTTCCAATATTTAGCTACAAAAGTTTCTTACTTTGTCTCTCAATTTTCCCCATCTTGGTTTTTATTCATTTTCACTCGTTTCTTTGCCATTTCTTTTAATTCCCATCTAATATTAAACCTTTAATTTCATAATTTATTGTTAATACTTCTAGTTATCTATTTGCTTCATTAAAGTTTCTAATTTTGTCCATTATATTTGCAGGTGTGTTCACCACAGATGTTGATCTAAGACTACAGAAGGCCACAGTAGTAGGGGATGTTGATGCAGATACTTTAATCAAGAGACTGATAAAAAAGACCGGGAAACATGCAGAGCTGTGGCCTGAAAAAGCTGATAATAATCAGAAAGCAGCAATGAAGAAAGGCAAAGCAAAAAACAAAGACAAGGAAAAAGAGAAAGAGAAAGAGAAAGAAAGAGACAGCAATGAAGAAGGTGGTGATGGAGAAAATAAGAAAGAAGTTAAAGTCAAGGCCGAAGTAGTAAAAATGCAAGACCCTTCTCCTAAAAACAGTGAAAATGGCGGCCCTAGTAAAAATAGTGAAGGTGGCGGTCATGTGGTTATTGGCAACGCAAGTGAAGGTGGTGCTGTTCAAGTCAAGGAAGTAAAGGTTAATGAGGTTAATGCTAAGCAACCTGCCACCTCACCGTCCGGTGTCCAGTCACCGGTGGCTGACAAGAAAGTTGGTGGTGAAAGTGAGGTTGTAGCTGAGAAAATTGGTGGTGGGGGCAGTGTAGATGGTAGCAGTGGTGCTAAAAAGAAGAAGAAGAAGGCACATAAAGAGAACAACAGCAATAATAACAATGGTGATGAGGGTGAACATTCTGGTCACGCACCAGCAGGTACTGGATCACCAGGTCAAGGGCATGTTCAAGTCCAGATCCCACCCCCAGCAAATCACATCCATCCACGTCACGATCATGTGTATAACTACCCAGCAACTTACTATGCACCCCCAGTGTATGCCGTGAGTAGCAATGTTGCATACCCTAGTACAAGTTATGGTGCCTCATACCATGCCCCACGGTATTCCTATGCGTATATGCATCCCGGCACCCATCCGGGTACAATTAGTGTACCTCCGCCACCTGATTTCCATCCGTACTACTCATCACAGACGTCTGATTCGTTTGAACCTCCGCCACCCGATTTCCATCCGTACTACTCATCACAGACGTCTGATTCGTTTGAGTTTCTTAGCGACGAAAACCCTAACGCGTGCTCAATCATGTGATAATGGCTTGACAAGAAGTGGCAATTAGCACATTGAAGTATCGAAGCCTTATACTACTTGTATAAGTCTACGGGGGGAAAGGGTTATTTTTGTAATGTATGTAGATATATGAAAGGTAAAGTTCTTGTAGCTTTAAGATTAGGGGATAATAAGAGGGGGATTAGGGTTTGGCGTTTTTCTCTTTGGTGACGGGTGTTGCTGTTTTTAGCTTTATTTTGTACTTTTTACTGTTTCTAAGTTTCTTTTTTTTTAATCATTTATATATATAGCAGCCTTGATGTTATTGCAGGCCCTCGTATCTTTTTTATTTCTCTAATGTAGAAAGTAGATTAGCCATTTTGGCTTATTAGAATGTGATTACAGTGACTTATGGGCAATTAGTGTTTAATTAGCTTTCAAAAGCACTATAAGCACCCAAGCATGTGGCAAAGAATTGGAGGCTGAAGATCTTGAGAGGAACTTTTTAGTGCATGGATTAACCTAAATTGACACTTGCTAATTAAGCATCTGGTTTTATAATTTTTTTTGTTAATGCAGCTTTTTTTTCGCCCTGCCCACTAAGTTTCCATAATGGGTTGTGATTTTTCTTATGGTGCGTCTGCTTAGTTGGACGTAGGACCCGTGTAACCTTTCCAACACTCCTTGTGTGTAAAGTGATTTTTGTTTGTGAATTAGGGACAAAGGTTCCCAAGAATTTTGAAATTTTTTTTATTTAAAATAATTTTTTTTTCATGTTTTCATATTGTTTTAATGTTAAAAATAATTTTTAAAAAATAATAAAAAAATTCATTTTAATACATTTCTAAACGAAAAACATTTTAAACTGTCGTCATTGTTACAATTTCAAACAATTTTTTAGTTGAGAACTATAAATAGTTAATTATAAATTAGTGCAATCTCTTATTTTTTATTGCTA
>Ga0307515_10012636_pt1 | contig 15864 bp, 12 predicted proteins | sample 17_EM_MG_FD_194513 | JGI IMG/M metagenome (GOLD analysis project Ga0307515, IMG submission 194513) | Populus trichocarpa ectomycorrhiza microbial communities from riparian zone in the Pacific Northwest, United States - 17_EM | ecosystem: Host-associated > Plants > Roots > Unclassified | place... | reverse complement strand
TGCCAAGCCATCGAAATGATTGAAGCTGTGGGTTGTCAGCCAATAAAAATCCTTCTTAGAGGTACGTACCACAAGTCAGCCAATGAGAATGCTTCGAGCCGACAAAGCATGTGTATATATATTAGATAAAAAAGCTGCTCTAAGCTTATTAGAAGGAAATTCTCTGACATCTTTCGTTTTATAAGTCGCACTGGCAAGCAAGGGCCATCTTAGCATGGACCCTAAATATCCGAGTAGAGATCCAAGGCCCAAACTCATGATACCAGTAAACAGTATCGCCAGGGCATTGAATCCCCTTTGCTGCCATTTATCCAAAGGTCCCAGACGGGAAAAAGCCGATAGACATGCCACAAGGAGTATAACTGCAAGGCAGGTTGCTAAGAACCGCTTGAAAAGCGCTGCAAAGTGTTGACGAAGTTGATCATGCCTGTCGAAAACATTCCCGTGCGACTCTCCGGTTTCCGTGGCCGCCGACTTGGTTTCGTCAGGTAATACATCGCAGGAAGTGCGGGAAGGGGTAGAGGTGTCGTCCAAGAGGGTTTCTACTTCAAAAACTTTCGACATCGTTCCTTGATTGTATCGAACGGAGACCGGTAGGACTTAAGATAGGAGGTGGTTTCCGTAAGCAGAGCACGCTGTAGAGGCGTCGCCAATTCCAGAACATGTTAGTTTAGGAGCGAGCTGAGAGGAAAAGGAGAATTGCACTATGTTGGAATTAAATTGCTTTTTATCAGCCTTAGGCCATCGCCAAGGCTTCTAATGGGAGTCAAATGACCTGATTGTAGCTGGCGATTATCTTTTTCGCATTAGCAGTATCAACCTTGAAGGAGCAAGGGGTTATGGATGAGATCGCCAGATGCCCCACTTCATCATCTTGTATCACATTAACCCTAACCCGCAGTCACGATATCTAGACACCAGAGCTAAGACATTTTTGCGTCGCAGTCGTTTGTTTCTCTCCAAATTGAAATTAGGTGTAAAGCAGTCCCACCTACATACAGATCCATGAGTTTAGACGCTCTCCCTTTTCTCTCTTTTATCCATTGCTATTTGCCAACGAAGACTTCCGCCACCACAAGACAGTACTGTTCTGAGTGCCAAGTTTCGCCCGTCACGCACGCATCACGGAGATATTTATTGCGGCTTTAGCACATTCCGGGGCATTCGGTGTCGAAAAATCGTCACACTCAAAATCTCGTACGAACCTTGATTCTCGGTACAGTATCTCTCAAAATGGCAAACTTCCCAGGAAAACAGCCTGACTTTGGGAAATGAGGCTCATTATTTGAAATGGGTAGTGAACGAGGCCTTCTTAATTCCGAATATGCCAATGGTTTAGCAAGGAATTAGATCATTCAGTTGCTACAACATATCCAAGCCAATTTCCAAGCCCAACAGATCACAGCCGATAGCCAGCAAGTCGGAGCCAATGTTTAAGAGTGTAAGTTTGTCTTCAGGCTGTTGAAGGCAAACTTTAGACCCTCAATAACCATTAAGACATGTAAGGAAGATCTTTTCTTCAAAATCCCTTCGAGATTATTGGCTCTGACAAACCTAAAGGCTGCCTCTAAGTTTATACAATCTCACTAAGTTAATGGGCCGAGCTCAGATACCGGTCTGGTCTTGGTGGAGTAGTTACTGCATCCCAAGAATTGGTCCGAGCATAGCATATTCAATGGTAACGTGCCTCTTATTTGAATATTTTGCTATATCGTCTCAATAAATATGGTAACATACAATATATCCAGTTGCGAACTGCCAGGCATTGATGCGAGGTCTTAGTCGCGGATCACCGGTACCCCAGAGTTCCCTTTGTCGTTTAGCGGACCAAGTCGGTTTTCTCTGGTAATCTCAGTGTTCCTAACCGTCCAGGCCGGCCAGATATCTGCAAACCGGCCAGGTTTTTAAATTTGAGGTCTAGCCACTTAGGAACACTGGGTAGTCTGTTAATTGTTTCTGGCTTCGGGTTTGTATGGTGAGGGTTTGAGTTTACTTTGTTTCGATGGTCTAGTAATAGTTTCCAGCTTTGGGATGCGAGTGGTGAAGGGCCCAGTTTGCTTTGTTTCGAGAACGGGATACTTGTCATTGGAAATGAACGTTTTGTTTACGTACATCTAAGAGTTTCAATAAGCGTTGCATGTATTATTTGATAATTCTATTCTACTATTTTATTTGAAGCGAAGCGACACCCCCAATCACGTCCACCTGCGTACTTTGGGATCTGGACACAAGGGAAGAGGTTTGGGATTCATAATGATTTCTACACCGTACAAACCCGCAAGCAAGCCTCTGAATGTACGTAGCATATAAACAAGAAGTAAATAACGCTCTACCCAAAACACTTCCCAGAACACCAAAACTCACAGCTTTAAATCACCCACCACTCTTCAACAACGGCTCTCTATCAATCCCAAAATGCCTCTCCCCCACCTCCGTCTCAAACCACCCATACCCATACCTACACCCCACCTCCCTCAACCTCCTCTCCCTCTCCTTCTCCCCCACCCCCTCCATCCCCGCCACATCCTCCACCGCGCCACTCGCATACACAGCCGTATACATCCCCGCCAGCGTTTCCGGCGAGTGGCACAAGAACCCCGTAAAAAGGGAAACATACGTCCACACAACAACAGGGACAAACACCACCAGCAGCACGACAGACACAAAGAACGCGACTGGTGTTATAAACACTCGATTCACTGTGTGGCGGACGAACGTAGCATCGCGCGTTTGTGCCTTTTCAGCCCCGAGTATCCGTTCGGCGTGCAGGGAGACGTAGATTGCAAAGAGGCGTCTGTACACCGTTTCCATCGCCTGTGCACTCTGCTCGGGGTAGGAGTACAGATCGAAGATAGCGTTTTTCTCTCGCGCTTCGCGGTGGAGGAGGAAGGAGAGCCAGTTACTTGGTCGTGGATCGAGCTTACGCATGGACTCGGAGATGTCGTTGGCTTTGACGTCACGGCTCTTCCCGGTGACGCGGTTTATCATTTCTTGGAAGGAGTCTAGCACCCCAGGGAGACCGGTCATGTTTGAAGCGCCGGAGATAGCAGGGGGGATAGCAGTGTCGTTTGAGTGCAGGATAGTGCCGTCAGGATCGGCGAGGACCACGCTGCGGACAAGTTTTGGCACTGGTGCACAGTGGATCGCGGTGTAGCTTGAGATGTACGCTGTTGGCCCGTCGATGGTGTCGCCGACAAGGTTACGGGCGGATGCTCGGTCGATCTTGACGGTGCGGGTTGCGAAGTCGTACCGGAACCACCCGCCAAAGAATTTCCAGGGCCCAGGGAGAGTGGGGGGATACAATTTTGGAACGAGCTCGTAGAATTCCGATGTGGATTTATTACCGACAGAACTGCCGTTCCCGAATTCTCCCACCTCGAGATACCGCTGCAACGGCTCGTCTTCCGCGCGGAATTCAAAGTCCTTCACTTCCTCGATGATGAGAGTAGTGTTTATGTCGTCCCTGAAGGTGGGGTATGAAAATGTCGATGTTGGAGGAACAGAGGAGTCGTTTACCGGGGAGTTCCATATCCGCACCTCCTCTTTGGGAATCGCTTCACATGTGATGTCAACTCCTACCCCCCATGTTTCGGTGGTATAATTTGTGCGGTTTATCGCTGGATTCCGATCTGAAAATGGGACGTAATAGAAGTTATCTGTAGTCCAAGGGAGCTGGCGGAATCCTAACCCTACCCCCGTGGCGGCATAGAAAAACTCCGCATCGATATCGGAGACGCCCTCAAACAGCGCCCCCAGCGTGCCATTGAACTCATGGAGAGATTCTACCGGCCAATTTAGAGCGACGTTACCAGATCCTTCGCGGCTTACCAGGTCCTTGTAGAACAACCCCCCGAGTGCGACTGCTAGCACATTCGCAAGTAGGATAGAAACGCTGAGACTCGCGAGGAGGAAGTTCCTAGTTTTGATGCCACTCACGAGCTGGAGATGCGGCGGCAGCTTCTCGTAATTGTGACACAGGGGTGCGGCGGTAGCTCGTCCTCGTCCCAACTGTATGAATGGATATGTTAAGGTCACATGGGTGGCGAGAAGCGTGAGGTATCCGCCGAAGAGCAATGCGCAGATCGTCGGGAGGTACGAGGAATAGAAATCGTAGAGGAATTGGCTGGCGGGTTCACGGAACCCGTTTTGGGTGTTACTGCGCTTGTAGAGTACCCCCAATAATACCACTCCTCCAATGATTATCGCCACTGCAAGCAGACCATATTGGGCGGCCAGGCCCCAAGGCTTTGATAGCGTAATTTTTGAGCGGTCCAAGACATCCAGATCCACGGTGTCTCGGTTGTTCTCTCCTGGTACTTGGCTTTCTTCTCCAGGAACCAAATTATATATTGCACTGCCGCTTTTGCTGGCTAGGGCGGTGTCGCAGACAGCCACTTTCTGATTCTGCAAAGCGTATCTATGTCCCCGTCCTTTCAACGAAGCAACTAGTTGTTTGAACTTCATAAACTCGGCTCCCTCGAAGTCCCGCAATACGTTCGGCTTGACACACGCCATAATCGACGCAATAGATCCCGGCTCATCGGAGATATCGCACTTTCGCTTCCACAAGAGCGCAATAAACACTACGTCAAGACACAAGATGAGCGACAGCACCGCCTGAAGAAGTCGCGCCCACAATTCATTCATTTTATACCCAGTGGCGGCATATATACGCTGTCCCGAAGTCGCATCATCACTACTATTAGGCGGCTGATTTGCGACCTCAACTCCCATAGCCATTGTAAACAGGTACCCATAGGCGTATGAGAACATGTCGCGCAACTTATCAGGGGAAAACAACTCCTCAAGGTCTGTGACGCGGGAAAGACCGAAGGGCGTTAACGACCGCGAGTATAACATATGGACATTAATTGGTTTGGTGAGGACCGTTCGCTGATCCAGTTCAATATCTGTTGGAGTGCCATCTCGAAAGTCTTCCAGCAGTGTCCGGAATGCAGGTCGTTTGCGCAGCTGTGACAGATGGTCTGGTAGGCCCCACTGACAGGGTCTATTGCTACTCGCATTGAAGAGCCGGTCGTTTGTCGTTACGTTGAAGCTTGCGGTTGAAGCAGAGCAAGTATAGCCCAGTAGGAGATCCTGCCAATACGTCATATTCAGTCCCTCAAACCCGGCCTTTGGTGACCCCAGTTCAGTGATATTCTGAATTTGCTGCAACTTGGCGTCAACAATCACCTCGACCTCTTGCTGCTCATGAACGGGAGTGCAGAATATGACGGAAGACTTGGCAAGCCTCGACGCCCAGGATTGGATGCCGGCGCGATTTTTGATTTTGCCAGAGGTGCTCGTGGACTGCCGCCCAATGAATCCTACCAGCGCATCCTTTTGTAGGCGGTCGATGTCTCCTTCGAGCGCGCGGATGAGGCGCTCGTGGAGCATAAAGCTCGAGTAAGGTGAGTTGTAATTAATAAGATCACCAATCGTGCCGTCCTTCAGAATGAAAGAAGAGTTTGCGGCTTCGCTCGAAAATTGTACGACAGCAGATCCGTTCCGCTCCAGAACCTCCAAGACGCCCGGAGCACAGTCTAAACTCGCTTCGTAGAGAGTGGATTTGGCGGCCCATAATTCTCCCGGATGTGGCGGTGTTTTATGGGACGGCTGGAAGGGTAATACAGCTTGATTAGGAGCTTTGGTGAACGCCGGCAACGAACCGTTGAGATACTGGTGACTGTATGCTATATAGGAAAAGGATGTTGACAGACGGTTATATTGCTGCTCTGCCGGAATGAGAGTTGATCGGAGTATCTCAAAGTCAGAGATACGCTCAATCTGGTTGTCCTGAGATATCACCGCACCCATAAGAGGCGCCACACCAGTCATGATCAACAATGTGATAATTGCGGAACATGCTACCTCCCAGTGTCTGATCTCATTGTCAGTTCACCTGTCCTAACAAACCATGTACTGAATCAGGCTAACCTTTTGCGAATCGCAATAAATGGCGCAAATGCTGATATAATATACGGATAATTCAGCAGCAGTGAATGTTCCGTCGTCACACCTCCGGGCTTTGAGAGTTGGAAATAAGGCTCAAGACGTTTGATATTATGATCAACACCCGCCCACACAAGTCCATATAGCACTGCCAAAACTAATGGCCCATAAACGAAGAAATAGTCGGTAAAAGTTGCGGATGAGGGGGATGATGTGAAGGCTACTGCTCCGTTCGTCTTTGATCGTCGCAGCAAGCACTCTATGGCGATTATAAAAAGCGCCGTTATTATGGCGAAGGCGAGAAGGAAGGGGGGCTTTAGTGCTGCGGGCCTCCATCCAACATCTGTAGATTGGAAGGCTGGTTTTGATGGGAGGTCCTTGGGATGTTGGTTCGAATTAGTGTCAAAAGAGGGTGAGTTTGTGCGAAGTAGCTCTTCTCCATCTATTCGCCTGGCAGATGTATTCTGTGATGCAATATCTATCAGCGGCGAAGTCGGTAGTAGGTTCATTGGAAAAACTGGACACGCCGCTTGGTCAAACGGTGTATCGCGTTTGTCGAAAAATTGGGTGAAATGACAATGGGGAAACTTGGATGTTGATGGCTCCCAGTCGGTTTATCTAGATATTCACTGTATGCATAGAACCAATCACCGATCCCTGTTGCAGAATATATGTAGGGCTAGTACCAGAAGACTATATTTAGATTATACAGGCTAACAGTAGTCCCTTGTATTAAGTAACGAGGAGTTTAATTAGTCGAGGGTGTCAGTTTCTGTTGGCGAGTTTCATGGGTGTTACTGGGGTACTCGGCTGGGTATAAAAGATCACTCCTGCATAAACTCACCGGGCTGATGTGCTGCGCCCACGGAGGACACAAAGCCCACCTCACATACCTAACCACTCTAACCTCAGAGTTAGTAGGATAATTGCAGTACCTCATTAATCATGTCCTACTGGCGAATCGGGTACCTTCCATATTGCCACTGACGAAACACTTTATATCACACATGGGTAAGGAACGGTTGTGTGGCTGCGCTAAATTTGTGTACTCCAAGGAAATGAGAAGTAGAATTGACAGCACAAAGGAAAGGTACTCTAGAGTAAGAGCTAGTGGGTGAGTGAGATACAATTGTAGAGCCTTCACCGATGTCGCTAGCGTTGGTCAGGAAGTCTGGGCACGAGATCGAGCTGCCTAGAATCGCTACTCTGAATTCTGATATCGTGGTAATCTAACCTTAACTAACTAAAACGAACTTTGAGTTAAATTTGCAGCAGCGATGAATCACACCTAGTAAGCTCACATTCTTTAACAGCAACACAACCCTTTGTGTTGTAGTTGGTATCACACCGCACTACAATGTTAAGTTTCATCCGTTGGTCACCAGTTCGACTCTGGTCGGAGGGATCCACTTTTAATCTCTATACAACCTATCCTCTTAGATCGTCCACGAGGATAGCAGCAGAAGTCAAATAATAGTCCCGTGTAACTTCAAACCGTAACCAGTCATTAATACACCGAATTATAGAATACAGCATATATATTCTCAGACTTCTTTAAAGTCGCGAGGATTCGGGGTCTCAAATCAGGGACTGTCGAGGACTTTGGCACAGAGTTGCGGAGGGGGCGGTCCTTTCCGCGGTGGCAAACATAGCATCTTGCAAATCCGGAACTTCATCTCGTGGTGCTAACATTTGGTCTTGTCCGTTCAGTGATTCCCTTCAAACTCTGATGGCAGATGGTCTCCTTTACTAGAGCGCGATGGGGGTCTGTCCCGGATTGTGGTCGGGTAGGATGTTAGTATCAACGGGGATGTAGTAAGAGTAGGAGTGATGAGAAATCTCGTAGACTCTAGTTCTGGATCTTCTGATAATTACCGGAAGGCTCCTTTTCCTGAAATAAGCTGCGCTCTCGCGAATCGAAAACCTCATCACTCCTAGAACAGTCCATGCTCGCCTGGAAACATCGACATCACCCTCTAATCGTCTAGACCGTTGGGGGCACGGTAAATCGTGTGATATGGGTTTTTTAGGTTGGTTGAGGGGTAGTGGTGCGGATGGGTAGTGGTTCGAGCAGTTTCCGGTCGATCCTTTAGAGGGAGTACGATAGCGAGCATTTTTCGGCACCCCGGATATGCGCGGCACTCGGTTCGAGACTCGTTTGCAGTTTCGCCTCCGAAGCTGTAACAGTATTGTGCCGTATAATTTTGTTGGTGCGGCTAGCTTAAGCAACTCGGTTCGGAGCAGACGGCGTCGTGAGAATGCAGATGTAGATGGCTAAGTTTTCGGTCGGTTGTGCTCGCTCCGTGTCGAACTGAACCGTGCTGGTCAACGCAGTTAGGGATTCTGACCGAGGAGAACTTTGTGTTAACGGACGGAATTGTGCCGGCAGAAACGAAGTCTGTGCGTGGAATTAGTGTGTGGCTAACGACGGCATGAGGTCAGATTTAGCTTCACCCGCCCAAACGTCATCCATTAAGCGCCCGTGTAACCTCTCGCCCATTCCGCAAGGTGTGTATGACGCAATACTGCACCCCGCAAACACGCGGGTAACCTCATCTCTCAGCATACCACAAACCATGGGTTACTTGGCTGGGTATGGAATATCACTCCTGTATATACTCACTGGGCTGATGTGCTGCACCTGCGTAGGGCACAAAGCCCTTCCTCACATGCTAAACTCTCTAACCTCAAAGTTAGTAGATTAATTGCGGCAACTCATTAATCTTGTTCGATTGGCGAATCAGGTACATTCTATCTTGTCACTGACCAAACACTCACATCACACATGGGGGTGAGGAACGGCTGTGTGTGGCTGAGCCAAACTTATGCACCCCGAGGAGAGAAGTAACATTGATAGAGTACAAATGGAAGCAGGTACTCTAGAGTAAGAGCTAGAGTAGGTGAGTGAGATACAATTGTAGAGCCACCATCAATGCATCTTCTTGGTCAGGAGGTCTGGGTACGCTTAGAATCGTTACTCCGAATTCTAATATCGCTATTGAGACAGCGTCCAGCTCGAACAAGCCACAAACGAACTCTGAGTTAAATTTGCAGCAACGATGAATCACATCTAGTAAGCTCAGATCCCCTAACAACAACAGCCGTTCACAAGTAAACCCTTTGTGATGTAGTTAGTATCACACCAGAGTGTAATGTTAAGTTGTCGCTAGCATCCGTTAGTCACCAGTTCAACTCTAGTCGGAGCGATCTCTCTACCTTTTCCAAACTACAGCATCTCGGATTGCTTTACGAGGCCTTCTGTTCAGCCATGCGTGGCGCTTCCGGTTCCCGATGATGAAGCATGTTTTTATATTGGTTTGTGAGGGAGAGTTTAGGAATAGACGAGAGAACATATAATACGCTAACGTTGTAGCTCGCGCGTCCAATCTTCACTGGTATATGCAACTGAGGATCTATCCAGGCTCACAGAAGCACCTGGCCAATAGCAGCGCGGAGTAAATCTTGGCTGAGCTTCTTCTGCAGTGTAACACCGAGGATGATGATCCATCACACTTGACTGTAACCTGCTTCCCCGCACCCTGCACATCGAGCCTTCAACACGATTCACATAGGAAACTATGCCCGTTCCTTTCGGTTTCTCGATTGGCGATTTTCTCGCAGCAGGCGAGCTTATACATCGGATTAATTCAGGATTGAAAGACGTCGGTGGCGCAAAGAGCGAGTACAAAAACCTGGCCAAGACCCTGGATTCTATGGGACGAGTTCTTCGCATTATGTCAATCATCTTCCAACGAGTTGAACTAGTTCAACAAATTGATAATACCTTCTTCAATAGTCTGCGACACGAGATTCGGACCTGCCAAGATTTGATGGAAGAGTTCTTAGAATCTTCAGAAAAGTATTCCAAGGCTCTCCTGGCATCAATTCCTGGAATAAACCTGAAATTAGAATGGTCTAAAGTAGCTTGGACTTTGTGATATCGAAGTGAAGATGTACGGAAATTGCATGAGAATCTTCAGGCTCATTTCGCTGTCATTCAATTCTACAGCGATCAAGCTGTGTTGTATGTCTCGAATGACTTCTTCCTCCTGTATATTAAATAACTCCCATAGGTTGTGTATCGCCAGCGTCGGAGAATTTCAACAAGAAGCTCTGAAATACAGCAAAAGTATCAAGAAAGTGGTCAAACATAATGAAGATACTATTAACAGGATTGAAGCACAATTCTCAGCAAAGTACAATCAGATGGAATCCGCCTTACAACAAATGGCGACACATCTTGCGAGAGAAACCAGTCAATCTTTGAGACCCGAAATATCCACTCACGAGCAGTTGATCCAGCTTGAGGACTTTCTCGGTCGTCTGATTCCTATTCCGCTAATTCTCTGTCGCACTCAAGACGTCAGCATCCATCCCCCGCATCGCATCATGTCTATCTATGGCTATATACTAACAGTTCAAAGGTTTTACACGAATTATTGAAGATAATCTTCCAAAATATAACTGGAGAAACGTCAGTAATAGGAAATCAGTACGAAATCGTCACTGAGGATGGACTGCGGATCTGCGAATGGAACTGGGTCGAGAAGGTCGTTCCCGGCTCTTCAATAGCCATGAATGCTTTGAGACGTGTGATTTGTACAGAGGCCGCAGACCCGCGAAAGTGCCCGAAATGCAATGTCTCAAATTCATCCGATGCGACGAGAAATGCAGTTAAATGGTGAGTCTGAACGTCATTCTATTTCCAGGTCTCTTCGGACTGATCTTCTTTCAAAGTGTCCACTGACTGCCAGTCGGTGTTTCGGATTACTGAACAACATCGGACTCTTCAAGTACCAGTTGGAGCTCTGAGCAAACGGAGGCAGAAGATACTGCCTGACGTACATGCATTGAGAAGAATTCATTATCTCCGCGAGGTTGTTGAGATGCCAAATGACAAGGAGTTTGAAAAAGCTGCAGCCACCTTAAGCGATATTTCCACTGGAGAGCCTGGAACAGATCTCATGGATCAGATGCTTCCTGCCGTATTCGCTGCGGTGTTAGCTGCGGTTCTGGGGATGTACTTTCAATCCAGAGAAACACATCAGGAGGATTCAGCAGGAGAAGAATTAGATAGAGATATCGAAAAGCCGATACCGAAGTATACAAAACTGAAGGATTCAGAACCGGCATCGAAGAACCCAGAGCTAGAACCGAAAGAACCAAAACCAGCCTACAGGAATCCTCGGTTGTGGATCGCCGGATTAGCTCATTTGTACACCGAATGGGTACAAGATCGCGAAAGGAAAGTTCAGATCAATAACCAGAACGTTAAAACGCACCGTGGGTGGAATGATTTGGATGCTGACTTGTGGTATGAGGCGGATCAGAATACCCACGTGGCGGGTGAGGGTGGTGGGATGCCGCTCGGCATAGGAAGATAATGTAGGGTAATTTCACAGAAAGCGTTAGTGATGCCCGCCTGCTAGCGCTATCCTCTCGCTCCTAGCCGTTACACACTTATGGTGTTTATGAGAGACGAGGTCGAGGGAGGAGGGGATGGGTTCACAAGCTCATGGGCCAGTCGACTGGAGAGTAGAGGAGCCGGAAGGAGATATGTGTCCCTACAGTTCATCAGGTCTAGTGGCAATGCCACGATAAATTGTGGTTGCATTTGTAGTGGCATTTGTAGTGGCATTCATCGAGAGATCTTATTGAGCTGGAGCCATGACACCCAATTTGTGAGGTCATCCGATTTACACAATATATTGTTGATATCCCACTATCCTGCCATGCTATCCTGCCATGCTATCTGGTTGTCAGGGGAATAAGATGTGGAGTCGGGTCACAGCATGTTGGAAGAACTTGGATGATTCTGTGATCCTTATCGTAATCATCATCACCATCACCTCCACCACCACCACCACCACCACCGTCATTATGACTATGGAGGCCAATAAGGTACACGAGGGTCATAACTTAAAACAAAAAACGAAGTCAAAAATTCATACCCACAACACAACCCAAGTACAACCATAGGAACTAGCCAGAGAGATCAGAATGAGAGTGCCGCCACTCTCTAGGAACAAGGTAAGTACAAAAGGTAAAAAAAAATTTAATTAAGAATTCCGGTCTCCACCACCACCACCACCTCCATACCACTGTACCAGCCCTCGTCCCTGTCCGTGTACCCGTCCCCGCCCTTGTCCCTGTCCTTGTCCCCGTATGTTACTCTTGTCACCATCTACTACTCTCTGTGCAATTTCAGAGCTTGATTCAAATCTCTGAGAAAAAGGAACCTATATGTTGGGAGAAGTGGGTAATGAGGGGACAGGTAATATCTTATTCTGCTTTGTGGTGCATTGAGATCTGCGGGGTGCAGGTAATAATAATCCAGAGAATACACGTTTATTCTCAGGTGAACATTAGGATGGTGGGCAAATTGGTGATGAGCTTGTTTTCTCAGGTTGTGTACGCTGTTAAATTATTAATATTATTAATGTTGTATAAGATTAAGATAAAATCATCACATACCTTCTTTTGATATTGTGGTGTGCTTGGGCATTGTTCTGCTGCAGCATTACCAGATAAACAATCATTCTCCATCGGCAAAAGTGCAAATCGACTATAGACTGCGCTACGCACACACGCGCACACCTACAGCTCATAACAAGCTTCCTGTGGTCCCCTGCGTAACGCACAGTCTATAGTCGGTCATAGTCGGTTCATAGACATCTGCGTGGGGGATTATGGAACTATATATAGCTGGCAGTCAATTGACCTCAGCCAGTCTTTACTGCCAGCAGGTTTCGCTGGCACTGTACACTACAGATACCATCATTGAGAGCATGCTTGAGTGGCCACTTGAGGGCCCACCTGAGAGCCTGCTTGAGAGCTGCGCTTGAGAGAGCCGCGCTTGAGAGCTGCACTTGAGAGAGCGGCACTTGAGAGAGCTGCACGTGAGAGAGCCGCGCTTGAGAGAGCCGCGCTTCGGAAGGAGTAGAGTTTTCCACGAGGAGCTTTAGGCCAATGGAAACTCTAAGTTTGTGGAAGCTTTGGCCAATAGAAGGCTATAAGTCTGTGGAAGCTTTGACGTTGACATTGACGTAGCCAACCTACTTGTCTACGTGCTTCCGGTACTATCACCATCACCATCACCATCACCATCACCATCTTCATCATCACCATCAGCCCTACAAAAATCTACCTATGTATCATAGTTATCGCACAGGTCCATAGGACTTCATAGTGCCACGCGTCAAATATACTGTGGAATACCGTCCGAAAAACAGCTTCTCTATGAGTTGCGCGTCGCGTAAGGTCATTTTTCCCGGTGATGATAACTAAGGCGTACTTGCACATGTTACCTATAGTGTCATCAAGTCTTGAATCAAATATTTGGATGTGTGCTACCACAATAGCTGAGATCTCCACGAACACAGCATAGTCAATCACTCGTGGGTATCAATACAAGAGTGTTGAAATGTACTGATTGCTAGAAGCTTGTATTCTATGTTGAAATAGTGATGATTAGAGAAGCTTGATTGTATTCTATCTAAGAGGGCCACAAGGCCAGTATATATATGAAAGTACAAGTACGGCTGAATGCCATCAGCTCGTACCAGAGTCAACAGTCATCTCCGGCCATACGAGACATCACCGTCTCCGGCCATACAAGACATCTTCGTCTCTGGCCATACAAGACATCACCGTCTCCGGCCATACAAGACATCTCCGTCTCCGGCCATACGAGACATGTATATGCAATATTCTAAAGTACAGGTACATTCATGATCTTTATATACGGCGTGTAGAGTATGCCTTGTACGCATGCATGCGCACTCAGCTGGCATCTCCAGCTGAGTCTGGAATGACCATCATCTTAGGGAGATTATGCATCAGCCCAACTGAAGCCATACGCCAGGAAGATAAACCATATATGCAACAATGAGAATATGGCAGATATTTCCTTGAAAGTACTGGAAAGACAGAATTGCAAAAAGTTAACAAATGCCATGAGCTTATAGTAGACAGGACTAGAAAGCATTAATCATGGAATATATATGAAATTTGTATCGATTTGGATTTCATATATAACAGGATGGCCATTCCATATCAGGCTACAGATTGCACTCTGTCCCTGCCGAAATCAATTGGAGAATTATTTTAAGAACGTACCGGATATTTCACTTTATGGGCGTTTGGTACAATTTTTGTATATGTTCCGTACCATAGGCGACTCTTACAGTTCGCGAACTGGAGTGACCAGTTCGCGACATTTATAGTCCCACTCGCGAACTGGCGAACGTTTGCAAACCGTCTCCCATCGGCGACCTCACTACTAGCTAGTACTTCCCCCCTCTATACACATATAAAACTTGAAGACTTTAAAGTTTACAATTGACCACCCTCCGAGTTCCAGCACGAATCTATCTTGTATTCTGTATTCAGCTAGAGTGGTACTTTTAATCTAATCTATTCGCATTGATCTTTCTACTCAGAAGAGGTCTGTAGACGGGTTGAGCTTCTAGTCAGATGTAAGGTGCTACTGCATATACCCGGTATTGCTCTAGCAGTGGATACCAACCTGGGAGGTTCAGCAGTAAATGAATTTTTATTACCAATGTTACATCATAGCTATCTAAGTCTACAATCTAATTTGCAGCAGTAGACAGAACATCTGAGTTCATTTTTAAAGCATCTGCAGCGCCGTGTGTCACAGGATTTCTTGCAGTTGCATGAGACTCCGGCTTTGTTACTGGTGAACGTCTATACTGCGGCTTGTAGGAAATGGGGTCGCAGATGGGAGTCCAGGTTGCAAACCGTCTCCGGGTTGCGATTGGGCCGGCTCCAGGTTGCTAGTCGGCACAGGTCGCGTACCGTACGGAACATATACCTTATTTGTTTTCTTGCTCCATGGAGCGTAGCAAGAGGGGTAAGTGATACTATGTGGCCTGGAATGATGTTTCCGATACAAAGGCAGTCAGCAACTTAACTTACAAGCTGCGGATTCGTAGACTCATACACGAGTTTCACTCACCACCAGCTCCGCCACTGGTATTTTCAATCCATGGACTTCTATAGACTTCCAACGAGCTTCAGGCTCTCATGTATATAAGGACAGAGCTTCTCCCTTAGATAGTTGAATAGACTTCTTCTGCTTTTCATTTGCAATAGGTTATCAGCCCAGAGTCCGCTTACTACTAAAACCCAGTGCTGGTGGAAAGTGAAAACTCGGATATGAGTCTATGAGAGCTTGTGAGTTAATTCGGCGACCTCAGGATATCGGCTACTTTGCTCTAGGCCATATAGTAACACTAATTGTTACTATGGATACTAGAAAGACTTGTTGATTGACTGATACTTGAGGGCATGAGGTCCGTATATGTACAATCTCCCATATGTATACGTGCAAGCACTATCTGACATGAGACGCATCACCCTAATCCTAGTACATGCCATATGCATATCCTCATACAAGCCACAATCCTCATACAAGCCTTTATTCTCATACAAGCCATCAAACGGTGACTGAGACTTACGATCCAAGTACATATGCAACACTAATCTTCCAGGTCCTCGCGAGTGGTAATGTATAAAGCATTCAAGAGCCCTCCAGGCAGTTCATTCTTTCATTTCAAATAGAGGGGATACTTAGTAGCCATAGAGGAGGAGGTACGCCTAAAAAACTGTGCATAAACATCGTACTCACACAGAAGAACCAGTGTACGTGGGAAAGAAGAAGACCCTCGTTAAAATAGTCTCCGTCATTATGACGGTGCGAGCAGCGGTATAAACACAAACTCTCCTCATTTGCTAAGTCCCCGGTACTTAAGCAATTTGGTTGTTGAAATACTGATTGCTAGAAGCTTAATTGTACTTTCTAAGAGGGCCACAAGGCCATATATATACGGTACGAACACGTACGTACTCATCTAAATGTAGAGACGGCTGAGCTCCGTCAGCCCGTAT
>Ga0307515_10012635_pt1 | contig 15866 bp, 6 predicted proteins | sample 17_EM_MG_FD_194513 | JGI IMG/M metagenome (GOLD analysis project Ga0307515, IMG submission 194513) | Populus trichocarpa ectomycorrhiza microbial communities from riparian zone in the Pacific Northwest, United States - 17_EM | ecosystem: Host-associated > Plants > Roots > Unclassified | place... | reverse complement strand
CACGGCCTCACCGTGCGACACGAGGTAGCCCCGTCCCGGCGGGAAGTCGAACGTCGGGCGGGCGAAGTCCACTCCCAGCAGTTCGCCGCGCTCCGGCCGCAGCACCATTCCCGCTTCGGCCTTGACGAGCACCTTTACCAGACCTTGGCCGAACGCCAGCTTGTCCGCGCGGCACGCACCCACGAGGACCGGGCAGCCGGGCTTACCGAACTCGACCAGCTTCGGGTCCGGCTGCGCGAGTCCGTCCGCGTCGTCGACGAACAGCACCTCCACCCCTCGTTCCAGGACGCCGGCGAGGTCACCGGGACCCACGACATCGACTCCGCGGTCCGCCAAAGCTGCGTGTGCCGCGTCTCGTCGCGGCGCGACCAACGCCACACGGTGTCCGCGGCCGGCCGCGGACAGCGCCGCCGAGCACAGCGCCGTACTGCGCCCCGACCTGCGCGGGCCCGCGATGGTGACGACCCGGTCGGTGTTCAGGTCGACCCAATGGGGGGCCAGCCGGTCCCCGCCGACGCCAAGCAGGAGCGCCAAGCCCGAACCGGAATCGTCACCGATGGCCATTGCGTCGAACAGCGAAATCCGCGAAGGGAGCCGGTCGATCCGCAACGGACGCCGTTCCGGTGGCGCGCTCCAGCGCCGCACGGCGCTGTTGATCGCTGTGGCCAAAGCGGCTTGTTGGGCGGGTCCGGACGGATCGAGGGCCAGCAACGGCAGCTGCACGAGTGTGGAATCCGACTGGCACAGCGCCCGGCCGGCAGGTAGCGAGGTGACGTCCGCACGGTTGGGGAATCCCAGCATCGCCATGCGGTCGTTGTCGGCCTGGCGCAGGCTCATCCGATACTCGAACAGCCGCGCGAACGTCGTGCGGACACCGGAACCCGTCGTCGTCACGCAGAAGGTCACGCCCGCCGCCGGGCCGCCTTCGAGCACACGACGGAGCAGGTCGGCGTTCTGCTCCCGCTCGATGACCGTGTCGACGCCGTCGATCAACACGACGAGGTGCGGCGGTGCGGCCGGCTCCACCTCGCGCAGCTCGTTCAGATTCGCTACCCCGAGCTCGGCGAACAGCTCCCTGCGCGCCTTCAGCTCGGCCTCGAGCCGGAGCAGCAATCGCTCCACCCGCCAGACCTCGCCGGCGTTGGCCACGACACCCGCGTGCGGTGCCCTGGCGAGGTCGTCGAGCCCGTGGCCCGCGTCGATGACGTGCAGCTGGACGGCGTCCGGTCCCGCGGACCGCATACAGGCGGCAGCGACCGCCCGCAGCGCACTGGTTCGACCGGACTGCGGCGCACCGACGAGCAGGACGTTGCCGGTGCCCAAGCGGAGCGCATACCCGTGCTGCCGCTGTTCGTGCGGAACGTCTCGCAGTCCGAGTTGGAGGGACAGCTCGGCCGCGGGCAGTTCGTCGAGGGTGATGGCCGTGGGCAGGGGCGGCAGCCATGCGCGGTGGGGAGGCCGGAGGTCCTCCGCGGCCGCCGCGCCAGCCACTGCGTCGATCAGGTCGTCGAGCTCGGCGCGAAGCTCCCTGCGGGACGCGGCTGCCGGAGCATCCGGGATGTCCAGGTCCTGCTCGCGCAGGGGTACCGCCCGCAGCTCGACCACCTGGGCACCGCCGCTCGGCGCACCGGACCACGCCGTCTGCACCATGCGCAGGCTGTCCGCCTGCCGCAGGACCGCACGCCCCTTCTGACGTTGCCCGATCTCGCTGGCCAAGGGGCTGTCGAGGAGCATGTCACTGCCCGAGCGGCTGACTTTCAAAGCGACGCGCAAGGCCGAGTTGTCCTTGATGTTCTTCTTCACGTCCGCCTCGGTTTGCGTGGCCAGCAGTAGGTGCACGCCCAGTGCGCGCCCCACCCGGGCCAGGCCGACCAGGTCATCCACGGCGGTCGGCAGCAGGTCGTTGAGCTGAGCGAACTCGTCGACCGCGACGACGAGGCGGGAAACCTTCGGCAGATCCGCGCTCCCCCGGCGGGCCTCGTAGTCGGCGAGGCCGTTCGCGCCGGCTCGCTTGAACAACCGTTGGCGGCGCTCCAGCTCAGCGCGCAGCGAAGCCAGGAACCGCACGGGTGATCCGTCGAGGTTGGTCACGGTACCGAGGGCATGCGGGAGGCGGTCGAGGTCTTTGAAGGTCGCGCCGCCCTTGAAGTCCACGAACAGGAAGTTCAGGTTTTCGGGGGTGTTCGCCAACGCCAGCGAGGCCAGCAGGGTGACCAGGAATTCACTCTTCCCGGCACCGGGCATGCCGACGATGACACCGTTGGGACCGTCCTTGGCTATGTCGACGAGCACGGGGCCGGAGATGTCCACCCCGATCGGTACCGAGGTACAGGCAGGCACCAGCCGCCATGCCGCTTGTACCGCAGTGGTGTCCACTGGTGGCACCAGTTCGGTCAACCGCACCAGCTCCGGCAGTTCCGCCCTCCCGGCCGTGCCGACGACACGCAACGGCGCCAGCGTGCGCGCAACTCGCTCGCCGACGTCGTCGGCGACGCGATCGGTGGTCACGCCGAACGAATCTCCTCGGTCCAGACTGAGGCGATCGCCGGCCGCGGACAGCTGGACGACCGCGGTGCATACGTCGGGCAGCGCCGCTGCGGACTCGTCGACGCAGACGAACCTGACGCCGGCGAAACGCCCGCGCTGCAGCAACTCCGTCACGTCCGGCCGGGCGCAGAGCTCGCGCGCGCCGGACAGCACGACCAGGGTGTCGGCGGCGATCTCACCGCGATGCGGTGATTCGAGCCGAATCTGCGTCTGCTCATTGAGCGCGGCCACGATCGAAGCCACCGTGTCCTCGGTCCAGGCGGCGAGGACACCTCCGGTCGTCGCACGCGTGTGCGGCAGCCACCTCGTCCACAACGGTGCACCACGGTGCGGAGCGATCACCACGATCTTCAGCTCGTCCGGTCCGTGCAGCATCGCGGCCTGGACGAGGACACAGTCCAGGACGGCGCGAGCACTGTCGCCGGCGATCCCGAGCGCGCCTGCCGCGGCGAGGTCGACGCCGACGGGTGCGCCTTCGAGACGCGGTGCGGTCCAGCCGTCGGCAGCGGCCGGGCCACGCACGTTCACGTTCGCGGCACGAGACCAGCAGCCGAGCCGCAGCCGCAACCAGTCATCGTCGTCACGACGTCGCTGCCAGAGCCCGGGCGCGGCGGCATCGGCCCAGCTCAGAACCGTAGTCGGCGCCGGCCATTCGCGACGCAGGTATGCGTCCTCGTCGTCGACAGCCGCGTGGATGGCGATCTTCGCCTCGGTCAGGCGCCGCTCGTATTCCGCGGCGCTTCCCTCCCGCAGTTGACGCGCGTTGCGCCGGTTGTTCCACCACATGCCCACCGTCATCAACGGCGACAGCAGCGCGAACAACAGGTAGAGGTACTGCCCGGTGAACAGCACCATCGCCGCGCTGATCACCAACGGACCCGCGATCATGATCGCGATCGGGGTCTTGGCCGGGGTGTGCTGCTGAGGAAGAGGCGGGAGGGTCACTTCGGCTTCCGGCCGCCGGGGCCGGGTCCGGGGGGCTCGGTTGACCAGGCTCCCACCCCGCCGATCGATGTTCGGCACGGTCTGGCTGGGCGGACTCTCGATCTGCAGCCTGGTGCCGCCCACCTGCAGGAGTTCGCCCGGCGGCACCACTTGGGTCTCGTTCGCGCGGAGCACGCTCGCCTCGGCGAACCGGGTGTCGTGGCTCACCGACGTGCCGTTGCTGGAGCCGTGGTCGATCACCTCGATCCGTTCGCCGTCCCAGCGGAGGCTGCAGTGGACGCGCGAGACGTCCGGATCCGTCAAGGGGAGCTGCGACGTCGAGCTGCGGCCGACAACGACGGCTTCTCCGCGGACCAGTTCGCGGGATGCACCGGCGTCGCGTCCGGACACGACGCGAAGAAGTGGCCCCGACCGGCGCCGCTGCAGTTCGCCGCGAGCCGACGCTGCACCGAATTCGACGACGACTCCGTCCCGGAGGGCGGATTCCCCAACCGGTCCCGTCCCGGCGAGTGGCCGTCCTTCGATCTGGGGTGTGTCTTCGAATCCGGTGGCCGCGCACAAAATCTCGGCAACCTCTTCGACAGTGTTTTCCGGTACGCACTCGATACCGAAATCGCGTAACACGGAGTCCCGCGGATCGCGGACAGACAATCGAATGCGCACGCTTCTCCCACGGGTTTCGTAGTTGTCACAGAGCTATCGCCACCCGGGTCGCGAGCGCTACGCTCCCGAGGTGCATTTCGCGACTCGCGACGAAGAAGTCCCCGAAATACCCGGGCTCTCCCAGCTGACCCCGCTGGCAAGCGGTGGCTTCGCCACCGTCTACCGCGCCGTTCAGGAAAACTTCAACCGGCCCGTGGCCGTCAAAGTTTTCCACACTTCGGCGCTCGATCGGCGCGCCCGCGAATCATTCCTCGACGAATGCCGCGCGATCGGCAGGCTGCCCAACAGCCTGGACGTGATCACCATGTACGACAGCGGGCTGACTCCCGGCCGGGAAAGCCGTCCGTACCTGGTGATGGAACTCTGCCGGCAGTCGCTGGCCGCGCGGATCGCCGCGAACGGCCCGTTGCCACCCGGCGAAGTCGCACGGATCGGTCAGCGGATCGCGACCACCTTGAACGCGGTGCACGGCAGCAGGCTGCTGCACGGCGACATCACTCCGCCGAACATCCTCTTCCGCGGCGCCGACGACCCGGTGCTCACCGACTTCGGCCTGTCGCTGCTGGCCGATGCGGAGGGCGCGAGAGCGGAGTGTGCCACCTGGCAGCACGCGGCACCCGAGGTCTACCACGGCACCTCGACCCTACGATCCGACATCTACGGCCTCGGTTCGACCCTGTACACGGCGCTCACCGGGCAGCCACCGATCCCCCGACATCCGGGAGAGTCGCACAGCGACTACCGCTTGCGTGCCATCAGCACGCCCGCCCCGCGGCTGGCCGACCACGTCGCCGGGGCCGGGTTCGCCGCGGTCCTGGCGAAAGCCCTTGCCGAAAACCCGTCCGAGCGGCACGCGAGCGCGAACGAGTTCGCGATGGAACTGGCCGTGCTGGCAGCGGTGCCATCGACGAGTCGTGGCACGGGAGCTGCCGGCTGGTCGTCACCTCTGCGGCCTGAGGTACTGGCGTCGTCCCAGCCGGCGACCGGGTTGCGTCCCGAGTGGCGGCCGCATTCCGAACTCGGCGGAGCAGGCGCTACACCGGAATCGGCCGCTGCGACGTCTTTGCGTCCTTCCCTTCCGGACACCGAATCGACGAATCGCCGGTCAGCATCGACCCGCTGGCTTGTCGCCGGCGCCGCGGCTCTGCTGGTCGTGGTGGGCGGGGGAACCTTCTGGTTGACCGGCAAATCCGAGCCGGCCGACTCTGCCGTTCCGGGAACGGTCTCTCCTCCGCAAGGAAGCACCGGACCGAGCGCCGCGGCTACGGCCACAGCTCCAGCGCTCGCGTCGCCAGAGGATCTCGGGCAGCAGGTCCGGCTCACCTGGACTGGCGGCTCCGGCTGGGACTACGCGGTCGTGATCGCCGAAGAGGGCGCCGCCTTGCCGACCATCAAGCTGGCGGAACGCCAGACGACCTACACCGTTGACGTGGCCGCCGGCAAGAAGTACTGCTTCCAGATCCAGGCCACCTGGGACAGCGGGAACCGCACCGCTGCCAGCGAAAGTCTCGGGATCCGCCAAGCGCAGTGCGTGCACCAGGGGACCTGACCCACCGCGGACCGCCGAAAGGGCGCCGGATCTTCCGGCGCCCCACTTCGCTTCGTCACGCTCGCACGGGCAACAGACTGCGTACCGCCAGCACCGACGTAATCCACTGTCGGAAGGTTCCCCGGCTGGCGGTCCGTACGATGTCGGACACCGACCACGCCCGGCGCGCCAACTCCGGCGAGGCGTCCCAGCCTGACCAGAGCGCCACGTCGAGACAGTGAGAAAGCTGCTGGAGGCCTTCGACGACCGCTCCCGGGTAGGCGGGACCGACCTCGCCTGCGAGGTCTCGTGCGGTCATGCCGGGCACGACCGTGACACCGCGGTCGCGCAGCCGGTCGCGGGCGTCGAGCCACGCGCCGACGACCACTTCCGCCGGCGTGCCTCGGCGGCGACGGTGACGCCGCACGGTCTTGACCACCACGGGTGTCAGCGCGGCGAGGAGCAGCAGCGCCAGCGGGGCTCCGGCGAGCCAGACCCACCAAGGCGCGCTGTCCGCCGCAGGCTGCGGCGGCACGTTCGGCGTCGGCTGCGGACGGGTGTCCGGCTGGGGCGGGAGGTTCTTGCGAGCGTCGTCGGTGGCCTGCGCGACGCTGCTCTGCTGCTTGCCGGCGTCCGCACTGGCCGTCCCGGTCGGGTCGAGTGGCACCCAGCCGACGCCGCGCACCGCGACCTCCGGCCAAGCCAGGGCATCGCCGTTGTGCACCACCACCGAGCCACCGGGAGCGGCCGTGGGCTGATGGAAGCCGACCGCCACCCGGACGGGCAGTCCCGCCGCGCGGGCGAGGACAGCGTAGGCCGTGGCGAACTGCTCGCTCGTGCCGCGCTTGCTGGAACCGAGGAAGAAGCTGAGCTGCGCGTAGCCGTGCCCGGTCGGGATGTCCTCTCCCGAGGCCACCTTGTAGTTCTTGCGGAACCACTGTTCCAAGACGAACGCGGTCCGCAGCGACGGCCCGAGCCCGCCGGTCGCCTCGCGCGCGAGCGGGGCGATCTCCTTCGGCAGTTGTTGCCCCAGCGGTTCGAGGCCAGCGGCCGAGGCATCCACGTCGGACGATCCCAGTGCCTTCGCGTCAACCGACGGCGGTCGCCAGAACAACCGGTAGGCCAGACCGTCCGTGGCCTGCGTCGACAGCAGGGTCCCGGTGACCGTGTCCACCAGCGGGTTGGCCCCTTCGACGTGGTCGGTGCGGGTGACTGTCGGCAGCCACGCACCCGGTGCCGAGGCGAGCGTGACTGTCGCGTCGGCCAGCGGTCCCGTGGGCGCTGCCCCGGCCGCGGCGGGAAGCGAGCTGCCCAACGGCCGGAAGTGCGCGCTGCTCGTCCAGCTCACCCCGTCGAACCGGTCGAGCACCGAGACGGTCCAGCGATCCACCGGGGTGGTGACGTGGGCGCTGAAGACCTCCGCGCCCGGTGTCGCCAGGCGTGAACCGATCTCGTCGAGGGGGTTGGCCAGCACCGACGTGACCGCCGGCGGCTGGTGGTGTGCGGGCAACGAGTAGGCGGGCCTACTCAGCGGCGCCCACGCGGTGAAGGCCAGACATCCGGCCACGACGGCGGCGACCGTCACCACCGCCGGCACCGCGTACCCGGTCACCGAACTGCGCGACTGCCCCTGACGCCCGGAGGGCGCCGCATCCCGGCCTTCCGTGGCCTTCGCCGCGGCGAGAACCACCACCGCAGCCACCGTGTATGCGGCACCGAAGATCAGCGCGCCCCGGTCGTCGGCCACAGAGAACGCCTGGGAGAGCCCGACCAACACCAGGCTCGGTGTCAACGCGACCAGGGGGCTGCGTTCGCAGCGCAGGCACTCGACTCCGAGCACGCCCGCCAGCAGCACCAGCACCGGCACGAACAGCAGCAGCTGTGGCTCCGGCCGCGCGGGCCAGGTGCTCTCGAGGGTGCGCAGCCAGCCGTGCAGGAGCCCGTCTCCCAGCGCTCGAATCGTCGCGGCCGTCGGCAGGACTCCGTCCAGTGTCGGACGAAGCACGGTGCCGATGAGGGACACCAGGCCGAACAGCAGCGCCAACGGCGGCCGCAGGAACGCCGGCGCGCGGACGGAGACCAGGTCCGCAGCCACGACGGCCACGCACGCGGCGACCACCGGCAGAAGCAGTGCGGGCAGAGTGAAGACCGGCTGGAACAGCAGTCCGCCGACGCCGGCCGCGATGACGACTGCGGCGGACGCCGCGAACCGGTTCACGCGACCACCGCCCGGTTCCAAGCCGCCGCGGCCACGACGGCGTCGCGCTCTTTGATGACCGTCACGCCCGGCAGCGCCGGCGCCGCACCGGCCGGCCCGAAGTCGAACAATGTCACCTCCCGCGCCCGCCGACGCAGCGCGCCGACGAGAGCCGTCTCGAACCTGCCTCCGAGCAGGACCAGGCTCGTTCCGCTGTCACACCGAGAAGCCAGGACTTCCGGGTTCAGCTCGTCGCCTCCCTGTTCGACGGCGCACAGGGCGTCCTGCAGCACGCGGCTGCCTGTCAAACCGCCGTTGGGGTGCAGGTCGAGGCCGGTCGTCGTGAGCAACCGAGTCTGGGTTCCTGCGGACGCGGAGGCATGCGCAAGCGAAGCCGCGATCTCCACGGCCGCCTCGAAGCCATCCTCGTCGAGAGCGTCCGCGCGGTCGTCGAGCAGGACCGTGAACCGGGGCTGCGCGGGGTCGACGTACTCGCGCACCATCATCCGGCCGGTCTTGGCGGTGGCCCGCCAGTGCACGTGCCTCAGCTCGTCACCGAGCACGTACTCGCGCACCGCGCGCAGATCGGTTGACCCCGCCATAGGCCGCGGGGCGATGATCCCTTCGTGGTGGTGACGCGGGTGGGCACCGAGGCTGACGCCGACGCGGTGACGCCGCGGGTGCACGAGCAATGTCGACGTGCCGCCACCGCTGGCGTCCGCGGCGACGAGGCCGAGCAGGTCGGCACGGCGGACGGTCAGCGGGCCCACGATGATCACCCCGCGGCGCCGGGTCGGGAGCCGGTAGGCGCGTTCGGCCGACGCGCCGGGCGCGAGCGGCTGCACGGACAGCTGGGCTCCCTCGGTGGGTGGGTCGATGGCGGTGAACCCGCCGCTGCGCCGCCTTGAGCGGTTCGTCAGGGTGAGCGTGGCGACCGCCGCGTCGCCCCGCTCGACCCGGTCGGGTACGAGTTCCCGATGTACGTCGACGCTCACCCGGCGCAGGCAGCTCAGCACGGCCACGATGACCACTGCCACCGCCGCGCCGGCGACCAGTCGCAGGAGGGGGAAACCCAGCCCGAGGCCGACGGCCAAGCAGAGCGTAGCCGCGATGAGCAAACCTGTGCCCCGGCGAGTCAGGCGAAGACCCCGAGCAGTGGTTGTAGCCGACACGGTTCAGCCCCGGACCGTCGCCGCGCCACCGGGCGCGGGAACCGCGCGCAGCACCTCGCCGAGCACGTCGGCGGCTTTGCGGCCATTGAGTTCCGCTTCCGGAGTAAGCACAAGCCGGTGCTCGAGCACCGCCGGAGCCACGGCCTTCACGTCGTCCGGCGTCGTGTAGCCGCGGCCATCGGCGGCGGCCCACGCCCGGGCCGCGCGGACGAGCGCGACGCTGCCCCGCGGGCTCGCGCCGAACCGCACCAGCTCATGGTGGCGCGTCGACTCCGCCAGGCTCACCGCATACGAGCAGACCGCCGGATGCGCCTGAACCTGCTGCACCGAGGCGATCACCCCGGCGAGCGCCTCCTGGGTCAGGACCGGCCCCAACTGGGCGGGCGACGCACCCGCCATGTCACCGAGCACCACCTGGACCTCGGCGTCGTGCGCGGGATAGCCGACGGTGAGGCGCACGAGGAACCGGTCGAGTTGGGCTTCTGGCAGCCGGTAGGTGCCTTCGAGCTCGATCGGGTTCTGGGTCGCCAGCACAAGGAACGGCCGGGGCATCGTGTAGCGCTGGCCGTCGACGGTGACCGCTGCCTCGGCCATCACCTCAAGCAGCGCCGACTGCGTCTTCGGCGTGCCACGGTTGATCTCGTCGGCCAGCACGATGTTCGCGAAGATGGCGCCCGGGTGGAACTCGAGCCGCTCGCTGCTCTGGTGGTAGATCGACGCGCCGGTGATGTCGCCGGGCAGCAGATCTGGGGTGAACTGGATCCGGTTCAGCGTGCCGTCGACGCTAGCCGCGAGGCAGCGGGCCAGCGTGGTCTTGCCGAGGCCGGGCACGTCCTCCAGCAACACGTGGCCCTCAGCGAACATGGCGACGATCGCCATCCGCACAACGTCGGGCTTGCCCTGCACGACGCGCTGCACATTGGCGGAGATGAGGCTGTAGGCGTCGCCCGGGGTCAGCTGGGGATTCATGCTTTCTCCTTGTTCACTAAACCGGGTCACCAGGTCAGGTGGTTGGATTCGACGGAACCGACGACGGCCCAGACCTGTTTTCCCCGGTAACCGAAGAAGCAGACAGAGCTGTCGAACGCACCGGACCCGTTGGTCCGCGCCGAATACGTGTAGTACGTGCCGTCCACAGTCGACACACAAGAAACGGAGTAGCTGGCGTTGGCGGCGAAGTTGCGCGCCGAGACCGTGACGTACGCACAGCTCGGGTCGGTACACGCCGAACTGGAGTAGCGGCCGCCCTTGGACACCGAGACCGACGACGGCGGTGGCGGCGGAGGGGGTGGATCGTTGGTGTGCGCGGACCCGTGGGAACCGGTGGGTCCGCGGCCGAAGCTGTTCTCGCCGGTGACGTAGATGTCGTAGTCCGTCGCGTACGCGAGCCCGCCGACGGTGATCGAACTGCCGCTCGCGCAACCTCCCGTCCAGCGTTCGGCGCCGTTGAGCACGACGTGGCAGGTCACCGCGCCGCTGCTGTAGTCGGAGACGTTGACGGTGAGGGTGATCTGCCGGTCCCCGCTGCTCGACGCTCCGGTCACGTCGACCATCGGCGCCCGTCCCGGCGTGGCCGACGCGGTGGACGGCGCGCCGTCCACTGTGGCGCCAGTCGTGCCGCGCTGGCGGGTCAGCGCTCGCACGGTGAAGGTGTACCTGGTTCCGTTCGCCAGCCCGCTGAAGGTCGCCTTCGGGTCGGTGACCGTCTGGGGGCTCAATCCGTCGGCCTCCACCCGGTACCCGGCCAGGTCACCGCCGTTGAGCTCGGGCACGGTCCAGGTGAGAGTCGCAGTGGAGTCGTCGGCGGCGGCGCTCAGGCCGCCGACCGCTGCGGCAGGCGAGTACGGCGAGACCGCACCGCTCGACGGCGAGTCAGCGCTGGACAGCCCCAGCTCGTTGGCTGCTGTCACGGTGAACGTGTACGCGGTGCCGAGCGTCAGCACTCCGGCCGCGGTGGTGAGTGACGCTTCCGGCGAGGTACCGGCGGCGGTCGTGCTGCCGTCGGCGCCGTGCGCGGTCACGGTGTAGCTCGTGATCTGGTGGCCCTGCCCGTCGGCCGGCGCCCAGGTGAGCTTGACCGTGCCGTCCTCGCCCGCGGTCGCCGTCGGTGCTCCTGGTGCGCCGGGAACTTCGGAACTGGGCGTGACCGGCTGCGAGTCGGCGCTGGGACCAGTACCGACCGGGTTCACAGCGGTGATGGTGAAGACGTAGGTCGCGCCGTTGCGCAGCCCCGGCACGTCGGTCTGCAGCTGGTTGCCCCCGACACTCGATGCTCCGTCGGTGCCCCCGCCCGCGGTCGACCGCCAGGTGACCCGGTATTCGGTGATGGCGGCGCCGTTTGCCTCCGCGCCGCTCCAGGACAGCTTCACCGTGGCGTTGCCCGGCTGTGCCTGCACGGCGCCCGGCGCTCCCGGCGCCTTCGGGGGAACCTTCGCCGGGTCCTTCGTCCCCTTGCCTGCCGACGGCGTCGGAGTCTTGCCGTGGGAAGCTACCGGCGGCGGCGTCACCTGGGGCCTAGGCGTTTTCGGGGTGTCCGGGGACGGGACTTCCTGCTTGCCGATGCCGACGGTGGTGACGGAGCCGTCGTGGTCGACGACGACCGTGTGGGCACCATCCTGGGCGTCCACGTAGACCCGCCCGTCCTGGCCGCGCGTCATCCGCGGCCGGCCCGCGCCGTCAGGCAACGTCGTCGTCGCCTTCTGTTTGCCCTCCGGGGTGAAGGTCAGGACCCGTTTGCCGGCGCGGTCGAGCACCGCGACGGCGTCGGTCGAGGTGACGGGTGCCGCGAAGTCGCCTTCGCCCAGCCCGACGGTGATCGGCGGCGAGGCGGGACGCTTCTCGCTGAGACCCTCGAGCCCGGCCAGGATCAGCCGATTGGACCCGGGATCGACCAGCGGGAGCTTCTGGGCGACCGCGACGGTCGCGGTACGCGCGTCCTTGATGTCTCGCACCCCGAGGTTCACCGCAGCGCCGGCCCCGCGCTCCCCGAACGGGGTGACCGTTCCGGCAGTCGGGTCGACGAACACAGCCTGGTCGCCCGTGGCCACGACGTCGCCTTGCTTGCCCGCGGTGTCCACCGGGCAGAGCACGTCCCCGGCGTCGCGCTTCACGCGGCACAAAGCCCCGTTGTCAATGCGCTGAAACCAGATCGTCCCGTCCGCCAGAGGCGCCGGCTCACCGACCGTTCCCCCGGCCCGCATCGTGACCGGCGGCAGCTGCGCGAACCGCACCACCGTGCCGGCCTGCTTGTAGACGTAGTACGGCCCACCGGGCACCTCGAGACCCACCGGAACATCGCCACCGGGTGCGGCGAGCGTGGCGGCCACCGCCAGATCGGACTTGCCGAACACGACCGCCTTGCCACCCCCGACCGCGCTCAGCTGACGGTCGCCCTGCCCCATCGCGACGACGCCGGTGAGCTGCACTTTCCCGGTGCGCGCGTCGACCTGCTTCGTACCGCCGTTGACGTGGAAGGCGGCTTGCTCGGTCGCGTTGTAGACCCAGTGCCCTTCCTGCTGAAAGTTCAGGTCCGGACGCGCGTCGCTGCTGGCCGCGATCACCGCGAAGGTCGTCGCCGCGAGGAAAACCCCCGCCCACACCGCGACCGCCGCACGCGTTCGCCTCTGCCCTGGCACACGGCCTCCAGAATCGTTGGGAAAAAGCCGCCGCGATTGCTCCATTTCGGCGGCCACGATCCTCTAAAGCGTCCAGCGGACTGCTCCTGTTACAGTGGCGATCAGTTCTTCCATCGGAAATAAGCAACCTGACAACTTGCAGAATTGTTTGTTTCCGCCGCATCGCAGAGACGGCCGACATCGTTACACTGACACCCGGGCTTACACCGTATCGAGTGATTCAGGGACGCAACCGGAGAAGTGATTTCGCCGTGTTCAGGTAACAACAAGACATCCACGGTAACGTCTCACGGCAGCGTCAGCGATCTCCAGAGAGTGAGCCGCAACCGCGTTAAATGGTCGATCACGATCGGCGCTTTGGTCACCTGCTTGGCCGCTACCGGCGCGATCTTCGTTCTCGCACGTGGTGGCGATGCCCCATCGGCGGACCGAGGCGCCAAGGCGGAGGTCACCCAGCAGGGCGTGTCGCTCACGTTCGACGACATCTCCATCACCGGGTCAGCCGGAGTGGCACCGGCCGGGGCGGTCCTCAGTGCGGATACCAGATACGACGTACCATTCGGAAAGGGTGCGTCCATGTTCACCGGTACCGGCAAGATGCTCCATCTGGAACTCACGGGCGGTGCGCAACCTGCTAAGCCACTTTCGGTCCGTTTCACCGTCAACGCTCCCATATTCACCGGGACGTCAGCAGTGGTCCTGACAAATCAGTCCGATTCCACTGAAACTCACTTGATCCCGGCCACATTCGATTCCGATCACCACACCCTGACCGCGGAGGTCGATCACCTCAGCAGCTTCTGGCCGGGCTTCTTCGACTTCGGCAAACTCTCCGACTCCGTCAAGCGCTTCGCAGGACAGACGACCGGCGTCACCGCTGCCCGTCCCGGCTGCGCGGCGCAGTCGACGGCCACCTCCGGCGACGGCACCACCGTGACCCTCGACGGAGCCGTCACCGGTGCTCCTGTTTGGTCGTGCGTGCGGTTGGAAAACGGCCAAGCGGTCGTGACCATGACACCGAACTCCCCAATGCCGTGGCTTCTCCACGCCGCTCCCGACGCGACATTGGAACCACCCGGCACCGTCGATGTCTCGAAGGCCGTCGTGCTCGTCGGCTACGACACTCTCATCAAGACCAAGCCGTACACCGAAGGACTTCTCATCCCCGGGGTACCACGGACTTACCGGTTTCCGGTCGCGCGGCTGCCCGGCGTCATCACCGGCAAGGTCGACTCGGGGACCTACCTAGGCATGGCGTTGCTGTTCGGCATTGAAGAAGCGCTCGCTGTCTTCAACATCGACCTCGGACGGCTGGAAACCGCAGCCGATACCGTGCGTTGTCTCGGTGACGCCATCGAGGCCGCCCATCTCGCGACTCCGCCGAGTGCCGAGGCCGTCGCCGCTCTCACCAAAGCGGTCCTCTCGTGCGTCAGCACAGCCGCGACAACAGCAAGCCGCCAGGCACCCGGGCCGCTCAAGGTAGTGATCGGCATCCTCACCACCGGCGTCAGCCTCGTCGCCGCCGGCCTGCAAGGCGTCGTCCACACCGTCACCGGTACCGACACGTTCACCATCAACCTCGATGCCCGCGTACCGGCCGCCGACCTGCATCACACCAAGCTGACCTCGATCCGCGTCCCGGCCACCTTGTGCGGCACCAACGGCGACTTCACCTTACGCAATGGTTCCGCGAGTGGTATCCCGTCCCGTTACGGCCCGCTCGATGCAGGTACTACCGGCAAGGTCGTCTACGGCGACTTGGACAGCGACGGCCACGACGAAGCCGCCATCGACGTCTACTGCAACTACAGCGGAGGCAACGGAGTACCCGGGCAGGGGTTCGTCGTCATCACGGGCCAAAGCGGTACGCCCACCCCAGTCGGCGTCGTCACCGCGCAGCAGCAAACGCCGCAGACGTACGGCTCAGGGGTCGAAAGACTCACCATTTTCCCCGGCCGCATCGAATCCACCGAGGACTGGTACCGCCCGGACGACGCCCACTGCTGTCCCAGCGGCCGCGCCCACACCACCTGGACTTACAATGCGGGCAAGCTCACCCCGGGAAAGCCGAGAATCTAGAGTCACTTGCCATGCCGGCTGCGGATGCTCGACATCTGTTGACGAGAGCCAAATGCGAGCTGGTGCAGCTACCTATTGAGCGCCCTTGTGACCGAGAGGTTCGTTGAAGACGTCGACATCAGCGACTGCATCGACGTGCCTGCCGTCTCGCCTGCCAGGCGTTCCGCCATCCGGGCTCACACGCCGCCAAGTGATGCGTCCGACGTCGCTCCAGACCCGTGTAACGCGTGCGCGCGAAGCTGCGACTCCTGCTGTGATCGTGAACAACGGAGGGACGTGGCATGGCATACCGGTTCAACCCGCCACCGAACTGGCCGGCCGTCCCCTCCGGATGGACACCTCCGCCCGGCTGGCAGCCACCAGCCGACTGGCCCGCACCGCCGAAATTCTGGCAGCTCTGGACAGTCGAGCCTGAGCCGCAGACCCAGGCGGCATCAGTCCAAGCCGGACCCGGTCCCAAAGCTTCGGGGAAGCCCGGATTGTTCGGAGCCCGGAAACGGATTCGACAACTCGAAGCCGAACTCAGCACGGAGACCGCCAAGTTCCAACAAGCGGCCACCCAAGTTAGTGAATTCAGCGCACATAACGCTACGTTGAGCACGAAACTGGCGGATCTCAACGCCAAGTATGCGGATCTCCGAGGCAAGGACGCGCTGGAAGCGGAGCGAGAAATCCTGCAGATGCGCCGGACTGTCGTTGAGCTCGAGCAAGAGACGCAGAAGCAGCGAGATACCCAAGCGCAGAGCCGGAAGGATGCCGAGGCGGAACTGGCCGCCGTCCGACGGCAGATCGATGAAGCGACCACGAATCTGAAGTCATTGCGTGACCAGGTCGTCGAAACCAAGGAGATCACGCTGCTCCAGGAAGCCGGTATCTACGAGTTCCGGCACCGGCTCGCCGACGCTGTGGCCTACAAGGCTGCCCTGCAGCGCCTGAAGGACTCCATCAAGATCTCTGCGAAGAACAACCATGCGATCACCGCGAGCACCGACTGGACGGTCAACGGTTCCACCGTCGAAGGCCAGCGCATGATCCGGGACTTCTCCAAGCTGATGCTGCGCGCCTACAACGCCGAAGCGGACAACTGCGTAAGGTCCATG
>Ga0307515_10012634_pt1 | contig 15866 bp, 8 predicted proteins | sample 17_EM_MG_FD_194513 | JGI IMG/M metagenome (GOLD analysis project Ga0307515, IMG submission 194513) | Populus trichocarpa ectomycorrhiza microbial communities from riparian zone in the Pacific Northwest, United States - 17_EM | ecosystem: Host-associated > Plants > Roots > Unclassified | place... | reverse complement strand
AATTAGGAATACGAACTAGAAGTGGTGGGTCTTCGGCTCTCGTACTAATCTAATATTTCTCAGCCCTGATGCGGGGTACCTGTAACCCGCTCGGTGTTACTGTTACCGTTAGGTGCAGCTGGGGGTACGGGGGTGCTTGCTTTTTATTGCAGAGGTGGCCAAGAATAAAAGACAGACGCAACGAAAGAAATTCATGGACAAGTTCTTATGGACAGGACAGAGATTGAGTCCAAGCAGGTCTGTACACTCACAAATTGATCAGACCCACAATGTTGTATTCCAGTGAGACGGATCGGAGACGTTTTGTGTCACGTCGGCAAACATGCTTCATTCGCTGCACTATCTCGTTGCGGATATGCTATGGATACGGCCAGGATTAGTTACACGGAAGTAACCAAGACAAAAATAATTTTTAGGCTTCAGCAGTTTTTTCTAGCGCCAGGCAGCAATCATGTTGTTAACCGTTAGTTTATGGGAGAGAACCACAAACTTCTAATTAGGTTCAAAATTATTGAGGCTTTTATCTCATTATCATTCACAACGTGAGCAACTGTACACACCCAGCTCAATCCACCTAGTCTATCTTCTCCGCCTCTCATCTCACCTTAGATCTGGATCGGTGTTAAGACAGTGTAAGAAAGCTATTCCGGAGGCGAAAAGAGAGTCCAGGGTATTAAAAAGAAGAAAAATTCATATTGTTGAAGAACGATTCCATCAATATTCATGTGAACTGGAGATCGGCGTGGCTGCATCAGTTATATCGTTTTGTCCGAGTGACACCGTCAGATAAGTCATAAAAACTAATGCATCTTACACGACGTTTTCGTGGGCAGTCACCGCATTCTCGTCGTACGTCTCACGTTCGTATAACTTCTCAGGCTCGACCTTCTGCCAGAGGATGTACCGTTTGATGAAGTATGGGACCTGCCTTAGACCGTACGCAGCATGAATGTGCGTTGGAACGGAGAAAATCTGGTCAAGTTCCTCGAGTGTCTTGCCCTTCGTTTCGGGCATGAAAAACAAGACTAACACAAAGCCGATCAGATTCCATGCGGCATACCACCCGAATGCCCCTTGTGGCTTGAATGCCTTCAGCATACTCGGCCATGTAATCGAGAGAACGAAGTTGAAGAACCAGGTTGTCGCTGTAGCGAGTGACATGCCGATTGTACGCACATATAGCGGATATGCCTCAGCGGAGTACGTGAACGGAACAGGGCCTTCGCCAGGCGAGTAAACAACACCAAAGAGATATATTCCGAGGGCGATACAGCCAACATGAGCTCTAGATGTCTTGGGAATGTAGAACGAGAAGCCAGTGAAGAGCAGGAAAATGGACATGAGCGGGAATGTTGTGAGGAGGAGGTTGCGCCGGCCGAAGGTATCAATGGTATAAACGGCAGGAATGGCGAAAAGAAAATTGATTATCCCAAAGCCTAGTGATGCGGCAAGGGCAGATTGCTGGCTAAAGCTGCTTTCGACGAAGATGGATGAACTGTAGTAGGCGATGACATTGACACCACAGAACTGAATTATCCGTCAGTAATTATATAAATAGCAAGTCTAGGATAAAAAAACTGACTTGTTGCATGAACATAACAATTTCGGAAGCGAGCATAGCGCGACGATTCCGTGGGACAGTATACAGCTCTTTGATCTTGCTCTGGCCAACCTTCATGGTTTCCTCAGCTTTTAGAAGCTCGGCCATATAAAACAGATCTCTAGCAGCTTGAATTTTGTTGTACCGCAATTTGCACATTGCTTGGTAAGCGGAAGCGTGCCGTCCTTTGGACATGTACCATCTAGGGCTTTCAGGGCACAAGAACACAAAGAAGCAGACAATAACCGCCGGTAACATAGCAGAAGCCATCATAAGTCGCCAATTGAGACCGGTAATGTTGTGCTTATCCGGTACACCATAAAAGGCCAAATCGGAGGCATATCCGAACATGATTCCTCCGAAAAGTTAGCCCATGGGTCAAAATTACACATCACCTCAATCAGAAAATAATCTTACCAAAAGCCGTCCACATCTGCCATTGCATGACCAAAGCACCACGGATTTGCGGAGGCGCGCATTCTGCTGCATAGATGGGCACGGTTGCAGATTTAGGTCCGATTCCAAAGCCGAGAGCAAATCTGGCAATGAACATGTGCCACCAGGTATTGACGAAGCCTTGCCAGAAGCAGGCAATTGCACTAAAAAGACAGGTGATGAAAATAGTACCCCGACGTCCGAACCAATTGTTATAGGGGGTAGTGAGCCAGCAACCGATAAATGCGCAACAAAGGTAGGGAGCACCTGTAACAAGCCCGGTAAGCCAGGTAGATCGCTGATCGCCGTTATTGATACCGAATTGTGGAAGGAAGAATAGCTGAGCACCGTTCACGACAGTCTCATCTGCGAGCGTGTAAGTTTTCTTCTCTTTTAAAGGGTCACAGCAGCCATACCCATTCCCTGTACAGCAGCGCAGGTAGAGCAAAGTACGATTACGAGATACAGCAACTTTGGCTGTGACCATCTGTTGATGAACTCTTTTCGCAACACCTCGTGTTCTGCATCCGTCAGGCCATACTGCCTCATGTGATCAATTTTCTCGGGATCCCTAGCAAGCATGGCGCCTAGCTCGAGGGCGCGAACATCTTCCTCCTCGGCCAAAGCATGTTCATAAGCGTAGTCGCGACCCATCTTTTTTAGCTCTGCATAGCTGTAGCCTTGGAGGGGATTAGCGAGCTTCGCGTTGATATTTCGACGCGCACGCTCGGCTGCCGACAAAAGAGTAGATGGTCTATGACCTGTGGCATAAGAGGGTTGGCGGTCTTTGTTTTCTTCATACGTGATCTCGTCCGACGAGTTGTCACGCTTGTCCTTAGGGTCTGCTACAGACATTTTGGCAAGCGAATTTCGACACGTTATATATATGAGCTTGAGTTTCGTTGAAGTGTTAAGTAGGCCTGGTTACAGTGCTGTTATCTAATCTCGATTGAGTATTCAGAAGCCCATGGGATTCTGCAAGTAGGGTTAATGGCTATTATGATTGCGTTGATAATTGGAAAGAATAGCTCACGGTTCGGCTATCGCAGGGCGCGTTGTCGACGACAGTCCAAGTTGACTTGGCGGTCAAATGAAGCAAGAAGAGATTTCCCTGGTGTAGTCTTAAGGAAGCGCTCAACAAGGGCTGAAGCAAAGAATAAAAACCTCCGTAAGGTGGGGAAACTGCGATTGATATGCGGTCGCGCCGCTGACGACGCAACTACCAGAGCCCGGGAAGCAGGGCTTGGAGCTTTGCCCATTCGGGGTTAGGCTACTTATTCCCGCACCTGAACACAGGTTAGGATCGGCAATAGCTTTCTCTCGGAAAAATTGAAGTTTCTGCGGCGTGGCGGATGACAAGGCATACCTGCGAAGACCCTAGTATGCCAAGAACGAATGTTTTCTTGCATTCGCGCTCCAAAACAGCGAATACAGATATAATTCAGGAAATTTTGTGCTTTCAGCCCTTAAAACTAAGTACGAACATATTGGGCTAAGTAACTTGATGATGTCAGACCAGGAAGGAATGTGTGCTATCAAATGACCTGCAGGCAGGCGGAAAGCCAAACGGCAAAGGCGCCGTGAGTTTCTTGAGTGTGATTGGGCAGGGGTGATGGGCCGTTTGCCTTGCGGGGACTCCGCATCGCGAATAAGAGCTTTCCTTGAGGCTCTCCCGTGAGGCTCCACGCATGGCTGACGCTTGCATCTGCTCGTTACGGGAGAGTTATGGATCGCGTAGAACTAATGGTGTAAAAGATTTCGTAGCATCATTTCTCCATCAAGGGTAAGGTCTATTGGATTTCCTCCAGATCACTTTCAACGGCACATTCACATTTTTGATGCTTCATCGTAGCTCGCTCCCGGGGCATGGAGTCGAAACAAAGATCGGCAAGCAATCCGCTTTGACCGCATTAGCCCCAAGCCACCAACGTCAACTTTGACTCAACTCCAAGCATACACAGTTTCCACTCTGGTATCCGCATGTATCTATTTCCTCCCTTCCATACCGATGCAGGGCTCTTTTAGAGTCCCATCTGTGGACCCTATCGGTTTATATAGGGTGACTACCCGTTCACAGAACAGCGAGACGGGTTGCCTGCTGTCGGAGTTTATCACCAAGCGCTTTTGCCCTAGGTAAGTTGATGCCATTATCCTTCGCCGCCTTGCTGCATGCCTGCCTTCTAAGGGATTCAGCCTTGCGTCGATGGCACGCCTAGGCAGCCCATCACGGCAGAGGCGCTTTTCAGGCAGACTGCCTGGCATTTCCATCGGTTGGCCCCGGCGAATCCCCGGACGTTGCGTCTGCCCGGGATCAACGGGGGTATCCCGAAATGCTGGCTAACGTTATCGGGAACTTGTGAACTGCCCAGCTGCCGCAGCTTCCTCAGTTATATGGCACGTGACTCGTTTACTCGAGTTACCGTCTTGTGGCTAGTCGTCTGACGGGGTGCAACTGACGCAGCTAAATACGTAATTGCTTCTCTAAAATTCTCCGAATACGCAGAATTATTTTCTCTGGTTCAGGCTCACCATTGTTCAAACTACTTGTTAATCATCTGTTAAACAAAGAACATCACCAATGGCCTCTTATTCAGCAAGTTCCAATGAATAAAAGGGCACAACACGTGCTTACCGGTTTAATCAATTGTCCACGCTTGCTTAATATCGGGGAAAAAAAACCCCGTATTTGCTAACTAAATCTCTTCTCCAGGCTCCAGCAAATATCTCTGCATATGGCGTCCTTGAAGCTTATGCCGTTCGAAATCTGATAAGAGCATACTGCGTCTACATCCTATCTATTCTCTCAATCATAACTTTTACCAACCCACTTACATCTTCTCTCTGCGAGCGTTGCCAGGACGAGCCCTAGGGTCCCAAGGGCTGGCAGGTTTTCGGGCGTGAAACCCAACTAGCCACCGGCAAGCACAATAATCAAAACCTATGCACGTGAGGTTTCAGCATATACGCGTCAGGTTCTCAAACAACCTAACGGGCTCTTTGTCCTCAATACAAGTCAATCACACTCAATTTAAGTAAGAATTCATTCTATATGCTAATAAATAGCTTACTAGCCTTTGTTAGCGAGCTAGAACTCAGCTCGTCTCTTTCCACGTTTCTACACCTTAATCACGATTATTAACCACATTCTCATTTCAGACATCGCAGTCACTGCAATCACTGATCGAGCTGTCACTAAACTCCTCAACAAGATCGTGTCGTGAGTTCACGTAACCAATATACCGCTTCTCAGCTGCCCGCATGAGGGGCTGGTCCACGCTGAAGATCGAATGGATGGCAGATGATAGGATGTGTGGATTCATGTTTTGCAGATATCCTGTTTTCCAAATTCGCGAATTAGCCCCAGTCACCTCCTTTATCGGAAGTCGATCTGTAGCACTTACGAATTGAGGTACAGGCACCACCGAAACTTTTGCGAAGTTTGTTCCACAGGCGGCGGATAAGGTGGGCCCCGGAAGCAATCGCGCTGACCACAGTGGCTACGCAAGCTACTATAGAAAAAGGGTCCATTTGGGTGTATTGAATTTGATGGGCATTTAAGATTTCATGGATCCAGTTCTTTCAAGCTGAAAAGATTTAATCAGGCCGCATGTGGGTTGCTAGCGTGCGCTCAAGACCTAATCATCATTATAAATACTATTCTCTAAATTCGGCTAACAACATATGTGCTTTAGTTTATCGCCACGTCAGCCTTGCAACATAATAGTAAGGCAATAATGTGCCTTAGGCAATTACCAAGGCAACAGCAGAGCCTCAGCCTTCTCTCCACACTCACCAATAAAATATGCCGGAAGATAGCACAGCTTATCTACGATTTTTAATTGGTACTTCTCCGCATGCGGAGGCTTGAGCACCCTGCAATACCTCTCGAAATACGAAGCGTCACCCGAGAACACCTGCAAGGAGGTTTCAGCTCCACGTATCTTTGAGCGACTTAACTAACTTACTATGGTCAATAGTCCCTCGCCCCGCATACCCCTAGCGCCATGTTTCGCCCGCTTCTTGAGCCAAGACAATTTTTGATGCTAGCCGTTGGACGCCTCTGTTTAATGCGGGACTCAGGGAATTCACGGAACTGGCCACCTATGTGAGGCTTTTTTAATCTTCATTTATATTATGCGTTGTCCTTTTCAGCTTAGTGATAACCCCCCCACAGAGCTTGGCGCTTATAGCAGGGCTTTATTAGGGCGGTTTTTCTGGAAATCCACCTGCAACACTTGCCCGAGTCGTCCTATCAAACCTCATCGTCGATTCCATCTAGATCCTATTGGAAATGGGGTGCTCGAAAGGATGCACGAGCATCGGGTGCACGAATACCCCTCTGTCATTGTAGTCTGGCGTCGATTTACCATCAAAAGGACGAGGAAGCTGTCATCCTCCTCATCGTAGAAGCAGCTCACTGATTCGGGCGCTATACACGATGGACACTCCGATACATCACCACCAAATGCGTCGAATTCAAGCGACGCGACGAGATCGCGATGAGAGACTTGATATTGGATGAATTAGGTATGATGCTGTAGTGAGGAACCCTTGCATAACCTCAATCGACGGCGTCCTTTTACTAATCGGTATACTAACCTTACGCGGCAGGTGTTTCGACGATCCTCAATTTCTCGAAAAACCGCTCTATTCCAAAGGACGCGCTGGCGTACTGTCGACAAGGTCACGCAACGCTCTGCTGTACCGTTCCCGCACTTCTCCACGGAACCCCAACAATCGAGTGACTCAACGAGTTTTGAGCCCATGATTTCTTCTTTAACGAGTCTTCAATTCCCACCGTTGTTGCAAGTTTCTAAACTGCATTCGCATCGGTCGTCCGAAAAAATCCTCATTCAATATCTCGTAAGAGCAATGGGCCTTCGACGCTGGCTCCACAAGATATACGTCAGAGCGCGCGAAAAGCTAGGTGTACCGAAATACAGCGACGGCCGCTACAAGCACTTCGAATGCCGTGTCGAGTTCTGCGATGGGTCATCCATGGGTTGGAAAGGGACGCCTTGGGGATCACAGTGGGAACGTTTTAAAAGGATCATGGACGACAATGCAGTGGAGGCTATATATGTGAATTTTGACGGTGATTTTTGGCGATGAGAGGGTGGGCATTAATGTTCGAATGTATGTCTGAACTTCAGCAATCTTTAAACACCTCACTTGCTGAGATGCACGGGCGGAGATACTAAACATTTGCAGGGTTTTTTTCAAGGTAAATGGGTTGTTTAGGAGAATCCTTACTCCGCAGCGCAGATTCTGTTCAGCATTTGTGTCATAAGGCGGTGTTTTGAGCCGTTATAGCAATTCGGGTCACCAATGTTACAAAGGCGGCGGTAGCAACTTCTGTGGAGACTGATGGATTTTGGTCCATGATTGGTTTGTAGTATAATGCTAAAACCCCCCTGGTTGGCTGGTTTCAACCACAAACAATGTCCCAATCCTTGCAACAAAGGTCCCCTTCCGGCTGCTCCCTCCAGGGTGTTCATGAAACCACGGAAGGGCGGAAAATGCTGCGAATAATTATCACTATCGAAGGAAAGTACGCTTGCACGTGTTAATAATGTTTTATTATCGGTGTACAATTCCTCCATTCCACTTACCCATTGAATGCCTTCTAGTACTCCTTGACGATCTTCTTTGCAAGCTTGAAAGCATTGGATGTTGATTTGCTGCCATCAGGTCCGGAGTACCAGAACTGCATATCCCCCTTCTTTACTGCGATCTGCACCGGATGTTCCATAGTGTAGATTTGCATCTGGTTATTGTTGCTGTCATACGAGCCAAACTTAGTCATCTCCCATGGCGGCGGCATTTTGAAATGGGCAAGGCTTTGCAAATTGCGAAGACCAATTGGAACCGAAAAGTTGGGTTGAGAAGATGGTGGAATGCTGGGAGGGATATGGTTGCAAGAATGACGGAGGGAGAACGTCCTTACTTCTATATTTTGCCAAGGAAAGTAATTGCTTTACAAGCCGCACAGTGTCTCCAAGCGCTGAAATGATGCCCTAGTAGATCGCATGCAGATGCTGCAACAGAACAACCTCCTCCATCTTAGAGTGGTCTTCCGCATTTCGGCCAGAGCGAGTCGGAGGCAAAAATATGCCTAATTGCCCAGCCCATCATGTGCAGGAGGATAGAGACTTCTGCGTTGTCCGATGTCTCACTAGTCTCTTGGAGGATCATACATGCATGTGGGATGGGCAAATGTCTCAGCCTTGCAGACGGCGATAGAATGTGACCATACGTACATGAGACTGCATTGTGGCGTCAGGCAGAACAGCTGCCTCGTGCAGAACGATGCCATACCCATGTACTCCCTCCCAACCAAATATGCATCGCTCCAGCCGTGTTTTCAATCTCGTACACATACATTTCCGCGCCCTTTTAAGTTCCACTGCAGCTGATGAAACCTTACTCTCTAGCCTTCACTCACTTCAGTCTGTCCGCTTGAGAGATACCTCTCTTACTTCATTAGTGCCTCATGGCTGACAATAGCGATCGAAGCCTTAATCCTTCCGCGAATGTCTTCAGGTGTGGGGATCCTGCTCGCTCGGCACCTGCGGGAGATGCGTACCAGGACCCGATTTCAAGAACAACATATTTGAGCAAGAACCATGAAACCGGCGCTACCTTTGCCTGTACAGCACCGGTTGGAAGCAGACATGCAAAGGCCATGAGAGAACTATGTGCCAACGTGCAAGGCACTTCACTGCAAGAGCCCCCTCCTCAAGCATACAGCCAACCGATTCTGATGCCAGCTCAAACACAACCTAGTGATGGTTCCATGGCAGTCTATACTTCCCCAAGGATTGGGAGGGCACAGAGTATCCGAAAAGTCAAAAACCCTAATCCAGCAAAGCTTCAGCTGCGCCCTCAGTCAGCCGAGAATATATCCTCTTCACGAAATGCAGACATGACATTCAGACGAGCTGAGGACGACCGCGAGATAGTATTTCACAGCAAGTCAAGTCAAGGAGAGGTTTATGTAGCTGCTCCAAGAGGCAGTGACGAAGCAGAGGCGCATGAGAGAATGGTAAGAGTACAACAGCAGAGACCGCAGCAACGGCCGCAGCAGCGAATCGTGGTATGTCAGATTAAATGGACCCGAGAGACACTCTGAGCGCTACTAACTCGACAGTAGACGACAAGATCTGGGCAAGAGGTGAAGGTTGTAAGTCGCCGGCCCCTCTGGGGTTGGGGAGCCTAGTTCATACAAGGGACTCGGCTGCTAAATTGACATGGTTGCTTCTGCTTCGGTAACTTTTCGTTTAATTTCTAGGCTAAATATAATTACGTGACTTTTTACGGGTGAGAGTTTGGACAAATTTCAATAAGATAACTCGCTTCGAAGAAAATAGCACCCGTTGTGTCGGTAATATTACCCACTCACTGACGAGTAATAAAAGAGGCATATGGTATTGTGGCTCAAAGTTGACTTTGTTTGCTCAAACTCTTACTTGATTTTAGAACCATACGCAGTGGTAAATAACAAATTCTGGCTACAGTGGCATTTAAGTGCCTGGGAAATTCACAGCTCAAAGCAGCCCCCAACCCATTCAATTTCAAAAGCGGGTTTACTATGGAATTTTATGGAGCCGCTAGGCCGTTATTGAAAGTATGCGTTATATTAGATCTCTTCTACTCCCAACGGAGCCCCCTACTTTAGCTGCGCCGTCTTGAACTAGTGGCGGGGAAATAATCAAGCCACATGATTGCCAGCACATCGGCACGTAGCCTATGCTGCGAAGTCCCTCCACGGCTTGCTCGTGCTTTAGCAGTTTCGAGGTGATCTTCAAGATTGTTCAAATTCAGAGCCAACGCCACATCAACCATAGATTAATTCATCTCGCAGTGCTTTTATCAATATTTAATACTTATCGATAGTGATTCGGTATTTTTTAACACCATAATAACATATTATTGAATTAAATATAAATCAAAAAGCGTTTAAATATTGTCGACCTAAATCAAAAGTTCCTTACTACGATCGTAATACTGTCTAACGACCTAGATCGTCTATACGAACTATGTCTCAGTTGTCTCGTATCTTAAGCTTATATATCTCATCAAACGTCTTATTACCTGTTTCTCTTAACTATAACCTACTACATAACAACGTCGTCGTTATTATATTTAGACCTACCTAATGTATATAAGAGAGCTTCTAGAGCCCTCTTTAATAAACAGAGTTCTTATTCCTAATCGTCTATTTAATAGTTATAAGCCTAGGCCGTCTACTGCATTATCTTTAATTCTAAAGCCTTTATTTCTATTGATTTTAATTATTATCTTAATTATAGATAACTACTCACAATAACTTCTTAATAGGAAACCCCTCCCGTTATTATATTATCCGTTATCCTTATAAGCCTAAATAATTAGGATAAATAGATTAAGGTTATTAAGTTAAAAGCAAATAATAATTGTCTCTAGAAGTATATTAACCTATTAACACCTAAGACCAATTTGCTACAGCTTAAAGAACCTATTTATGCCTTACCTAAGGATACTAATAGCTGGGGGAAGACGAAGCTCGCGGACCTAGATAAGGAGGAGAAAAAGGAGCTTTATACGCTTAAAGCCGACTATAGGGACAATATAAAGCTATATAGAAAACAGCTATTAGCTCTTAATACGTTATATAGCTATATCCTAAGCTCTATCTTATATACCTACCTTATCTATATATTTAAATACACTACTACCTATAACGTCTTAGTATCTCTTAAGAAGAGAATTACTCCAACTAACTACGCCTAAAAGCTTTAAATAGCCACTTAATATATAAGGCTTAAGAAGGCGCCTTAAAACTAGAACTTTAAGGTCTAGTTATAAGAGTAGGAGAAGGTATATACTAGTATAAGGAGTAAGCTCTACCTAAAGTAAATAGTAATTGTTTAGTAAAAGACTTTATATACGCAGTTAAATTAATTACACTAAGCTAGTTAGAATATTAGAAGAACAAGCTTAATAAGCGTAAGTGGGAGAAGAAGATGCTTTCTACCTTCTTTAAACTGGTTAAAATATACTAAAACTACTATTATATGGACCTTACCTAGAAGGACAAAATCCTACAAGGAAGATCCTTTAGAGTTACCTTTAAAGACAAGTCACTAAATTTAAAGCCTAAATTAAAGCCTTAATTGTTAGTAGATAAGTAGAAGAAGGAAAGGCAACCGCCGCTAGAGTGCCTATACGGAAAACATTACTACTTTAATAAGTGCTAGTACATTGTAGAGTTAATTTCTTACCCATTATAGTTTAAACCAAGTAACAAAATTTAGAAGAAGGTGGATAAGAAAATTGCTAATATAACACCTAAAATTAAGGCTTATATTAAGCAAATTAAAAAGGACAATTAAGCTAATAAGAAGGACGATTAAGCCAATAAAAAGCTAAAGGATAGCAGTAATTAGAGCTCTTAAGAGCCCTACGGAAACTTTATAGTTTATTATATAGGAGCCAATAACATAGCTTCTAATTACGAGCTTCGCGGTAGTATAATTCTTAACTTAGGAACTAGCCTATACGTCTTTAATAATAGAGCCAGGTTTATTAACGATATTAAGCCTATATTAAAACACGTCTACACGGGCTCGCATATAGAAGAAATTATAGGCTATAGTACAGCTAAAGTTATAATTAATAACCTAAAAGGGAAGAGACAGATATAGCTTTTAGGAGTAGCCTTTATACTAGGCTTCTATACTAACTTAGTATATTTTAATAAGCTTAATAATAAGGGAGTCTACTAAAACAATAAAGAGAATACTCTCTTCTATGGCGACGACGAGACGTACGCCTACTATAGCCGCCACTATAGTTAGAACACTATTGAATATAATAAGCTAAAAAGGAACTTACTTAAGGCTTTATTTATGACTTAATTAAAGCTAATAAAGCATTTATTAAAGCCTCTGCTAAATTAGGCAGAAGGCTATATATAGTACTAGCAATTAGGCCATATAGGAAAAGACGTAATTAAATAACTACCTTAGTTAGTAACGGGCGCGATTATAAAAGGCCTAACGACGGTAGAATATAAATTGTATAGAGTAAGTAAAGCTTATAAGGCGGTATTTAGAAGACTTCTAACTTAGTTACTAGTTCCTTTTTATAGAATTTACCTTAATTTAATACTCGAAATAGTCGCATTTAATAGCGATAAGTACGCGGTATACTTTCTTAATAACGCGACGCGAATAAATAAGGTAGAGACGATGGCTAAGAAGTTGTCCCTTACCTAAATTGTTATTAAATATTATAATGTTATTAAACGATAATATAGCTTTAAGGTAGCCATTATCTATATAAATAGGGAGACGTCTTTTATAGGCGAATTTAAGGAATAGGCAGCTAAATAAGGAATTAGTCTTAAAAGATTAGTACCTAATACTTAATTATAAAACGGTCCAGCAGAATAATCTAGGGGGGTAATTATATAAAAGGCTCGGTGTATAAGAATTAAGGCCTATTTACTAGAGGAGCTATATCCTAAAGTTTATAAAGTAGCTACCTATCTACTTAATTAAACGCCTAGTAGAAAACTTAGGTGGTAGATACCTTTTAAAAGAATCTAGTTAGTTATAGGTATATTACCACTAAAGCTAAATATAGGCTACTTATAAGTCTACGGCTATAGGGCCTACCCTCTTAAATATAATATTCTACGCCTAAATAAGCTCGCGCTAAGGGCCTATATAGGATATCTAGTAGGGTATAATTTAATAAATATATTCTAAATCTACATTCCTAGTTAGAAAAAGGTTATTAGAATAAGAGATATAAAGTTTAATAAGTGGTTACTCTATAATAACTTATAGCTAGATCTAGCAAATATACTCTAAGTTAGAACTAACCAAATATTAGAAATTATTAATGTCTATTAAATATAGAATCTCTAAAATAAATTGAAATTATCGTCTAATAAAAGTAATAAGACTTAAGATAAGATTTAAGTTAATACTAAAGGAAGATAATAGGTAGAATCTAGTAGAAATAAGGAAGAGCCTAATATTAAGAGTAGTAAGTAATAAGATTTAAGCTCTAAAGATAACTTAGCTTTAGGGCTTCCTACCCTAAATAAGATACCAGAACCTAACTTACTAGAGCCTCTACTACTGTCCTTAAACACCTTAGTAAAGAAGCCGCACTATATTATAGTTTTAACTAATAAAGCTAAGCTAAAGAAGAAGATTAATGGCAATATAGGAGAGCAAAACGTGGTTAAAGGAAAGAGACTTAAAGGGCGATTAAAGATATACGTAGGCTTTCTTACTAATATTACTAACCAAAGCTTTCCAGCTTAAAGATTAGCCTTTAATATAGGGCTTATATTTTATAAAAAGCTACACTATAATTAGCTCCTACTACCGCCTAGGAATTAGAAGGAGCTTTAAAGACATTAATATAAGGAAGAGTTTGCGGCTGCTACCCAAAAGGAATATACGGACCTTTAAAATTAAGGAACGTTTTAAGTCGTTAATAAGACGATCTATACTAAAACAGTGCCTATTATCTGGGTATTTATATATAAGACTAATATTAACGGATATCTAATAAGATTTAAAGCTTATCTTTATATATAAGGTAATCTACAAGAGTTAGTTTATAAGGACACCTATACTATAACTTTAGTAGCAAGATCGTTTAGAGCCTTAATAGCTATTATTGTAATATTTAACCTAGACTACTAGTAAGGCAACGCTATTAATATATTCGCAAATAACGTAATTAATAAGGTTATATATATTAAGTATTTAGATAGATTTCTAATTAAGGGCAAATACCTACTTCTCTAAAGAGCGTTCTATAGATTAAGGCAATTACCTCTACTATAGTACGGTAACTTAATAATAACGCTAAAAAAGGAAGGCTTAAAGCTAGTGGCGAAGGAGCCTTACCTATATTATAATAATTAGCTAATAGTCTTCTTCTACGTTAACAATATTACAGCTACCTTTAGGAAGAAAGACCTACTTAAGCTCTAAACCTTTAAGGAGCACCTTATAAGAAAGTACAAAATAAAGGACCTAAGTAACCTTACCTAGTTCTTAGGAATTTAAATTATCTGTAATAGAAAGAATAGAAGGCTCTAGCTTAGCTAGGATTTCTATATTAATAAAATTATAATAAGCTTTAAAGTTAAAGATTATCGCAAGATATATACACTAATAGGTATTAAGGAACTTAAGCCTAATCTAAAGTAAGCCTCTAAGTAGGATACCTACACCTATTAGAGGAAAGTCGGATCTATACTCTATACAGCTAATATTACTTATCTAGATATAGCAAGAATAGTAAGCAAGCTATCAAAATTCTTACAAAATCCGTTACCAATTTACAACGCAGCTGCTATAAGGGCAATTACCTACCTTAATTAAACCAAGACTCTTACAATTAAGTACTTAAAGGAGAATATAATAAACTAGAGTTAGTATAATATAGGAACTAATTATCATATTTACCGGCACATTACGGCAATTTGCTGTCCTCTGCGGTAATATCTTAAGGGATATTAACGGTTAGTGATATAGTAGTAGGGTTATTTATTATATTGTTAGGCTAGTATATACCTTTAGGTTTAGTAATAGATTACGGCGATTTACTATTATCTACGGTAATTTCTTTAGTACTGCTATTACTTGCTAATGTGGGCTTATAGGTAGATGGGTTACGTCTTTTCTTTACTAATCACCTTCTGCGTACAACTGGCTTATTATTACTATTTTTATAAGGGTGCCTGCCGCTAATTTTACTTAAGGGCGTTTCCTACTTCTATTTAGGTTGGCCTTATAACTATTTAACTTCCTAGGCGCGGCCGGCTTACTTTTATTATCCTTTACTAGGGCATTTATTACTAATCTTAATTAAGGCCACTTATTATATTTACCTAATTTAGTCTTACTATTATCTAATTTCTTATATCTAATAGACTCGCCTTTGCTATCTTTATTAGAGCTATATACTGCTAATCTAAATAACTCTACTTCTTACCTTCTCCTAATGTTCGGATCACGGTAGGGGGGGTTTTGGTTTCAATTGATTTCTTCTTCTTGTTCTTCTACTTCTACAGGTGGAATTTGGTGGATCTCCTGAGCTCGCTTAGCTCACGTGGTAAACCCAATTGGTTACAAGCAACCGTGTCTACTATATTACAGAACCTTATTCAGACACTGGCAACAACTAGGAAATAAGAGAAAAAGAGGTACCATGCCCCGATTGGCTAAGTCGCTTATACTACCCTCCTTGTCTCCTATTCTCTCTACCCATTCGGTAGCCTATAGCTTAATTATATTCGTGTCGTTTCTGGGGGCTTTCGCTGCTGAAATTGCTGAATCTGCTGCGGTTGTTGTGGCTGTTTGGGAGGTCTTGGATATGCAGAGTACTGGGGGTACTTAGGAAACTTAAGAGCAAGCCCGCAGAGTATAGTAGGAATAGCAATGATATACGTTTGCTTAGGGACGCCGGCTCGGAGGCAGTAGTTTTTGAAGATCTTAAACTTAAAGTCAAAGTTGTCTTGTTCACCAGAGTACTTAACTTCGTCCGTGTAGAGCTTAGCTAAGTTGGTAATCTCTCTTCCGTAGCTTCCTTGTAGGGCGAGCTGGTCTGTGGCTTGGGTCGCAGTCGGTAGTGATGGTAGAGCTGGGGTAGGGTCGTCGGTAGGGTCGTCGGTAGGGCCGTCGGTAGGGCCGTCAGTAGGGTCGTCGGTAGGGCCGTCGGTAGGGCCGTCGGTAGGGCCGTCGGTAGGGCCGTCGGTAGGGTCGTCGTCGGTAGGGTCGTCAATAGGGTCGTCGGTAGGGTCGTTGGTAGGGCCGTC
>Ga0307515_10012633_pt1 | contig 15866 bp, 17 predicted proteins | sample 17_EM_MG_FD_194513 | JGI IMG/M metagenome (GOLD analysis project Ga0307515, IMG submission 194513) | Populus trichocarpa ectomycorrhiza microbial communities from riparian zone in the Pacific Northwest, United States - 17_EM | ecosystem: Host-associated > Plants > Roots > Unclassified | place... | reverse complement strand
ATGTGTCCCGCGCAGCCTCCATCGACAACGTCGGGATGTCCAGAGTCTCGCAGCCAGGAGGGATTGTGGAGATCCGGGAGGTGATACAGATACAGATGTTGCTGAACTGATTCAATTCCTCCACCACCGCATAGATCTCCGTAGCATCCGCTCCTTGAGGGTCGAGGATGGATTCCGCATTATCGAGGACTATGATCATCTCCTTTGATGATAGGAATGGCCGTAGGGGGGTTAGATCCTCCGGGTTATCGATGCCTGCACCGGTGACCTTGGAGAGTTGGCGGAGGAAATGAGCACACGAGGCGGGGAACTGGTCGCAACGGATGAACCGACGGTGGTCACCGAATTGTCGTTTGATGCAATCGTGATGGAGGACAGTCAGAGCGACCGACGTCTTCCCAATCCCGCCAGCACCGATGAGAGCGACGGGCGTCAAGATTTCTGCCAGGCCAACGATCTCTTCGACCAACTCTTCACGTCCGAAACAGGCCCTCGGTGCCGGGGGAGGAGATTCACCGGGTGTGCTAGGTTCAAGTGTAAGGTATTGAATCTGTTGGTAGTCAAGATTGCTGACCTGGTTTGGGTCTGGGCGGCGGTGAGCGCGTGTTTGGTGGGGGATAGAGTCCGAGAGTCACTTACCGAGGGATGTCGGTCATCAGCCCCTTCCTGGCTCTTCAGCATGTTGCGATGTATATCAGAAACCATGGTGTGGGTATTCGTGGTATTGTGTTGAACATCAGAAACGGCGGCGTGCACGTCGACAACAGTTACATGAATATTGATTGCAAGTTCGGCCTGGGAATTAAGCGTTAATAACAGCCGCACATTAACGACGGAACGCACGTTAAACACGAGAAGAATCCTGTTGAGATCCGACCTCCAGGTGGCGATTGCCTCTTTGTCGTTCTTTGCGTGGAGAAGTCGAGTGACTGCGTTCCGTTCACCCTGCTTGATGATCTTCCTTTGGATACTCGCGACAGTCCTGGTATCGGGCCAAAACCATCGTCAATGAGGTGCTCAAAGTGTGTATTGCCGGTGCGACCCACGTCGTCAGCTGCTTGATTGCCTCGCACACAGAGCTGTTGAGGTCGCTCAATCTCTTCCCCTTCAACCCCCGGTCGAGGGCAGTACAGACATCGGCGCAGGCCAGCCCCAGTTCGACGTAATCCACCCGGTTGATCATCGAGTCCTGGGTGCATTTCAGCTTGCGGTTGGTCGGCGCAGGCTAGGAGAAGACTCACTCTGATCATCGCGAGGATAACGCTGACGGTGCCGAAAACAGCCTTGGCGGGCGTAATACTTGAGAGTTCCTTCGCGAGATTCATGGCTTCGATGGCCGCATTCAAGCCTGAGATAACATCCTCCCGCGCCTTCGGTCGTTGGGACTCGGCTTCCATGGTCGGAGCTCAAGGTAGCTGCAAGAGGGCAGTGCAGCGTGAAGGCAGTGAGGAGGGACCCGAACCCTATTATGGATGAGCGGCCATTTTGTCGTGGCACGCCTCGTGCAAACAGGCCCATTTGATGAAGGAATTGTGTTCGCGGCTGAAGTTGCATCCGATCAGCTGCTCCCCAGCCTCTCGTTCAAAACGCCCTGAACAAGTGTTCTGTTCACTGACCGCTGGCGCAATGTTGTGTCTCCATCTCCGTCCCCCTTTCAACTTGGTCCACCTGGTTCGAAACCCATTTGTCATGTATCCTTCCCAATCATCAAACACCCGTCGATCCCCCTTGCCCATTTTCATCCCAATTCATGGTTCCAACGAACGCCGACAATCTAGTCAACGTCCTTTGCTGTCCATTCGCTCATTCGTGAGTTACCTGACCCCCAGCACCGGTTCCGTTCTGCCTGTGATCCCGATCCAGTCGGGCACCACCTTGAAGGGGGAATTGGCGGTGGTGTGTAGGCCAGGTGCCTTCCACCGGTGGTTTGGGTGTGCGTCGACCCTCACAGCGACTGCTTCAGCAGGCGTTCGTCGCGCCAAGGATGTGAAGAGATTCTGGGGGACTGCGACCAACCCTTTGATTGACTTGGAGTTGTCGGTCACGTTGGTTTGGCAGGGAGGTTCGTCGGGGCAGTGTAAGGATACCAGTTTGTATCTTCATCTCGTACGATCGTCATGCAATGCAAATGCCACTTATGTGTTCTACGATAGACCGTGCATCATTGTGTTCTATCCCCAGGAGTCGGTATCCACCAAATCTTGTTCAAGTCCTTCTCCTTCGCCGGCGAACCTCCCTGCCAACTCGATGTCTTCCCCATCGCCTCGAAGCTACCGTCCCACCCAACGACCTCTTCGCCGCAGGGGTGAAGTTCCCACCGCCTCGCTCCTCTTCGGCGTCTACGTCGATGGTACATATCTCTCCAACGTAGTGTTGGGCAAACCGGCAGCCGCTGGAGTCCGACACATCCGCCCCAGTAAATTACCATTTGTTGACTCCGCACAGCGTAGATCAATGCAATCGAAAGTTCAAACATACGATGGCACCAGCACCTTATGAGTTCGAATCACATGGGGTCGCAGTCCCTCTCGGCCCCTGCAATTTGCAGTCTCCTCCAGCAGACCACCACTGACGATCACCCATTGGTCCCTGGACATCGAATCCCGCAACACAAGGAACCTCCAGCCGGGATTTCGTATTGTACACGGTAATACACGTCGTCTCACGTTGTTAACTACAGTGGACTCTTCGAGACCAACTGGGTCGTCACAGTGGGAGACCACAGACTTCACAATCCGTCCCGTCGTGAGTGTTTTCAAACGTGCAGTACTGACAGACCCTGATCCTTGACGGAGTACCACCCGCACCAGATGCCATTTCTGACTCTCGTATTTGATCGAAGATTTCCGGAGGGATCTCTTCATCCATACCACCGGACCCGGAGGGAAAAGATTTTGGCTGAGCTGGGGCTGGAACAGAAGTAACATTAGCCCTGCCCCTGATCTTCGGGCTGTTGAGAATCGGGATCACTTACAGCCCATCTCCTTTGTGAACGTCATCAAGGTCTGCCATCCATCACTGTACAACACCTTGTCCAAAATACTGAGGTCATCGAAAAGGTTTGGGGAAGAGGCGACCTCAAGTAGGGTCTTGGTGTCTTCCGGAGAGAATAGTTGGGTGGTCGCCAAGAAAGCGATGAGGTGCCAATCACTTATCCATTCTGCCAGAACGCGTTTCTTGGAGTGGTCCCCACTGGCCAGTATCTCTGGGGCATTGAGCTTAGCGAGCTCCTTGACTACACCTTCGATGGATTGGTCCTCCAACCCTGGTCGATTCTCGATGTGGAAATTTGTGGAACGGAACAATGGCGCTTTATTCTTGGGGAAGCCGTGGCTTACCTACGAACAACACCAGGGTTAGGATTCGAGTGAACTATAGTGAAAGGAATCACATACGTTCACCAGGAGGTACTCGACCGGAAAACTCGGTTTTGCCGTTTTCTTCACCTCCAACCCGTACTCGTTCTTGTATCTGAAGAATACGTCGGGCACATACCTCGCCGCGTCCTGGCTTCGATCCTCGTCCTTGACACGCACTATCCCTGGCTCAACGCTAGCTTCGATCATATCTGCATCAACCATCGCGACAGCCTGCTCGGAGACCTGGTACGCCGAAATATCGATAGCACCGTCCTCCGTCCCCGTCAAAACAGCAGTGACGAGCCGGGAACCAAAGTAACCTGTCTCGGATGATTTGGAAGGGACGGGTGAAGACTTTTGTAGGGTTGCGGCGAAAATCGCTTCCAGAGAAGAGAGGTAGAATGATTGTGGGTGGCGTTTGTACAGGTTCTTCGTCCTGTCTTCTGGGATGGGGTCCAAATCCGTGAAGACGTAACCGACGATTGTCAATGGCGTGGAAGCAAGCTTTGCGAGTTCTCGGATCCTAGGTTCATCCCCCCATGGAACACCTAGCGACAGTCCGTCCAATTCGCCTTCCTGCGGTGGTTCGTGGATCGCCTCGACCACAGCCTTGACGCCCATGGGGACCTCATCGTAGGGCTCGTACCGCCCAATTAACCAACCGAGCCGCTGGAGACCAGTTCGCCTCCATACTTGGAGGAACCGGTCGATTATATCTGTCGAGGAAATTTCCAAATGATCCACCATTCGGAAGGGCTGGGACTGGAGGGTGATGGCCGACGGTTGACACGCCGTACAGATGCCAGCTGGCCAGTTTGGATGAGATCCAGTTGGACAGGGAACATTGACTTTGTAATTTAGCGGGCTTAGTGGGGGGACGAACGACGAAGACGTGTTCTTGGGAGTGAGTTTGCGGAGATAGGCATGGTAGGATAGGTGCTTGATACTGTGCTCCGTATGGTAGGTAATGTCATGTGGTTCCAGCGGCATGCAGTAGTCGCACATTCCGTTGGGGCCATGTTTGCAGAGTCGAGTGTGGCCGCGCGGAATCTTTCCGTCCTTGGTGCGCCAGTACTTGTCGATTGGATCCTCTTCTATGGTTTCCCATGGTCGGCTGCCTGTAGCATGATTTCCTGAAGAATGTGTGGCTGTGGATGTTGATGGAACGGATGTGCTGATTGCGGGTCGTTGTTGGTACGAAACAAACACGAGATCGCCGTGGCTAGACGTTTGGTAAATGATTGTCAACTCTGAGCGAGGTCTGCGGGAGCGAGGTATGTTCACCTGAGGCCAAGGGTCTTCAGATCCCTCCCGGTAAGAGTTGAGACCAAAGTTTCATTGCCCCTGGGTTGGTTCGAGATTGCGAGGGAAGCAGGGTCCGCATCGACCGTGGTGTCTAATATCTAGGGGCGCACTGGGGTCAGACCGTCGTTCGTCACAAACCAAGAAAAACAACAGCACCTTGCCCACGAGAACGGATATATCGTCATTGGGCTGAACGTCGAATCTAAAGTTTCCGTCTTTTGATCTGATACGGACGATCTGGGTTGACCGTCAGTGGGGTCACAAACGAAAGAAAGAGAATGAAGGACACACCATGGCCACTGTAAGGGATCCTAGGATGGGTGTTATGAGTAAGGAGAAAGGCCGCGTATGTACCAATTGAAGTGATCGACATCATGACTCTCGTTTAGCCTTTCCACCCTCCCGCAGTTTCCCGCCCAGAACCTGCCGGCCACCACGAGTCGACCACACTTCGCTCTGTAAAGCCCCGACAATGTCAGGTGGAATCATGCTGCCACAGACGATGTCGCAGCTACCCCTGGCAGACGCAACTCCCCTCAGAATCATAGGAACTCTCTTCAAGGACCTCATATTCGCTTTCGAGCCGCAGGACATCCCCGATGGCGCCAGGACACTCCGGGTGTTGAGGGCGAGTTTACTTACTTCTCTGACGTCGGTTCGCCTCTGAATCAAGCTTTGCACCAACAGGGAAACAGTGCCACTATCGTGGACGAAGTTGACGACGCGTCAATAATCTTGGTCGACCCTGAACACCCCGCTGCTCCGGACCTGCTGCGAGTGGCTGCCAGCAAAGTCGTCCTGCATTACTCATGGGTTAACAAGTCGCTCAATGCTGGGCATACGTTGGTGGAATCCAGTAATTGGGGCGATTGCAAGGTCACACCCGATAACATCAACGATAACTTTGGTTATGTTCCACCACCCGCGCCCTCAAACCCACAGCTTCAAACGCCTCGTCCAACACCGGAGAATCGCTTGTACAACTTTTCCACACCGTCTAGTTTTTCACAGGGCTCAGCCGGTATAACACCCCCTTCATCGCAACCGCCCTATACCCCTACACCGTCACATTGGAACCGCGACCCCTTGATGCTACAACAAACACCACAGTTACCCCCAACGAACCAAGTTGCACCCTATAACCCGCAGCTGATGCAATCACACAACGTGTTCTCTCCGTTCCCCATGTCACAACCCGCAGACACAAATGCAATGGTGTACGGCCAACAACCGGCTTGGCCGCCTTTTCACCCTGGGGCGTTCGGCGTGATCCAGCCACCGACGCTAGACGATCTCCGACGTGCGTATGAAGTGATGATGTGGTTCCAAAGGCCGGCCATGTATCAACAACTTCCTCCCCCACCAACGCCTACCCAACCCGGCCCCGCTTTCCATCCCCCTCCTCCCCCGCCGACTCAAAATCCGCCGAGTATAATTGGTACCCAGCCTGAGGCTCCAAAGGTGCCAGGAACCACGGTCGCTGCGACGCTGTCACGCCAGGATTCGACCAGTTCCAATGACACTCTGCCTGACCTGGGCGACCCCCCGGGTTGTCACCCACCTGATAGTTTTACCTTCCCAAGTTCTCCCCCGGTTCAACCAGTGCCCATTCCACCCCCCCTGCCACCCAATAACACCGCGGGGCCATCCACGATACCCACCCCGACAGTCACGCACCCCAAGCTCTTCGAGCACGACGTCGGGAAACCAATCATGTTCTGCATCCCAATCATCCTCAAGGGACGAGGGAGGATTGCCGAGATCTTCAGGGTGAGTTTCCAACTTTCATCGGATATTCCATGGCCTCACAACATCTGTTCTGCAGGCCACGGGGGGCGGATTCACGGATGACGTGGAGGACGCGGACTACGTCGTTCTTGGCCAGTGGGAAGAGCACTACTTCGATGAGATGTGGTATAGCGCTCAAGACTATAACAAGCTTACTGTCACGCCCGCGTTCGTGATCGACTCTTACGAGAAGGGGACAATTCTGGATCCTAACAATTATCCAACGAGAGGACCGGAGAAACCACGGAAGGATGAACCGAAGAGGGTCAGGTCACGACCCGCAGCCAGTGGTAGGAAGCGGAGAGGTAGAGGTAGAGGAGGCGCAGGGGGTGCGAGTCCTCGAACTACTCCTCCACCTGGGCCTTCGGAAGGATCACCGAAGTGGTTAAGGTTCTTCAAGGAAGCGGAGCACACCAAGTCGTTGCAGTACATCGGGGCTATGTTCAAGAAGAACGCAGAGCTCACATATGATGCTCTTGCGATCCATCTGCACAACAAGGTAGGCGCTTTCGAGTTCGGTCCTCGACCGGCTTAGAGGTTTCTATTTTCGGTTTTTTTTTTTCAGATGTCGAGCCACACGGTCAATTCGTGGAAGAAGTACTGTCTTCATCGCAAGGATGCGATAGAGGATCTTCGTAAGAGGGCCATTAGCAATGCTGAGAAGAAAGCCGCTCCCGAGGACATGGACGCGACCGAGGCGACCGGAATCGAAGCTATTGAACCACCTTTCTCCGCCCCCCAACAAGCTATCCCACAACAAACTACCCCACAACAAACTACTCCACAACAAGCTACCCCCCAGCAGGCTACCCCCCAGCAAACAACCCCCCAACAAGCTATCCCCCGGCAAACTACCCCTCAGCAGGCTACCCCTCGGCGAGCTACACCTCAACGAACCACACCTCAACTAGCCACCCCTCAACAAGTCACCAATCCCCACGAAAGTCAACCACCGCCACCACCATACGAGAAGGTTGCCGAACCGGAACCAGTGTTGGTGAGGGTGAAGTCGGAGCCTTTAGACGAGGATCAACTAGATTTCGCATTTGCAACTAACGTGCTGTCTGGATGGAATGCGAACGAGGAGAGTGACGCGGCGCTTTGGAAGAGGATGGAAAGTATGGTGTGTTCCATGGTTTCTTCTTCGGGTTATAGGGACGGCTAATGCGCGTCCTCAGCGCCCCAGTGCGACTGCCCCGTCGTGGGAGGCGTTCTGTGAAAAACATCGGTCCCGGTTTGAACACTTCTTTGCGAGCAAATCGATCCAGGCGTGAGTGCTATTCAGTCTAACCGCGCTTCCCACAACGGTGTTTTCCGTCCGCTTTCCACGTCGCTCATCCATCTGTGTTCGTGTTTCCAGTTTACCTCTTGACTAATATATTGGTCGTGCAAGGAGTTGGATGGATAACTATCACACGCAATACTCTAGCTGGTATGGGTAATTAGAGGCTTAAATATTCAGGAACTCCCTTCTTGCTTGGAAATGATATCTGGCCGAAGGGAAGTCGGTTTGAAGAAGTTATTGCGTTTTTCCTCCTGTGACAGCGACCCTCCACCCGCGATGTTCTTTCCGCCATAATCGAAGGTGCCCACTGCGGCGCCAAGTACTGTACAGCCGATAACGGCTACTGGAAGGGACCGAGCTGGAAAAACAGATTAGCTTCTTGTTGTGTCCTGAGAAGTATTGGCGGGTTGACGCGAACCTCGGATTCCCGCTAAGAACCCAGCAGCACATCCACCGGCAGCACCGTTCAGCGCGTCATCCTTCTCTCTTGTATTAGCCACCGCCGATTCCGTCAAAGCGAACGTAGCACCCATAGCACCTGTTTACCCCCGAGTTCAAACATTCCGAGAACCCAACCAATAGGGTGATTCCAATTTCGCTCAGCCCACGGATGTATGCGAAACGGGAGGGGGGTGTGAAAAGGGAAGAGAAAGAGGACGTACCGAAGAACCCAATCGTCCCACCTGTCCGGGTAAAAACTCCAGCACTACCGTATTTGTGCGAACCGAGAGCGTTTTGGACCGCGCTCACGAGACCTCCGACGACGGCTGCTTGGATTCCTACGGCCGATGCGTAGCGGAGGGTGGGTCTCGGTTGGAAGGTTTCTGTCGGAAGGAGTGGGATGTGTGTTGAGTCTGACATTGTCTGCGTGGGGTTTTTGTGTGGTTGGAGGGAGAGTGTGTGTGTGGTCTCAACTGGACTCAGTCGAAATTCGTTGGTCGGGGGGAGGGACGGTGCGATCGGGGGGATGAGGAGTTGCCTTTTCGGGTAGGAATCCACACCCACCCAGTCCTTCCTCCAACGAATGGCGGCTTGACTTTAGTTTCCACCTCGCGGATGACGCGTTTGCTCGCATCTGAATCATAGGATGGACGTGGACAACATACCTTGGTACAGAAACCTACAAGACGCTCAACCTTTCAAGCTTCAACTTCAATTGCAGGTCTGGATCTTCGCCCGCGAACCTCACTTGAAGACATTGATCTAATCTGTTGGCTGTTTTACGAAGAACAGTTCGACGAGAGCTACGATTTCTCTAATGTCGCGTTGTTTCCGTGGACTCTGAATTCCTTGGATACGCTTTGGCACGGGGAGTACGCTGACAGGAACGCGAACGAGTGGACGCAGTGGAGATCCGTGGTTGCTGATCTCTACGGGGCAATCGCTGCCGTTGGCAACCACAAGCTGCATATCAAGACACACAATAATAAGTACTCAGTCGACCTTCCAGAACAAACGGTTAGTTCTGACCCCGTGCTTTGAAGTTTCATTCGTTGCTGACTGGCGATTGATCAGACTTACCGACCAAATGACTTTTCGTGTGCGTGGGCTCTGATGAACCCTTCCCAACCGCTACTTCTGTTCAACAATGGAAGTGTGCTGCACATCCTCAATCCTGCAACAAGGAACTTTGTTGGTTCCTTGGCAGGCCACGGCGGGGTGAATTTCTCTTCCCACTGGAAAGTGGTACGTGCACTGACAAAATTTCTGGCAGCACATAACGTCCATCGTCGTCCACCCGAAACTACCGCATCTTTTCTGCACGACGGCAAGAGATTTTACGACACGAATATACGATCTAACACAGCGGGCGAGACGGGGCCCTCACAATCCCAAATGGCCACCTCGGAAATCTGGACCGAAGGCAGGGTAAGTCAAACCCGCGCGCGACGTTGGTTGGATACGTCTAATCATGGACCGTTTCACGAGGGTAGGGCAGCTGCCGGGATACATGCTTCTTCGCCTGAGGGTGATGGGCCTGGACTGTGTACGATCATTTTGGCCGGGGGACGATCTGGAGGCCATCAAGCCGCGGTAATGTGTGCCGTACGTCGTCTAGACCTGTGGGTTGTTCTGTGGTTGACACGCTGGTGTGAAAGGCTTTTCATCCTACCTTGCCTCTGATAGCTACCGGTGGTGTTGGTCTCTCGCGATCCCGAAGCTCCAGGATTGGAACTGATGTGTGTTTTAGATGGATAGGTTTGTTAGGATATGGAAACTTCCATTACACAAGGAAATCCCTACGGCGAAAAAACCTTCTGACCGTCTCGACAAACCTGTATTCGCAAGTTCGCACATACATCAGGCTCGTGTGCTTTCGGTTGCCTGGTAAGGATCTCCCCTCCTCACTGATGTCTTTGCATTTCATTCAATGTCCACCAGGCTGAGCGACGATGTGTTGATAACCCACTGTGCATCGTGGTTGGGACATGTGAACGATGACACACGTAATCCGGAGTTTCAAGAGTTCCCTGGGACTCTGACGCTCTGGAAGTGGTTGGGGTTGCGTCGGTTCTTTCCCGAGGGAAAAGACATTCAAGACAATTCCAGGGGTTGTGCGGCGGTACAGTTCATCCTCTCCCCATCGCGTTTCAATACTGACGAGGACTGGGTTCTAGGATTACCAGGAAAGCTGTAAGCGTCGCAGAAATCGGTGCCGATTTACTCAGTTCTAACACCCATTTGGTGTTAAGCATCCTTCAAACTTATCTCGGAATACCGAATTCCGATTGAGACTTCCGAGGTCAGGATCTCGCACGGACCTGACCAGGACCCGCTCGTCCTCTTGTCCACAGATACGGTGACCAGGATCATGAACGTCACGCATTTCAAACCTCGTGTCCCCCAACCGTTTTTTATCGAAGACCTTGAGGCCCTCCACAAGAAGCGGGCGGATGCGATGAAGAGAGAGTTTGAACTGGATTCAAAGAAATCTAGGAGCAAGGAGCTGACCATTGACGATTATTCAGAGAGGGCGCCTGAACCGCCGATGAGGGGTGTGAGGAGTGTTGAAGAGGTGCAGGGATGGACGATATATGCGACTCATGTGGTTCGTGCGTCGGCATTGGTGATTGGGACTAGGAAGTTGGTCACTGTTGGACCACAGGGTATATCTATCTGGACGCGATGAGGTTTTCGTCATGTATTTGTATCCACACTGATGCTTTCCATGGTGTTTGATGTATGCGTCTCCACCGAGTTTTACTTCTCAAACCAGTCATATTCCTAGATACGACAAGTGGAACTATGACAACAAGGCAATAGTAACGAAAAGTGAGGGAACTGTAGCTGGAAGGTTGTCCTGACCGTGGACCTTGTCACTCGAACGGGAAAAAATGAAGTCTTCGCCCCCCCGCTCCTCATATGGAACGAGAAAGGTGATTATGGAATAGAAGGGATCCACAGCGGCCGAGGTACAACTCTTTAATTCTTCAGTGTTCAATCAGTCGATGCGGCGAACAAAGTTCAAACGGTGTAAACTGACCTTCTTGATCGCTTAGTACAACTCAATCACACCGTTGACGGACCTGACGGCCAGTTGAGAAGGGATTTCAACCTGGCGCTTATAGGGAACAACGGCGCCGCCGTCAGACTTGGCAGCTTGCTGAACCTCAGGGACCTGACGCTTGTAAGGAACAACGGCACCACCATCAGACTTGGCGGCTTGTTGGACTTCAGGAGCCTGGCGCTTATATGGGACGACGGCACCGCCATCGGACTTGGCAGCTTGCTGAACTTCGGGAGCCTGACGCTTGTAGGGGACGATGGCACCACCGTCGGATTTGGCGGCTTGCTGAACGACAGGAGTCTGACGCTTAACGTTCCTCTCGACGGCAGCCTGGAAGGATCGTTGGGTGGGTCAACGTAATCAAAGCGACGAGGTGTACACGTACCATCATAGGCATGGGGAGAGGGACGGCGGCAACCTGGCCAACGAGGAAAAGAGTGAAGAAGAAAGCGATGATGGCAGAAGGAGAGAACATGGTTGCTAGAAGAAGGGTGGACAAGAGAGTGGGCAGCTGGGGGGCTTCTGGAGGGACGAGAAGACAGTCGATGTGAACTTGGTCGAACCTGCGGCCTGTGGAAGGAAGGACAAGAAACGAAGGAATCTAGAACGAAAGAAGAAAACGTTAGAAGAATAGGAAAATAGGCAAAGAGGATAATAGAGACTCACGAGAAGTAAGAAGGGAAAGGGTGGTTACCGACAATCGACCCTCGTCTGCTTTTATATGCGACCGGCCAAGTCGGTCCCACTGGTCACGGCCATCGCAACGGTTGCCAATCAAGGCGCCTGTTGCTCTCTCCCCCTCCATCCCCGATCACCCAATCACCTTTTTCTTTCGCCTCTTTCCTCCAAATGTCTGATCCACGTTTCGCAAGGTTCAAGACCGACCCTCGCTTCAGAAAAATCAGGAAAAGCGACCACAAAGTCACCGTAGACGAGCGCTTCAAGTCCATCTTCGAGGACGACAAGAAATCCAAGAACCGAAAATCAAAAGGTCTGGTTCGTTCGGTTTCTAAGCTTCTTGGTTACGGAGGCGACCAATAAAAACATAAGGGGCGTTGCTGATCTCCGTTGCGATTGGATAGGACGAGTCGACAAGTATGGGCGCAAACTCGCGGACAGCAAGGACAAAGACGACCTCCGTCGTTTCTATAAGCTCGAGCATAATGAACTAGAGGATGACGACCAGGAAGAGTCCGCTCCCGCGCCTATCCCTGACCTTGCTCGAGGCGCCGTGCTCCTCGAGTCCTCCGACGAGGAGGAAGAGGAAGATTCGGAAGACGATGACGCTCTTGTTCGTCTCGGTCACTCTGAATCCAAACCAATCAATGTTCCAGACGAGGAGCTCGAAGTCGACCTCGACGAGACAAATTTTGCGGACCTAGACGCCCAAGCGGAGGCCTTCGTAAAGGCCGACAAGGGGAGTGGTGTCGAGCCAGAAATAGAGCCCACGAGGCGTCTTGCTGTGGTCAACCTGGACTGGGACAACGTCAAGGCAATTCATCTGTTCAAAATGTTTTCTTCGTTGGTCGCTTCTGCTCTTCCATCTACTGGCGACAAAAAAACTTCCAAATCTGCTGTCCGTGGTCAGGTTCTCAATGTCCGTGTCTACCCTAGCGACTTTGGTCGCGAGCGCATGGCCAAGGAGGAAAGGGAAGGTCCACCTGCCGAGCTGTTCAAGAAACCCAAGGAGTTTGAACATGAGGATGAGGTGAACGAGAAGAACATCTACGAGACTGGCGATGCAGAGGACGAAGTGGACGAAGATGCCCTTAGGAAATATCAGCTCGAACGATTACGGTACTGCCCTCATTGCTACGATCCGTATGGAGAGTTTGTTGATCGGCGGTGTAATAGATACTATTATGCAATCGTAGAGTGCGACACTCTCGATACTGCCTCGCATATATTCAACGAACTCGATGGCACTGAGCTCGAACGATCTGCAAATGTGTTCGACATGAGTTTTGTACCGGACGAGATGTCATTTGACCAGGAGTTCAGGTAGGGGAACATTGCGTTGGTTTCAACGACGCTGATGTGGCCGCCAAAGGGATGAGGCGACGGAGGAATCTCTCAACACTTTCAAGCCCCTCGACTTTTCCACAGACGTAAGTCAAAGAGTAAATTCCTCCTGCATATGTTGAAGCAACTGCGTTGTAGGCTCTAAGACATTCAAAAGTCAAACTCACATGGGATCAGGACGATCCCGAACGAAACAAAGTCACGCGGAGGGCTCTCACGAAGAAAGAGATTGATGAGGAGGACTTCCGAGCCTACATCGCCTCTTCATCCGATGAATCTGACCATCGGGACGCCGGAAAAGATGCCTCACGAGACCGACTACGGTCCCTCCTCGGTGGCGCAAAGGACGAGCTGCCCGAGGGATGGGGTAAGTTTGACGATAACCCCGGCGGAGGCGACGACAACGACGATATTGATATGGAAGTGACTTTCGCACCCGGTCTCACGGACAACAAAGGAGGAGATGAGACAACGTTGGAGAAGTATCAACGGAAACTGAAGGAGAAGAAAAAGAAGAGAAAGGAGGAGGTCCGGGAGGCCGCCAAGGAGAAGGAGGGACAGCAGAAGAAGAAACCCAAACAGCCACTCGACGACTTCTTCGATGCGGACAGTGAGAGCGAATGGGATATGGAGGAGGGCACGGAGAAGGGCAAGAAAGGGAGGAAGGCTAAGGCTAAGGTTGCAGGCGAACCACGGACGGCTGCTACAGCGGAGGAGCTGGCCCTACTCGTGGCGTCCGATAATCCCGACGGTGTCGCGAAGCACTTCGACATGTCTGCTGTCCTCAAGGCTGAGAAGAAGACCGGGAAGAAGGGCAGGAAAGGCAGGAAAGAGAAAAACAAGTCGAACGACCAAGACACCCAAGAAGACTTCCGAATTGACGTTGGGGACGAACGATTCAAGGCTCTCCACGAGGATCATGCCTTCGCGATTGATCCGAGCAATCCCCAGTGAGTGCAGACCCTTGACTACGCCCGATCGGCACTGGCTGACCGATTTGCAGCTTTAAAAAGACGAAGAGTATGTCTGCCCTGCTGGAAGAAAGGGGAAAACGACAGCAGGGTCGAGAGGAGGAACCAGGCTCAGTTTCCAGGACGGAGGGGCGAAAAAGTCTCAACAGTTTGGTGGAGAGCGTTAAGCGGAAAAGTCGCCCCGTGATTGGGGAGAACCACGCCGGGAAGCGGAGGAAACTGGCGCCGAAATAGGAAACTTTCGGACCAGGCATTCCGGCCGTCGGAGCCTATAATAGGGATCTAATCTGATAATAGTTTTCCAATTACCCGTCCATCCCCTCCCCCCTCGCCCCGACTCGTACCATGTCCACTATGACCGACGGGGTGCCCTCCCCTTCAAAGTTGTGGGCCGTTCGTGAGTATTCGCACAGGTGATCACTTCTCTCTCTCTCGTTCATCTCCTCTTCTTTCTTTTTAGCCTCCAAAGAATGGGTGATACCCGCAAAGCCGAAACCCGGCCGTAAGCCGAAGAAGGATCTCAATGCACCCATTGACGAAGAAAAAGAGGTTTGTCTTTTTTTCTTCCCTCCCGTCCACAACTTAAATCCTAATGAGAAAGTGCGTATTGTAGGGGGACCCAGGTGCTCGTAGAAACAACAACAGGTAAACGCCCGTTCACAGAAAATGAATTCCTCCCTCTATGTATGCTTTGCCTCACCAACAAAACCTGAAACCATGTACACAGGGCCGCACAGCGAGCGTTCAGAGAGCGAAAGCAGTCCCAGGTCGCCGAGCTCCAGGCTCGCGTCCGGGCCTACGAGCGGGGAGAGACGGAACGAGGCGTGGAGTTCCAGAACCTCGCGAGGGGATACAAAGAGGAAAATGAGCGGTTGCGCGCGGAGGTTGCAGCTCTCCAACAACAAATGGCACAGCTTGAAGAAGAGAAGTCGGCTGCCGTCGCGGCCCTTTACCTGCCACGGAAACGTGCTGCCAGTGTTGATGATACCTTCCCTGTCCAATCGTCAAAGAGAACCAAAACGGTTGCAGAGTCTCTCCCTCTTCCCTCCCCCACCCCCAGTCCTTACACATCACCTTCCCCGACCTCTTCCATAGTGTCATACCCAAGCCCAACGTTCGAACCGAGTCCCGAGTATCGCACCGCACCGCCGGAGACCTCCCTATTCCCCAACTACCCCAACAGGACCAACAACCTCGTGAGGACCTCCTTTGCTGACGATACGGATTCTCCCTTTGAAAAGTTCGATTGCGGCTTTTGCGACGATAACACTCCTTGCGTGTGTCGAGAGATCCTCCATCAGCATATCCCAGATAGGATCGGGCGACCCAACCAGCCCACGATCAAAATCGATCACCTCGAAGCGCCGGGCATAGCCTCCTCTTCGACCTCTCAGACAAGGTCTTCGATCCTCGATCATTTGCCCGCTTACCAGCCAGCTGTACCCCTTCGTCGCAAGGTCCTCAATAAGCAGACGACTGGTGGGAACTCGATCTTCCCGGTACATCAGCAACATTGCATTTTTCTTTTTTTTCGCTTTAATTGACCTTATCCCGGGAAAAGTGGGAAATAAGTGAAAAGCCCGGACTTCTCAAAGCTATGTCCTCAACTTATATAAGTCGTGCGTAAG
>Ga0307515_10012632_pt1 | contig 15866 bp, 7 predicted proteins | sample 17_EM_MG_FD_194513 | JGI IMG/M metagenome (GOLD analysis project Ga0307515, IMG submission 194513) | Populus trichocarpa ectomycorrhiza microbial communities from riparian zone in the Pacific Northwest, United States - 17_EM | ecosystem: Host-associated > Plants > Roots > Unclassified | place... | reverse complement strand
ATGCTTGAGGTATGTGCAGTCTGAGGATGATGATAGATATCTTGACCCCCATAATAGATTGATGAACTAAGATGACACGGTTGTACTCTTTGCTCCTGATAAATGGAACTCATATCTTTGTTTGGTACGCTCTGACTTTCACCTTCATTCATTTTGGAAGTCAAATCTGAAAATAATACAGCATAGAGAGAGGCTGAACTGAAGATCTTGAAAACAATGTAGATAACTCCTTTTGTATATTATTTATGCCTTTTCTCATGCTTTTACAATTTACACAGATATAAAAAAAAGTATCTAAATATTAGAGCAAAGTGGCAACACAATGCATGATTCTATGAGGAGCATGTGATTTATTTTGTTTTCATAATTTGTCAAAAAAAAAATTGCAAGCAAAGAAAGTTGCAATGCCATATTCTTTCCTGCAATATCCCAGAAAACAACTAAAATTTCTAGTATTCATAGAATTTGAGAAAAAAAACAGACTAGCCAAAGCAGCACAAGCCACATGCGTATATGTCGACATAACGAGCAAATCTTGATGTAATCAGTGACACTTTCCAGTTCATTCTAAAGACATCGTAACGGCCAGCATAAACCATGATGCATATTAATCATGCCTGGAAACAATTGTCTGGCACTCAAGTGTACAACTTGCATAATCCAAACAAGCATTGAAGGAACAAGGAGAGAATATCGATACATGGCATAGAATGATGCTTGTAATAATTCTGGAACCAAAAGGAAATTAAATTCACAAGCTACATCTAGTACCTGAAGCTGGAGTTCCAGATTTGGTATTCCAGGCGTCATCTGCGGAATCCTGCTTTTTCTCAGCCACTTCGAAGCGCAATGACTCTCTCCCTAAGACCTGGATCAGGACCAACACGATGAATTTCGCACCTCAACACAACAAAGAACAGAACACTTTAACATAAAAAGCACTATAAGCTAAAACAACAGATGCTATGCAGAGAAAAGCCAAAAGAAGAACAGGAAAGTCCCACTGAACAAACATCTTATCGACCACCTCCATTTAGTCATACCATCATGTTAAGTTTTCATTATAAAACTCGTCTTTGTGTTTTTAATATATCACTACAAAGCTAAAAACAATTAAAATGAAACCACTTCTCCACTTTCCTTATCAATCTTTACTCAATCATGTGAATATATAATTACAACCTGAAATCTCTATATATATATATAACCCTTTAAACGTTATATCGACAGGTTACCACATACAAATCTAAAAAAAATGAAACTTCATAAGAAATTGAAAAATTAGCAGCAAGACAACACCATTAAGAATGAGAAAGCCCCATTAGAAATATCCAATGAGATTTATCGTATGAACATGAAAAAGAAAAACTGAGACAGAATTTAATACGGCGGGCAATTATTAAAACCTTGGGGGAAGCAGGTGCAAAAATAGAGCCAAAAATCCCCATAGAGGACGGTGAGTTCTCCTTCGAGCCAAACAAGTCAGAAGTGAAAGAAGAAGACGAGGACCCCGTTTGTTTCTTTCCCTCCATTTCTGTCCTTCTTTCAAACCCAACCCAGCTCCTCCTCTTTTTCTATATATATGAATATTCTCACTCTCTTACCAAATACAGAATCTCTTACGCTTTCATAAATTTTTTTTCTTAGTTTAAGGAACAGAGACGGAGAAATGAGAGAAAAAGCAGAAACGCCAGATAGAGAGGGGGGGCACGTGAAGATCGAGCTTTGGTGTAATCGGAAACGTAACCGTCGCCTAACCAATTTTATAAGGCAATAAAAAATTCAAATTGGCAAGACACCTGTACTCTCGTTTTAATTTTAGTTGGTCAATAAAATCACCTCTCTTTTCCTTCCCTGGACATGTAGGTCGACAGAGTGGTAGATTTGAGCCACGTGTGAATCTGGGACCTACAGTCTACGCTGGATGTTCCACATCTTACTGCCACGAGTACCCCCAGTGGATAATACCAATCCCCCTATTTTCTTATGGGTCGGTTTCTTGGAACCCGTTTTTGATGTATCCTTCGCTTCCCTTCGATTTAATTTGGCTCCTCTTGGATTTTATTTTATTTTATTTCAGGCACTGAAAGTTAGAAACCACCCAAGGAAGGGAGGGGCAGCGGACCTTATCTTCTTTTTTATCTTGTCGGCCCAAAGTTGGGGGTCTCTCTCATAAACTCCCTGTGGTAGACTGGTCAAGTTTCTGAATCGTCGAGTAATTTTTATATATATATATATATATATATAGGTTTAATGTATTAATATTAAAAATAAATTTTAAAAAATTAAAAAATATATTATTTTCATGTAAGGCAACACCGTCGTTCATGTGAATTCTGAATAAGTTTGGGTAATCAAGCGAAACATATGTTGATTATTTTCCAATTATAAACTCTCAAACTCAGTGAAATGAAGGAGTCCGTATTAGATTATGACATTCAGATTTATTCAAGGCATGGAATGTGCTTCTTATTCTCTCTAAATATGTGGAGGTATGTCCTTGAAATGATCTATTTAGGACTCTCGATTTTATGTCTTCATGACTCTTGATTTTTATCAACAGATCACTAGACTTTTTGAAAACTTATTATAATCTGAAGGATTATTATAATATTTTTTTTTTATTGTTGTGAAGAATTTGTTACACCCACCTATTTACTATTGTTTTTTTTGGATAATATCAGTATGAAAATTATTTTATGCCCTTAACTATTGGTGATTTACCAACAAAAAAAACTTAATGTTAACAAAACACTTATACATCCACGAAACACTATTTATTGTAATAGTATTTTATGTTTTATTTTAATTTAAGTCTTCAATAATTTATTTTTTTAATTATTTTTTATTTTTAATTTTATCCTTTAATATTCAGCTATTTTAAAAATTGTATTTCATAATTTTTTTTAAAATTTTCTTTCTATTGAGTTATATACCAGTCTTATAGAATTATTTTTTTTTCAATTTCAACTTTCAACATTAAATATGTTGGAAGTGACGCTTTATAATTTTTTATTTGTTTTTTATAAACGCTTTATAATTTTTTATTTGTTTTTTATAAATTTATTTCGATTTCATGACGCATGTCTTAGATTTAACTAGTTAACTGAGGTAAACTCAAGTTGTTTTTTTTTTATTTCTTTTTATAATAGATTTTTTTCAATTTCATCCTTCAACAATGAGTTAGTTGAAAATTAAGCCTCATAAATATTTTTTATTTGTTTTCTATGGAATTATCTTGATCTCATAGTTTTTTTTTCCATCCTTCAATAATTAATTAGTTGAAAATTAAGCTTCATAAATATTTTTTATTTGCTTTCTATGGGAATATCTCAATCTCATGATATAAGTTACAGGTTTAGCAGGTTGATCCCGATTGACTCTATTCATTTTTTGGAATCTTTTTAATTGGATTTCATAGTTTTTTTTTTCCTTCAATGTGGTTATCCTGATCAGGCAAACTCGAGTTATTTATTTTTGTTCCTTTTTAATTGATTTTTTTTTAATTTCACCCTTCATCAACTCAATCTTTTTTTTCTTATTTTTTTTAATTTCATCTTTCAATGCTAGTTTGTTTGGGAATTGGACTTTGTAATTTTTTTTCAATTTGCTTTTTGTAGAGTTATGTTTGGTCTCATCAATTAAGTTTTTTTTCTCGATTTTATCCTTCAACACTGAGCTGGTTGGAAATTGAGTTTTGTCATTTTTTATTTGTTTTTTATGAAATTATCTCGATCTCATGACCATGTTTATGAGTTTGGCAAGTCACCCCATGTTGACTCGGATAGTTTCTTTGTTCTTTTTTTTTTTAATTTTGATATTTTATCTCAATTTAGCCCTTTAACATTGAGTTGATTAGGAATTGACCCTTATAATTTATTTTAATTTTTTTTTTTTAGGGTTATCACAATCTCATGACTCGAGTTATAGATTTGACAGTTAACTCGAGTCGATTCAATATATCATCGTTTTAATATTTAAAAAAATATCATTGTCATATTAATATTTAGAAAATACATCAATAAAACTTGAATATTTTTTATATAAAAATAAAATTAATTTGATCTGCGGTGCAACACATGTCAATCACCTAGAAAATCCTAAAATACACATTGAATAGTCTTTTTTCGTGAAAACATTTAAAACAAATTAACTATTTGACCGACCCGTGCTGCATCACGATAACGAGAAATGAGAGTATTTTTATTATTTTTTAATGAAAATGAAAGACCGTGTGCTGGAATGAGTGGTGTGGGGGGTGGGGGCGGTGTTTTGCTTTGTTTTATATGCAGTGCACTGACAGCTAAGAGTTGCATTTAGTGCAATGCGCGTGAAAATAGGAGGTTGAATCGCTTTGAAAAGTATAGTTTGGCACCCCCAAGCTACAATTTCTAGGTCCGCCCTCCGAAGGATCCATCCCGTATTGAAAGTCTATAAAATAAAACAAGAAGAATTCTACTTTAAATTGAAAAATGTAGAGAATAAAATAATATAATATAAAACATTAGTAGTCTACCTAATCTAATAAATAAACTACAATTTTTTGCGCAACGGATTCTCGATACGGACAAATAAAATTGAAGGAGGTTAAATGCAGGGATGTTACCATTTAATCCCTCTGATCTTAAACTTTTACTAGTGGGAGACTTGGATGGTCATTATTATAGTGTTTTGGATAAGAAAGTTAATGCAAGTGGTGAGACCAACCATAAAAGTATTTTTATAAAATCATTACTAAAAATAAATATATATTTAGTAGTGTGATGCAAATTATTTTTTAATTAAAAATACATCATAATATATATATATATATTATATTTTTTATATTAATATTATCTAAAAACACCTAAATTTAGGTGTTTTTTAATGATGTTAATTTAGATGTTTTTCAATAATATTAATATATTAATATACAAAATATTTTAAATAAGAGTTTCAACCATGATTAGATACGGCATGATACTCCGATATAATTAGATAAGAAAGAGATAATAAATAAATACGTGACAATGAAAAGAGAGTGAAGAGATAACGAAGGTTAGGGTCCATATGGTTGCAGTGACAAGACGAGTGGCCCATGTGGAAGGTGCAGTCGTTGGCTAGCCACTGTGAGTCGCCGCGTGGTGTCTGTGTGTCCATTTTTTAGCCACATGGAGTGTCGTCGTCCTAGATGTTCCACTGTGGCATGCATCAAAGTTTCCTTATCACATGTCCTTGGATATGCAGGGGTTAAAGAGTAAATTACTGTTAGTCCCTACTTGGTAGTGAAATTATTAGTTGGTGCATTTAGTTTTAATATTTTTATAACGTATTCCTATATTTTTATATTCAATTTATGATAATGTTTAATATTGTAGTTGCAATTATTTTTTAAAGTGTTTTACTTGAAAATGTATTAAAATAATATATATATATATATATTATTTTTTAAAAATTATATCTGATACTGGTATATCAAAACGATATATATAATATCAAAAAACCAACGAAAATTAACATTTTGAAAAGGATTTAAAACAAAAAAAATAGGTTGTTTTGCTAGACTGAATGTTGAAGTGGCTAGATTTGTGGTGATGGTAATTTGATTTATGATAAAATAGGATAGGGGTTTGCTGTTATTTGTAGAGAAAAATGGAGGAAAAGAAGAAATGAGAGGGGGTCGCTTTTCAGGTCATAAATTAAATATTACCAATAGATTTACGGATGAATTTCACTGATGGGTTAATTCTGTCGGTAATTCAATTTGTATAAATGACACATCATTTTTTTTTTGCTCTTTTTAATTCTTTTTTTTCATTATAATTCTCTTGATATATACTGAGAAAATATTTCTATTAGTATTTACCGATGGATACAAAGGGAAACTATTATGTCTGTATAGTTCACCATAATCTACCGATAGAAAAATTCCATTGATATTTTTGTTTATACTTGTCAATTTTATGGTAGTGAACTGAACTTGAAAATGAGAAACTTTCATCAAGTTGTTTGCTCTATTTATTAATAATCTCTTGCGATGCAATAATTATAATACAAGATTACCACTAAAACTCATTTCCAATTAGTAATTACTAATCAGTTGCTTATGCACTCTCATGAGAGATTGTTTGATAATATTATTAAACTCAATCAAATTAGCATGATAACTAGTCAACTTGAGTTTTAAACCATACTGAGTTTCAAAGTAAATCGAGTGAAAATTGACCTAATATGACATAACTAACTCGACACGAGCGCTCACGACTTGGTTGGTGCAGCCAAAGCCTAGATTGAATAAAAAATAAATTTCAATTACAATGTCAATATAATGTTTTTTTATAATAATAAAAATACCGAAATGACATTCTAGATTGATCCCAGGTCAAAGTGGGATAACCTACAAAATTCACGACATAGATCATGGCCTTTACCATGTTTAATAACCTTAATTTTGGAATTCATATTTTATTTAATGAATTGAATATAAAAATAAATATTTACATGAAAGACAACGAATAAAATTATTAAGGAGAAATAAATTTCTTTAATCCAAACTCCATCTTCTTATTATTAGATTCCTTTAACAAAAACATGTTTTTTTAACTGCAAGAACTATTTTTAAATAAAAAACTATCATGATTTCAAAGCAAGTTATAAAATAAAATACAAAAATAATATTTTAATATTTAGTATGTGATTGAAGGGAAAATAGTTAACAAATGTGATAAAATCATCATGTCAAAATCTATTAAAAAATTACATAACACAAATTGTATTTTAATTAAATATTTACGAGCAATTGTTTTCAGCATACTAGGTGCATAATAATAGAAAAAAATAAATTGTTAACTTTCTCATAAAAACTCATAATATTATTTAAGAACCATGATCAAATTGAATAATAATTTAAATACCATGTTAAGTAATTTTTTTCATGGTGCATTTCAATCAAAATTTACAAATAAATCTTGGAGAAAAAACCATAGAAAGGAGATAGGCATTTGGGCCAAAGAAATGGGGCTCGCACGCCTAGTCCAATAGAAAGAAGGCTCAATACGTGTGGGCTTGCAAGACCAAGCCCACACACCTGGCTTTTATTTTTCCCCTACCCCTTTGATTTTTTATTTTTTTAAATAAAGCAAAAGATGTGTTATTTGTTGTGACACATGATGTGTTGTTTTCTTGTCCAGATTCCAACCACTAGAGAAGTGGTCAAAAAATCAGGTTGGGATTATTTGGGAAAAAAAAATAATTTACCTAAAAAACCTAATAAATACTCTTAGAACCATAATAAACTAATTTTGTAAGCTCAAAACACCCAAAAATTAGTTCAAAAACACAAAACTAAACCATAAAATCTCTTTTAATCTCAATCTACTTTTTTTGACAACATGGAAAGCTCAAAAACATCTCAACGATATTTTTCTAATCTAGAGGAGCATATTGACACCAAACTTAGGTTTTTTTGTTCATAACATCTTGCCAACCAACTGCTTTCTCTCTCCCCAATTATTTTTAGAGACTTTCTCTCTCATCTTTCAAACTCGGTGATTGAAATGTGAACGAAATAAATTTTTAGACAAAAAACATAAAAGTTTTAAACTAAAAGGACTAAAAAGGAAAAAAAAATATAAAGGCCAAAATCTTTGAAAATGCACTTCATGAAAAAAACCTGTATATTTGTCTTACCTTCAATTTTAGTCGTTATATTTTCAATTTTTTATAGGCAACGAAATCATTTGTTTTACAAAATCAAGAATTAACATAATACTGAGATATTTTTACACTATTTTAATCTTATAGAGAATAAATCAAAATAAATTATCAAATCTAACTCTTAATTATGGTAACATAGAAAGATGAAATTAAAATAATAATAATAATAATAATAATAATAATAGAAATATAAAAACTTAAAAGATAAAAAAAATAGTCTGTAAATTCTCCAAGGCAATTAGTTTTTTCTTTTAAATCTTAATTTTAATAGCATGAAAAACAATGCAAATCGAGGAGGATGATTAATTAAGAGAGCACTTACATGACCACTCAATAGCAAGTTGTGTCTGGTTGAGCAAGAAGATGAAAGTATTTCAGCTTCTTTCGATGCCAACAGCCATGTCAGCCATGACTTGCTTGCTTTCTGTCCATATCCATACCCTCTTCGATTTCTCGTAGGAACTAGGAACTGCCATTTGATGACACATTCTAACACAACAACTGCATCGCAAATGGATTTCTCGTAGGATCCCATAACCATGGCCCTGGGCAGCTTGGTCTCATTTTCTGTTCCTAGTAAGCTTAGATAATTTGCCTGAACTTAATACCTTTTTTTTTTTTTTTTTTACGGTTTTTCAGGATCTACACCCAGATCTTTTAATATTTTTATATTAATACAATACATTTTATTTTAAGTTGAATATAATTTAAAATATCACATACATAAAGTGATTTTTCAATCCTTTTTTTTTCATAAAATAACAAGATTAATAAACTATAAATATTTCATGAATTCTTTAAACTTCAAGTTCACAGTCTTTTCATTCTTTATATTTTTAGCATAAATATTTTTAGAGTGTATCTTTCTAAAATATTATTGTAATTTTCGCTCTAAAAAAATACTTACTTAAACATCCGAGAGCCCTCAAATCTATAAAAAATAATCTTTTACAGATAGCAGCTACATTGACCTACCAAGTACAAGCTGTCAGTTACCTTGATTAGAAAAAATATATAAGATTGCTAGAGTCAAGAAATTAAATGATTATCCAACAGATAAATCTTTCTTTCAAGCAACTTTTATTTTTTGGTACCTCATCACAAATTAATTTTTTTTCTAATTAAATATATATCCAAAAATAGATTAACATGTTTTTAAAAAATAATTTTCATGTTGTCTCTCTAAGATTTTGATGATAAATGATAGCATGCACAGTAATAAACTTACCGAAGAAACTAGGTAATTGCAAGGAGCAATGGAGTTTACCCGGGGAGAAATTGACTAGGTCAACGACCAAATTACATAATTAGCCACAGATTATTGATAAAATTTCAAGTTTTGTTCTAATTTAAAAGAAGGCATTTGGTGCTGTAGATGTGTTTTAGGATATCATAAAACTTGTCAATTGAAGTATGAAAAGATGATATTTATGTTTAATAAAATGAATTCAAAAAAATATGAATATTAATTAAAAATTAAAGTAAAAAAATTGATTTTTCAGCTAACAAATAAACATATACAAATATTTTATAAGTATAAATAAATAAAAAGTCATGTTGAACATAACATAGGTGTAATAAATTATGAAATTGAGGAAAGAGTGAAGGCAATTAAATCATTTTCAAAACAAATCTTTATTTTATTTATACAATAATTAAAATAAGTATTTGAAAGGGTTTGAAAGATTTAAATTATGAAGAAAAAATAGTATTTTTTTAGTAAAAATCCTCATTTTTTGTTTATGTATTTTTTTTCCTGTTGTGATGAAACATGTATTTTTTTTTATAACAATACGAGGAATACAATAAAAATTTAAGGTAATTAAAATAAATATTTGAAATAATTTTTAAAATTTTAAATCATGAAGAAAAATGTATTTATTTAGTAAAAATCTCCTTTTCCTTATTCATTTCTTTTATGAAAATATCATTTTTATTATAAGAATGTTTTTTCAATAAAAACTTATCATGATTTGAAAAACAAGTTTCAATAAAAATAAAATAAAAACTTTTTATATGCTTGTATGAAAATAAGAATAATTGAAAACTATATAAAAATTCACAATAATATATATATATTCTCATTGAATATTCATGTACAATTTTTTTATATGTTAGATTCATATATAATTATTAATAAAATAATTGCAAATATTATTATAAAAGCTCTAATTTTATTTTAAAAATGAAATAATTGGATGCTTTTTAAAATATCATTACAATTATTTATTTGAAAATGATTTTATTATAAAATATATATAAAAAACTTTGACTAGATAGAGTGAATGACATGTTATTTATCATTTATTTTTAAATAGAACAAACAACATGTCATTTGACTAAATAAACGATGTGCTTTTAACTAGAACATATTCCGGCCACCATTTCAAACCTTTTAACATCCAATAATAGATTTAAAAACCAAAAATCAAACAAAATAAAAATTGATTTGTGAGCCTCAATAAAAAATTTTCAGTATATTATATTAGAGAGAAAAATCACTTTTATTAAACTTTCACATCTCGAAATTGAATTCATGAACACCAAAATTAATATTTTATTATTGAGATGTGGGTGACTAAAATCTTTCTCTCCCCTCCTCAAAACCAATGACTTTCTCTATTTTCTTTTAACATCCAGGAACTTAATGCAAGGAAAATAAAGTTGTAGGACCAAAATATAAACACATAAAACTATAGAGATGAAAAATGCAAAAATGAAAACTTTAGGGACCAAATTGAACTTCTTTGAAAATTTCAAGATCAAATTAAAATTATTGCAACATAAGGGATTGGAACATGAGAAAGATGAAGCCTTATAACCAAAATATAAACAAATAAAATTATAGGGACCAAAAAAATGCAAAAAACAAAAACAAAAACTATAAGGACTATAATGTACTTTTCGAGTCATGAGATGGTTGCAAATTAAAACACCAGCTTTTTAATAATGTGAAGAGTCCCCATCTATTCAAGAGGGTTGGCCGCCAGAAAATACCCTTCTCTCATTTTTATATGGAAACCTCTCATTTCAGCTTTCACTCATGATATTAGTTGAGTCTTCTTTCAATTTTTGCAACCAGAACTTACATTAATTGTTAATCTTTGGCTCTTTCGGGCAGCATCTTTGAATCGTCAAAAGTTGATCCATTTCACCTATTTTAGTGCTAATTAACTTCTCTATCCTCGTTTTCTCATACTAAAAAAAGAAGAAGACATGTTCTGTTCTTTTCTTATTTGATCTTTGTCTTGAAATGAATCTCGTTCATTAGCCAAAACATCAGCATACAAAAGGTCAAGAGCCCCTCAATGGCAGGAGGGGGCGACGACTTTCCCAATCAATAGATATACCTACATTCAGCAATCTACTTGGTTGCCTTAGATACTCAGTCTGCAACTGGGTTGATATTCCTAGATACAAGGGAGATTACTTAATTAACAATCTGCTGCAATGCTATTTTAAGAGTTCTTGAATCTCCCATGGAAGGCCCTTTGAATCTCACTTCTCAGAGACATGTCCGACTAGCTTGGCACCGGTTTCAATTATTATACCCTTCGGCCCTTTATTAAGTATCAACAGGCTCCCTGCATACCATTGATCGCTTCTGCCACCAAATTACAGGAGATTGCTCTTCCAAGCCCTTCCCAGAATCAGTCAGCCCCTTGTCCCTGGCATTTCTTCCCACAAAGGCAAGCCCCCTTCATCGCAACTATTTTTCAAAGAGGCATCGCAGATTGACTTTACTTGTCCATTTCTTGGAAGGAACCAGTGCTCGATAACCTGTTTATTATCAGCTCTAGGTCTTTGTACATTAGCAGCATATGGGAGACAACAGTCCATAGCCTCTATCTAAAAGCCCTGTCTGTGTTTCTTGCAGTCATCACTTTGATTGGAAAACAAATTAATTCCTTGCACTTCTTCAAGGTCCCCACTACAAGCTTTCTGCACTCTCTCCCTTCAGGCTCCCATCGATCTAAACCCAATAGAATCCGGAGAGTATCGCAAATTTATCAAAAACCAAGCCGATCTAGCATGCAGACAGAGAAACAGAATTCGCTATACCGTTTCCTGCATGCTCACAGCCACACATAGTACACATGGGATCTGGCAACATCTTCCTTTCAATCAGTCCAACTTGGGTTGGCAGTGAGTTGGTAATAGCTCTCCATAAGAAATTGACAATTTTTGGAGGATCTTTTACAGCCCATAGTTGCTTTAACAACCCTTTCTTAATCATCCCAACACTTGAATGACATGCTCGATACATAATATGGGATTCAAGTTACAATACATCTTTAGAGAAGTTAAGCTTAAAATATTTTATGTAGTTTTAAATATGGCTACCAAATTAAGCTTGTCAAGTTAGGAACATTTTATGAATCTAGAACATGGCCAAAGCTGGAAAGCTGCTTGAATCATTGATCGAGTATGGCTACATATATGTACAAAAACCGCTAAGAAGAGAAGACGCAAGGAAATCCCTGACTAGTCTAGTCTATATCTTCCATGGAAGACATTGGAGATTATGGCAAGAACCCGTCCAAGTAGTTGCGCACTCAGCTCCAGTTTCATCACAACACTTGCAAACAACTCCCAGTGTCGAAAAAATCTTGGAATATTCTGCGAATTGCATGGTCACGGTAAGTAAGAGAAAAATCAATCAATCAAGAATCACCATTGAGAGAGAGCCTTAAGTATAAATAGTGATATATACTTACTCTGTTTCTGGGACAAAAGTGTCCTTGCTTCTGATGTTATTTGTTTCTGGGATGCAGAAACAGTGACTATAAGCAACAGCAGAAGCAGAGTAGAAGAAGGCTTAGGCATACCCATGCTTGATCCTTCTGTCTTCAACGAAACATGGGCTTCAGTTATAATTTCCAGCCGACAGAAAGATAATACAGGCAAGTGGAGTTGCAAGAGACACCATCTCAGTCATCTTATGTAGAGAGAAAAACAATATATATAAACAAAGATAGCAATGGTGGGTGAGTTTTCATGGGATTTAAGTGGGCTTCTAGAGCAAACACAAGAATCGTGTCACACGTTTCAAGTTGCTTACTTTTCCACACAAGGGCAAATGAATTAGTTGGAAACTTCCTCTTTCACGTCAAGGTGTAATTAATTGAAATTGACATATAATAGACATACGATGGATACAGATATGTGGCCCTTGTCTGATATTCTTTCTTTTTAAAAAAGACTCTATCAGATCACACAGCGAAGGCGGCCATTTCCGTCTAGAATCTCTGCATCCAGAAGCATTTTCTATGTAGACTTTTCTGGCTTGGAATTTGGATACAGAAAAGTTGTATTCAACTTTTTCTAGGAGCTGTATGTGCTTTCAAAAATGAGATTCGTTTTATATAAACTGTATTTTAATTTCTTGCAAAACATAAAAGTTTAATTTAAGGTAAAGATCAATCATTCTTATAATTCCACTCTCAAAGGAAGGTTTCTGAACGACTGTTTCTTTAACATGGATTTTTTTTTCCAGTTTGGAAAGAGATCAAGAGAGTGAAAGTGTGGAATCAAAATCTTAAGCATGTCTTAGTTAATTAGTATATACGGCAAAACTTTAGCATGTATATATGAACACAATCATTGATTTGAAATAGAAGCCACACACATTTGCTATCCTACAAGACAACAAATTAATGACAGCGAAAGATTAAGAAATGGAGAAATTGTTTAATGGTGAAAGTACTAACTACTAAGAAGCTGCATTGAAAATTCCATGAAAGAGAGCGAAGCGACCGGGTACATTATATTTAACATTGTAGTTGAACTATATTTTTTAAATTTTCAAGAGCTTTAAATAGTGTTTTTTTTTATATATTTTTAAATTGTTTTTATATATTGATATAAAAAATAAATTTTAAAAAAATAAAAAATTATTTTAATACATTTCTAAATAAAAAGTACTTTAAAAACTAATCTCGAACACAGTCCAAACAATCCCTTAATCATTATTATTACCTCGTTTTATCCTTAAACAACTACCCTCCACTTAAAACATATATTTCAAACCTAAAGTTGACATTTGCCTAAAGGATTTGCTTTTGAGAGAATAAATCAAAACAGAGTAAAAAAAAACAAAATTAACGTGAGCGGCAGGATTCGAACCTGCGCGGGCAAAGCCCACATGATTTCTAGTCATGCCCGATAACCACTCCGGCACGCCCACAGGCTGGCATTTGATTGTTATTTATTATTAATTGTACATAACTTTAGCGCAAGAAATGGACACGCAAGTGGGTGACGATTGTGAAGGTTCCACTCCTTAATCGTTTTCCCACTTGTTGACACCCAAAACATAAATCAGATACGATAGAATATCTGTCTAATGATGAAATATTCAAATTTAAAATGTTTTTGTACATCTATCCAATTGAGTGGTGAATTAGGAGAATTCTCATCTATATTCTACAATATTATTTTTTTAAGGATATGAGACGTGAAGCTCTACATAAAAAATACATCCCCTAAATTTATAGATTAACTAATGAAATTTCTTAATGGTATAATTTCTATTAAAACATATTAACCTACAATTGACAGCTAATTGATTATTGATTTTTGTTTTTGTTTTTTTTTTCCTACAAATTTCATCCTCAATTTTGTTTTAAACTTTATTTTTTTTAGTTTAATTCCAAGATATAAAGCTTTCGATCAAATTTAAAAGATAATTTAAAGTGAGATGACCATAATGTAAAATAAAAAAAAAATAAATGGTCAATCCCAAAGTTTTTAAAATTTTCATTCTAGTCCAAAAATTCATTATATTTATTTTTTAATTTTTAAGTTGGAGAAAGAAGAGAAAAGCTCACTGGAAAATGACAACATTGTTATTTGACCACAATCCAATCATCAAAATAGAGGATCTTTGTGTCAATATGTTTCTATTTTCGAGAGGACATTATTGATATATGAATTTGGTTTTGATTTTTGAGATTTAATTAATTTTTTTTTCCATGTTTTGAAGTTGTCGGGTGACATGATTCATGATTCTAACTTGCCAATTGCAGGGATTTTTTTTCTTTAATTTAAATTTACATTTGAAAAGTTAATGAACTTAAAATATTTTAAATAATTAAATTAATTAAGAATATATTTTAGATATTATTTTATTAAATACCAATCAATTTTTACTTTGTTTTTTAATAAGAATATAACGGTCATTTTATAATATTGGTTTCTTTTTATAGTCCTTTTTATTATCATATGGTTAGATAAAAAATTATTTTTTTAAAAAAAATGTTATCAAACATAGTCAGGTCCATGACCTGAGTTATTAGAATAAAAAGTTAGCTCAAGTTGCCATGATAAATTTATTTTTTCTTGATATTTGAAACAAAATTACTTTGTCTACATTAAGTTTTGAGTTTATAATCAAAATTTCTCTTGGAAATAGAAAATACATTAGCAAGAATGCATGTTTAAGTTTAAGTTATTGTGTCACTTAGTTCACTTGCGTGTTATCTAGTTAATTCAGATCTATTATTTTTATTAAAACAATGTTTTTCTTTTTAAATTACTCATATTAATGTGGTTGAATTTTAACAGGATTTTGTTAAAGCAACCAAATCATTAAAAATTCAGTCGAGATAATATTTTTTTTTATTCAATTTAAAACTTGATTCAAATTTAGTTTAATGTTGTAGGGTTTTTTAATTAACTTGTCGAGCTGGACCATGTTCAAAGTATTTTTTTCATTGAACTTAATATTTTTGAAGGAAAAAAAAATCATTGGAATTTTGTGTGTTAATTGTAAAGAAATGGAAGTTTCATTGGTAGTTTTTTAATTAATAAAGAAGAAGTGATAGAATAGGGATTGGGGAGGGAAATGGATGTTGTGACACATCATCATCATCACTGGTTGAATATTAGAAAGACTTGTTGATAATGTTATAACGTGAGAGCAATGGGCCTGCTCAAATCTATTTTGTTTCCTCTAAGCCCATTGGGTTTCTTAAGAATGTTATTCAGCCCCAAGTTTCCCAAATAAAAATACTGCCTTGCCGTTTTTTTCACTAACCCGGAAATAAAATTCTTTATTTGTGTGATTTTTTAAATGAATTATGCCATAAATTTTGCAGGCATTTTTTAAATAGATATTTTTTTAAAGTGTTTTGTTTTGTATTTAATTTTAAAAAAATGTTTTTATTTAT
>Ga0307515_10012631_pt1 | contig 15866 bp, 12 predicted proteins | sample 17_EM_MG_FD_194513 | JGI IMG/M metagenome (GOLD analysis project Ga0307515, IMG submission 194513) | Populus trichocarpa ectomycorrhiza microbial communities from riparian zone in the Pacific Northwest, United States - 17_EM | ecosystem: Host-associated > Plants > Roots > Unclassified | place... | reverse complement strand
TGACTGGTTGTTCTCCCTAAACACGAAGTGGGAAAGGGCTTCTAATGGCACAACTGATAGTCTGATCTCTCCATCCATCTGCTGTATGAACATCAACAGTGAAATCACTTAATGTAAGGTAGCAGATGAGGTGAAAAAACAGCATTGCATCTATCCTCAAATCAAAGAAAGAAGGCCCAACGACTGCCCGCTTATATATAAAATAAAAGCCTTTTGCCTCTATTAGAGTTGACCAAGGATCTGTGGTCGCATCATATAGAATTCTGGCATAGAGAGTTTTTCAAGCCGGGTAGAGATCTAAAAGGTCCTTGTAAATTCCAAAGCCTCTGTGCTTGCGAACATCTTCCTCTAGTCCTTTGACGCATATCTAATAGAAATGGATTCCTCTACCTCGGTTGACTGGTGTGCCTTCTCTTATGGAAGTAGTTACTCTAGACAAAATCGTCTACTGTTGAGAGATTTAAGTAGATATTTTTTACTTCAAACGGATGTGCCATTGAGAATGATGTTTATTAAGGAAGAGTTCTGTATTTTTTTCGGGAAGTGGAATCACGGTTGAAGGTTTTATCACGAATTAAGGATGTTGATATGAAGGTACCAAAGGTAATATAATTTGAGCGAATATGAAGAAAAACCTACCTAATCCTCAAGGAAATGCTAAATTTGCTCTCTTATAAGTGAAATCTCTCTTGGAAGGGGAGTGTCTTCCATCAACATTGCATTCATTCTCTTATACCAAACGTATAAGAGATGTGAAACCTACCTAGCCCGGTTCTAGTTGTAACTATCGATTGGTAAACTACTTGTATGGAGAAGTCGTTATGATAAAGAGATGTGAACTACCTTTTCTTTAGCTTTGGAACACTAGGTATTATTCATATGTAATTTCATTACCTGTTGGCGAATCATCCTCAGTTGAATCTTTTTTAGTTTCCCTCCTCGGTGGAATTGAAAAAGAAACTAGACTCCTTTCCTTGCGAAGAGGCCCTAACCGAACCACCCTCATCAAGTGCTACCTCAAACCAGGAGCTTTCTTATTCATCTTATTCATATCAAAATTGGTTTCGTGTTTTATTTTCGCTCTCTATTTGCTCTTGCAAAATTCTTGGCATGCTGATATGCTACGAAAAAAGTGTTATTCTAAGCCATGTGAGACCCTACTCATAAGTTTGAGTTAATAGAATTTATCATACAGTGTATCGAAATGTATTGGATGGATGTCCTTGAAAATAAGATATCTCAAAAGAGCTTCCCGAAACCATTGGTTTGGATGTTTCTAGTGATCGAGGCCTTGTTTTGACCTTCGACTCCGCTATGCGCAAAGGAAGCCTTTCTCTGCATATGTATTAACATATGCATATTTCATCTAGGTAAATGACATCAAGTGAGCCTAATTTGCACTTCTTTAGTAGTGAACTCCTCTTTCCGAAGTATTATGATCCTGGTCATTCATAGTTTATAGATAGTCGACACTTTTAGTCATAGGCTAGTGCCCTTTCCTGATAGCCATAACTCTACCCCTTCCATGTTCCATTAAAAAATGAATGGGAATTGATTTGACAATTGATGGGCAAAATTCATCTCTTTCCATTTCTATTTTTTTTTCTAAACTTGCTTGCTTTCATGAACCTGACCTTAACATACAACTCTTCTATTTTCGTAAATGGTCCAGTTAATCAATTAAATTAGATGTCGTTTACCTAGATGCGATTATTGTCCCTCGAAGCGAAGGCAAAAACCAAGACATTGGTTATTCTTAATTTGATCGCACTTCCCTCAGGCTGAACGACTATCGATCTTGGCCCGATGAGAAAAGGGTTGAACTCATGCTTGCCTTAATTTCTTAGTGAAGGAAATTGGTGTGCTGATTGGCTCATGTCATTTACGTGTGCATGTCTTTTATAATTCTCTAGATGGGATCCTTGACATGCTTCAACAGGATGTTATTGGGGTTGCCATGCCTGAGTTTGTTAGCCTGTAGTTGTTGTTTCTTTTTGGCTTTTTAGCCCCTTAAAAAGATTGTTTTCCCTTCTTAAGTAAAAGTTCAATCCTGCCAGTTGATCATTTTCCCTGTCTTTTTGTTCATCAATGCTTTTCCACTTGGCGACGTCCATTTCAATCTTTCAAGTTTTTAAAACCCCTGGATTTTTTGCTAGAAGCCCCTCTTCTTGGGAGCTAGTCTCTATAAGGCATTCCTAGTAGTAGTAGAAGTACCTTTTAGGAAAGCGCTTGTTGTAACCATGAGAGAAAATAGAATATCTGGATGTGAAAACGACCTGAAAAGGTGTAATTTCAATTACTTTGACCATTGGTCAATTCGCCCTAAGGACTGTTTTGGCACTATTAGTAGTCAAGACGAAGAAGTCAAGCTAAGGACTCTTTACCCTCGATTCTTAGCATCTCAAGGAGATGATCCTTTAGAGAAGAACATCTGAAACTCTATCTCTTGAAATGAATACCCCTTCCTTGGCTTATGCCATTTACTTGAACAAGCAAAGAAAGACTTCAAAGAAGGAAGGTAGGAACTCACTCTTCTCCTTTGACATGAGCTTGCTACTACAGCAGCTAGAGAGGTACGAATTTGGACATGGGAGCATTAGGAAGATTCTTTCTAGCTTATGTGATTCACTCTTTAAATTAAATATGGTAGTTAGCTTACTTGCTTTTGAGAGGACAAGTTGTGTATAAAGAAAAAAACAGACACAAGACTCATCCCGATGGATGTGAGACAACAAAGGATGTAAGAGCAAGTTGTGTATAAAGAAAAAAACAGACACAAGACTCATCCCGATGGATGTGAGACAACAAAGGATGTAAAAGCTTTCTTTCCTAAAATATAAGAAAACAAGATTAGCAACTTTAACTTAGCCCAAGCAATGCCCTTGGGATTACTATTAGAAGGTAGGTTCCCAAGTAACCCCTTAGTTATCTCTAGGTAGTGGACCAAGCAAAGATTTGTCCCTCGCTAGCTTTATTCCTTCAATTCAGTTTGGGGTTTAAAGTAATGTATTTATTCACTATTAGATAATAGTTGTAGCCCTTTAATTAAAAGAAATAATCCTGGAAAGAAGCTTTTTTTTTTTCTATAAGGGAAATTCTCTCTAAGTTGAATCGGTGGAATGTCATGCTTCCAGCTAAATATACTGAGTTAGGTTCAAGCAAGCTTCTTTCTTTCCTGGAACTACCGTCCATACATTGCCCATATACAATGGACCAAAAGTTCTTAAACTTCATAGACGAAGAGCCTTTGCTTTGTTATATATCCAAGAGGGTCCAACCACTCCCATGCTACCTAGGTCTCAGATCTTTTGCTCTGTCTTATAGCCTTAGTTTGAACCGTTTTTCTTCCTCACATGGACTAATAATAGGTTTCGAATTAGTTGTCCAAAATAGATCAGGTGCTCTATCTTCCCCTCTTGTAACACTATTCTCGAATGAATGTAAGAGCTTCTCCAACCTCTTTCTCTTCAATATATGCCTCCTGATCGAAAAGGAAGGAAGTGCCACATCTGTGTCAATTGGATACTTCTTGTATTGTTGTTATTGCCCAAAGATTATAAACCTTGGATGAGGCAAAGGCACGTATTCGAATCTCACCTTTCATTGATAGTTACCCATCTTCATCCAGAGAGCTAGCTATTAGTCTTTCTCGACCCGTTATCTTACTTGAATGAAAGAAAGAGAATGATCATTATATTTTAATGTACAAAGGTCATTACTCGATGGTATCCACTCATGGATGGTAGTTGACTGATTGGAGTTACTTTCAGTCTTTCTAGTAGTTTAAGTTTGTGAAACACCTTGTACATATCCCATCATTTCTATATGGAGAATCTATATCAGTAAAAAATAACTTTAGTTGTTGGTGGAAGTGACCTACATATTTTTATAGGTCCTTGCCCCTTTCTTTTTCTTCTACTAGGTAAGTTGGGAAGTCCTTAATAAGGTAGGGGAAGTTGAGTCCCTCATTCCAATCTTTGTAATTGACTACCATCTTCTTGAAGATCTTTTTAATATTTTTATTGGCTACCTCAACAACCCCATTCATCTTGGGTTTGTAGGGGGGAGAATTAAGATGATTAACCGTATATTTAATATAGAGCTCAACAATCATCTTCTCATTAAATGTTTTAGCATTGGTAGTGACTAATCTTGTTAGCAGGCCATAACGACAAATCAAATCTTTTTCAATAAACCTCTTGACTACTTTCTATGTCACATGTATGTAAGAGTTGGCCTCTACCCACTTAATAAACTAGTCGATGGCTACCAAGATGAATCTATGTCCATTTCTGGCCTTTAAATTAATTGGTCCTACAACATCTAATCCCCACATATCAAAGGGTCAAGGTGAGGTCATATTGAATAGTGATGTTGGAGGTGCATTTATCTTGTCTCCGTGTATCTAACACTTGTGATGTTTTTTACATAGTCTACACAATCCTTCTCCATTGTCAACCAGAAGTACCTAGATTTTTTGCATTTGCCTAGCTATCATATGTCCATTAGCATGAGTGGTGTATATTCCCTTAAGGATTTCTTATAATGATTGCATAGCCTTCATCTCATTCAGACACCTGAGTAAACTCTCATCAAATAATCTCTTATACTTGACATCTCCATCCAAGTAAAAATTCATGGCCATTCTCCTCAAAGTCTTTTCATCTGTTTTGGAGGCTCCTAGAGGATGCTCTCGGTATTGGATGAGCCTCTTGATGTCACTGTACCGTGGTTCTCCATCTAATGACTCTTCTAGTGAATAATAATAAGCTTGAAGATTTCTAATTTTGATGCTTATTGGTTAGATCCTGCTCCTAATATTGATTTGTGTCATCGAAGCTAGGGTTACCAAAACATCAGCAAACTAATTCTTATCTTTACTCATGTGAGTGAATTTTATCTCTTCAAACTCATTAGCTAACTTCGAGAGATAATTCTGATATGGCTTCAGCTTCTCATTTTTGGGTTGTCATTCTCCCTTCACTTGGAAAATAATTAGCAGTAAATCTCTGTACACATCAAGTTTCCTAAATTTTAGCACTAAAGTAGCTTCTAGACCGATGATGCATGCTTTATATTCGACCATATTATTGGTGCATTCAAATTGCAACCTCACTGAAATATGATACTGCTTCTTTTCTGGAGAAATTATCACTGCTCTAGTCGTATTTCTTGATACATTCGTCGCTTCATCAAAGTACATGGTCCATATGTCCTTCATCTCATTAGTATTCTCAACTGTTAGAACATCTTCATCGAGAAGGTCAAAATTCATCGGCTCATTGTCTTCCACGGTATGATCTATTAGATGATCGGCAATCACACTTCCTTTATAGCTTTTCTTGTCATATAAACAACATTATATTCTGCCAACAACATTTGCCACCTTGCTATCCTGCTTGATAGGTAAGGCTTTTCATAGATGTACTTAAGCGAATCTAATTTTAAGATCAACCAGGTCGTGTAGTATATAACATATACTATCTGAGCCTTTTTGCACTCCACACCAAAGCATAACATAACCTTTTAATTGCGGTATACTAGGACTCACAATTATTGAACTTCTTGCTCAAGTGGTAAATAACTTGTTCTTTCCTCTCGGTTTCATCATACTGGCCTAAAACACATCACATGGTTGTTTTTGTCACTGTTAAATATAAGATTATAGATCTTCTTGATATCATAGGCACTATCAATAGCGATTTTTACATATGCCTTTTGATCTTATCAAAGGCTTCTTGGAAATCATTGTCCTATACCCCAAGATTTTTTTTCCTGAGTAAACAGAAAATCGACTTGCATGTTATCGTGAGCTGAGATATGAAACGGGCTATGTAGTTCAAACGCATAAGAAAACCTCTTATTTATTTCTCCATTTTAGGTGTCGGCATGTCCTAGATTGCCTTTACTTTGTTCGGATCAACTACTATCCCTCGACTGCTTACTACAAAACCCAACAATTTAACGATCCTTACCCAAAACAAGCATTTTATGGGGTTCAATTTTAATCAGAATTTCTATAGCCTTTCGAACAATTTCTTAAATACATGTTCATGATCTTTTCCTTTCTTTGATTTGGCAAGTATATCGTCCACATAGACTTCCACTTTTTGGTGCATCATGTCATGAAACAAAGTGACCATTGCTCTTTAATACTTGGCACCAGCATTCCTCAGTCTGAATGACATTACTTTATAGCAAAAGGTTTCCCAAGGCATGACAAAGGTATTTTTCTCATTATCTTCTTCTGCCATTATAATCTGGTTATATCCCGAGAACCCTTCCATAAATAAATGTGTTACACTTTTTGCTGCATTGTCGACTAAGACGTTTATATGGGGTAGATGAAAGTCATCTTCTGGCTTTGCTTTGTTTAGGTCTTTGTAATCCACACACACCTTGATCCTGCCATCCTTTTTAAGAACTACAACCACATTAGCCACCCATTGAGGATAATGGACCACATCTAAAAATCACACATCCTATTGTTTTTATATTTCCGCCTTCACCTTAAGCAACATATCCAAGCGTATTCGTCTAGTATTCTATTTAACTAGCCTATTTCCTTCTACCAAGAGAATCCTTTGTTCAACAATATCAGTGTCCAAACCAGACATACCTACATAAGTCTAGGAGAAAACATATGTATACTTATGTAAAAACAAGATAGACCTTCTCTTTCCTCGACTGTAATAAGGGTACCAATCTTCAATTCCTTCTTATCCTTTTTAACACCCAAGTTTATTACTTCTAGCTTTTCATTATCAGGTTTCTAGGTTTTCTCATATTTTTTACCAACCTAAACTCTTTTATGTCTTCTTCTCCATAATCTTCATCATCTATTGCAATTGTATTATCAAAGTATGGTCAATTATTCTTAGTGCAGTGGTTTGTGAATTGATGAAACTTTCAGGAGTCCTGAAAGTGTAAGGTGTGCTCGTGTAAGTGTGTTATTTGTACAGAAGATAATGAAACAAAAACATATTTTAGACACAAGAAAGTGCATGATCTCATTAAAATAAAAAGCTCAATTGACAAAGAAGATCTTGTGGCACTATGAGCCAAATTTCCATTAAGACTAAAACAAGTAAAAACAACAGAACACAACAAAACATTCGAAAAAGGGTAAAACATCAAAACAAGACAAAACACTTTAGTTATATGGTCAAACAAAGAACAATTACTTTTTGAACACCACAAGGGCAGGCTCCATCCTTAATTATGGTATGTTTCTCCTTCAGCCAATTTATTCATAAAGACTTTTGCAAGGATGTTGTCAATAGTATGCACAAACAGCTGCGACAACATCTCATCTTCTACTTTAATCCTTACTTCTTCAATTTGTTCCTTATTTTCACATTTCAAAGCGTTGATATAGAGGTGTACTATGCCAGATTCGATGAACACCACTAATTTTGGAAAGGTCGTTTGGAGTGGCGAGCTTTTCTTCTTTTGGCTCCTTTCCTTCAATCTTTGTCATTCTAGCTTTCTATTTTTTTTTTATCTTGGTGACTCGCTTGCATTTGTCTTTCTTGGGCTTATATCCAAGCTCAAATCTCCAGTCAACACACTTTATTTTCATCAAATTGACTTGCTCAAGCATCCTAGTTTCAAGATCAAATTGAAAAGGAATCTTATGCTTCTTGAAGGAATTAACATCCATCATTGTAACTTCCACGATTTTCATCCTTATCAGCATCGTGCCTTTAGAAACCCATTGAGCATTCATGATTTCAAAAGTGTGAATATTTTTGTCTCTACAGTGTTCTGCCTTGATGAATGGCACAACCACATTCTTGATCATAGATATCGTCTCTTCAGCCTTAATAGTTATCAACATCCCATTCATAATGGATTTCAGATATTAGTGTAATGAGGAGGTTAGTGCTCCAGTTGCATGGATCCATGGTCTTCTTAACAATATACTGTAAGAAAGATAGATATCCATCACCTATAGTGTCACAAAGAACACTTGTGACCCCATATATAACTCCACTTCCAAGGTCCCAATTATTTGTCTTGGCGAGCCACCATATGCCCTCACCATCATGGTACTAGGTCTTATGTGGGACTCATAAACGGGCATTTCTCTTAGCATGTGCCTTGGCAACATGTTAGTGTTGAACCATTATTGATTAGTACCTTCCCTATCATAATGTATACATCGCACCGTGATGTATAATAGCTTGTTATGCACAGTGCCATCAGGATTTAACTCATCTTTTGTGAAGTATAAATAATTTGAAGCCTTAATTCTTCCCACCATGTGCTGTATATTTTCTTGATTGATATCTTTAAGCATGTATGCCTCATTCAACCCCTTTTGCAAAGCTTTCATATATGGTTCGGAGCTCAAAATTAATGACAACAAAGATATTCTAGCAAGAAACTTTTTAAGTTGCTCAACAACATTATATTCACTGTGTTTCATCAACTTTAGGAACTCATTGGTCTTTTCTTCAGTGACAGGTTTTTTCTCCATGTTTGTCAGGTCAACTACTTATTTCCCTTAGCCTTCATTTGTTCTTCAAGTTCTCTTGAGGTAAAGCATTTTCCACTACCGGTTAGGCCTTCGACTTCTGCTTGGAAAACAAGCTCTGGTTGCGTGCTTTGGAAGGAGCACCCGTAGTTATGCGGTAAGGCATTGTAGTTTCCCTTATTTGATACTGTAGGTTTAAACAAGATCAATTTGGGCAACCTGTTTGTAGTAAATTGCACTCAACACACTTCTCTATTTTTGCGAGGTTCATCCATCATGGATACCTCTATACCTGCTTCTTCTTTGATTCTAAGAGTTCCCTAAATTAGCATTTGTATCTCCTCATTTTGAAAGTTTCATACTTCTTGATCGTATGACATTTTGCACCATAATACTTACAAAAAAAAATTATGTATTAGTCTTTCTTCAGAACTAACCGTTTTGTATCTGATTTTTACCAGTATTTTATATATTCTATCAGTGACACCTTTAAGCCCCTTGGGTTGTCTGCCTCTAGTGTGTTTACTGATCCATTGCCTGAGGCATGATTAGGTAGAGGATTTGATTTTATATTTGGGGTCTCTTCAAACATTATTTACCCGACTTTAATTAAATACACGAGCTTTATCTTGAAGGCGTTTTAAGTATGGATGTTATGTCTTACGATGCTAGAGTAGTACTCACAGGTGAGGTCCGACTTATACCAATTAGGTTAGGGTACCAATTAGGTTAGGGTAGTTGCAGAGGTGGGAATGGGTATCGGGGCTACTTATTCGATACTCAGCAGCTTTTGGTACATCTTGTTTAAGGGTAATAGTAATGGGGGTAGATGGTCTTGGACTCTTTGGTAATTTTTCTTTAGTATGTTTTTTGTTTGGTGGTTGAATTGGTTACTTTGGGCTTTAGGTTTCTTGGCGGGAAATGGAGAATTAATGTTGATGTTGGAAATCTAGGGTGAAGGTGATGGGGTGTTATAGTTTTGAAAATGATTCTTCTTGTCTCTATAGCCACCCTTAATGTGATCAACATCCTTTTTCTTCCTTTCAAAGCCTTTTTTCTCAATAAGCTCAAAGATTCGGCCATTAATTATCCCTTGCTTTATACATTTGGCCACGACTACAGCATTAGTAAATTGTTGCGCTGAACTACCCATCACATACTCGTAGTACAGCGTCTTGAACATATTTACGAATAAACCATTTCTTTGTCTAAAAGTGGAGGATATATCTATACAGCCAGATCCCTCCATATTTGAGCATATTATCTCATGCTTTCTTTATCCCCTTTCTCTAGATGAGATAGATTAGTTCTCCTAAGAAAAATTAAATTTGAAAGCTTAATTTGCGATTAATTGAGAAGATTGGAATTTTAGAGGACCAAATTATTTTGTTTTTAAGCTTAATTGGATGAAATCACGGATGCAATCACAAGAAAATCAAGTTTGGTGGTCAATCAAGGATCAAAATAAAGAAATTCAAGGCCAAGGACCTTTATACAAAAGGCGTGCAAATTCAAAGTCCAAATTCGATTGAAAATAAGGGTGAAATTGAAGAAAATTAAAAGTTAAATGGTCAATTAAGGATCAATTCACATAAATCCAAAACCAAGGACTTGGATAAAAAATGCAGTAAGATCAGGGGATTTTTTTAAAACGTAGTAAGGATGAAATTGAATTGATTCTTAAAATCAAAATTTAATTAAGGACCTGATTGGATAAATAAAAAATTGAGAGAGGAGTTTCTAAACCTAATTTGAATCTAAAGCGCCAAAACAGCACCGTTTCATTTAAATGAAATGACACATTTTGTATAAAATGATGTCGTTTTGGTAATTAATTAATAAAAAAGAGGAAACGACGTTGTTTCAGGAGGCACTATGGATTGTCTTTAACCTCTTATGAGAAAGAATAATGGGCAGCTGGCTTTTGTACCTTTTTGCAATACCATTTAGCACATGTTCTCTCTGTCCAACAAGACAAAACACACACCACCCTCACCCTTTGCAACAATACTACCTCATAGCACGATTCCCGCTAAGTGGTTCCCATTGCAGCTGTTGCAACACTGGTTCAAAACCACTAACTTGACCGGTCTTTGACAACATGGGTACAGAGTACTAGTTTGTTTTGGCTTGGCATCAATGGTTAGGAGCCAACACACCTTCCTCATCCCTTATAAATAGGGATGATCCACTCCAGTGTAAGGAGGAGGAGGAGAGCACAAAAAACAGACCCCTCTGCACCAATTTTTTCTTTTAAAAAAGAAGAAAAAAAAACCACAATTATTCCTATACAAAGCTTCACATCCTTTCAACAAAAAAACCTACATAAAACCAAACCTTAGCTTAATATCAAGTCATTCTCCCTTCGTTTTCACTGTGAAAGAACCAAAAACAAAAGACAAATAAACCTTACCCTACCATTGCAACCAGCCCTACTGTTTTGTTTCTTCTTTCCCTAATAGTCCTACCAACATTTTCTTTTTGTTTACCAACCAATATAGACAGCAATATTGTAGACGTCAAGTTGTGCACTCCCTCTACCTCATTGGAGCATTGTCCAGCAGCCAACAACCCTCTTTTATCTGGACAATGCCACCACAGTTCACCATTGCCAAGAACCTTTGTCGTGAGACTACTAGTAAGACCACCAACCTAGCAACATCCCCTCTCGGCCATGAAAGCCTCTACTTTCTCCCCTTCCTCTATTGGTTTCTTTTCTTCTTCTCCTAAAAGCTTGCAAAATGTGAATTCATTCATGTTCTGCAAGCTTTGCATAACTTGGTCGCTGCGTTGGGCTAGTGACCAAGTTATGCAAGCTGGACCCTCAACCCAGCCCATCCTAAAAAAAATGATTAGGCCTTCAATTGACCCACTCAACTAGGCTAAGCTTGGCTCTTGGGCCTAAGTAGCCCAGCCCCTAGGCTAAAAGTGTATTTGATAAACACATCAATATGCTTTTCTTTTAGTTTTAAACTTGGCTTTATTTCAATATCTAGCCAAATCAATTGATTAAAAAAACAAGGGTTATTACCTTATAATATAAAGGATTCAAGAAGAAAAATGAGAAGAGATTCTTGGTTTCTTCCCTCCTTCCCTTTTCCCTTCACTTTCCCTTATTTTTCCTTCTCCTAAGCTTTAAACTCTCTAAATTAGTGTAAATAACCTTCCCAGGTCTTCCAACACTTCCTATCATTCCTTTATTCAAGAAATTTTGTGTGACTTATGGAGATTTTTGCATGAGATAATTGGGTTTTTCTCTCCCACACTTTCTCTAAGTGGCCTTTTATATAGTGTAGGAAATCCCTACAATTACCACAATACCCTTTTAGTTAATTATCGTGTTTTTTTTTTGTTCCATCAGGTACTCTTTTCAGTTTATTTTGACTACTAACCGTAACTGAAAGTTTTAGTCATTGACACCTAAATTTAATTATCAACAATAGTCCCATATTTATTTATTTTATTTCTCCATCTTTATTTTTATTTATTTATTTAATTTCAGGGTTTTTATACCTGAGGTTACTATAAAGATAATTTTTTGGACAATAAAAAATAATTTTTTATCAACCTATTTTTTGGACTTTGGTTTGGGTTTATAACTCTCTGTCATATAAAGAATATTTTTATCAGTCCATTAGTTTCTTTAAACCCTGAATAAAGAGTTTGAATAATTTCTTCAACCGGAAGAGTTTTTGTGCAATTTCTATTTAATTAAAATGTCAGATTTAAAACAAAAATTGTCAAGTTTAATTCTAAATTATAAATAATAAAGTTTTAAGGATAAAGGGTTAATCCTTTAAAACAACTAATATTCAAGTTAAATATATTCTAAGAGGTTTAAGAAGTAAGTGCTTTACAATATTTTAGTTTAAGTTTAAAATAGTATATGATTAGTATGCATGTTGGGATTGTGTTTTAATTTTCTATACAAGTTTGGATATATACTCAGTATACATGCTAAAATCTTTATATGATATTTAGTTTTAATTGCAAGTTTTCTATAGTATATTTTTATATGCTTATAAACTAAACTTGTATGAACTAATTTGATTAGTATCTTCTTATATTGATAAATTAAACATCTAAGCTAGTAGTCTAATAATTTTGGACAACATCTACTCCTATAAAATAGTATTCTTTTCAAATAAAATAAATTAAAATAAACCTTTTAAAATATTATAAAATTATAAAAAAAACATCCAAAAAATTTAAAAATTTGTCGAAGACCTCTGTTTAAAAAAATACTACAAAAAATTTCTTTTGTATCCAAAATACCTTTAATTGTGATTTACAAAAGATAATTAAATTATAAAATTAGAGAAAGAATTTAAAAGATGGACATGTTATTTTTTATTACATGAAAATATTAAATTTACTATTTTATTTTGAGTAAATTTTGTTCTAAGTTTCTTTAATATTATTTCTCAAATTTTAAAAATTTAATTCAAATATTGCCTTTTCTAAATAATAACTAAGGTCATTCTTAGTATACAAGGGTTTTTTAATTAAATTTTCAAATAATTTTATATAATTTAATGGTATTTTAAAAATATTATTGTAATTTATCCTTTCAAATGTTAAATTAAAATTAAAAATAAATAAAAAAGGAGGCAACTTTGTTATTAACCTCCTCACCAAACATTGTTCACAAAACATTGTTCACTGAAAAAAATGCTTTTTTTAATTTTTATTTTGGTTTTTATTTTTTTATTTTTTACAATTTAATCCTTCAATATTGAGTTTATTAAGATTGAGCTTTATAATTAGTTTTGATTTTTTTTATGGGATTATCCCTTAATCTCATAATCCAAGTTGATGATTTAACAGGTTTACTTGAGTTGACTAAGGTTTTTTTTTTGTCTTTTTTAATTGATTTTTTTTCAATTTTATCCTTCAATATTTGGTTGATTAGGAATTGGACATCATAATTTATTTTGATTTGTTTTCTATAAGGTTATCTTAATTTTATAACCTGTGCAAGAAGTTTGGCAAGTCAACCTGAGTTGATAGGTCATTTTTTTTGTCCTTTTTTTCAAATGATTTTTTTTTTCAATTTTATCATTGAATAATGGATTGATTGAGAATTAGTCTTTATAATTTATTTCAATTTGTTTTCTATGAGGTTATCATAATCTTATGATCATGGTTAAAAATTTGACAAATTAAGTCGAGTTGACCTAGCTCAATTAAATATGTTATTGTCTCAATATTAAAAAATAAAATATCACCTTGAAATTGTTTTTAGTCGAATTATGTTTTTATTGATTGTCGCGGTTGTTTTTGAAATCACCAAGTCGATCATATCACTTTGAGTCAATCCGTACACATTTTAAAAAATAAATTATTAAAAAAAAGTTAATAACACCTAGATACTTTTTTATATTAAAAAAATTAATTCAACAGCAGTGTAACTTAACAAAATGATCTTGTTGGAAATACATTTTGCCAGCTTGTAAGCTGTTATAAGGGCTTGTTGCCCTATTATTACATATTTAAGGTCACATATTTACTTGGAGAAAGGTTCTTGGTCAAATTTCGCACTTTGTTTTCTTCTGTGCTGAATGACAGTCTCAAGGCTGCTTATAGAAAATTAAATGGTATTTGATTCCGCGGCCTTTCATGAATGTTTTTGCCAGTTCAAATATGAGTGTTTGAATTGTTGCTTTGTGTTGCTAAGAAAAGAAAGCATTGAAAATGATGGAAAATAAGATTTTGGTTTTTTATTTTTTTTAGTGTTTTCATATCATTTTGATATATTTATATTAAAAATTAGTTTTTTTTAATATATTATTTTAATATATTTTCAAATAAAAAAATATTTTAAAAAATAATTATTATAACAAAACCGAATATCAAATAGTATTTTAATCTAGCAAAGTAGTAATTGTGTGGTTATTTCGTTGAGTACAAGAATATTAATTTTGCTATTAAAGAAATAGCACAGAGGCAGAGAGGGTGTGGGAATTGGGATTCATTTGTTAAAATGACAACCAGTGCAGTAGCGTGTCGGTGGGTTTGATTTATTACATGCACACTGCACAGGAATCTAGAAGAAGGTATGTTTGCTATTCATTTTTCAGATCTGATCCGGTTCAAGGTTCGAGTTTTGATCAGATTACCGGTTATTCAGATTTATTTATTTATTAAAAAATTAAAATGATGTTGTTTTTATAAAAACAAAAACAAAAATCAATGGAATGCAATTGAGTTTTTGACCGGATCTTGCCAGGTCAACCCGCAAGGTCACACTAGATTTTTTCTTTTCCTATTTTTTCTTCAACCCGACCTGGTTCCAGTTCCAGATCAGCTAGATCCCGAATTAACCCGTCAGATCAGACCAAATTTCAAAACTATGGTAAGAAGAGTACTTCTCTTATGTATTAGTGTCGTCTATGGATGTTATTTCAACGTAGAACTCTTCAAACAAAAATAATGTACAAATATTAATATATGAGGTCATCAAGCTTTATTATCTTTGGAGCTTCTTCAAGAGTTTTCAGTTGTAATATTACTATTTTTAATTAATTAAAATAAAAAATAAATAATCTTAGATTATAATTTATCATACTCTTACTTCTATACTGGATTGTTTATTTTTATTATATAAATAAACTAGCTTTACTCTTAAACGAGGACAAGATATTTTTTTCTTTCTTTTGATTAACGTGGGTGTTCGGACTAGCTTGCACGCACCTCGACTAATTACATAGACCCTGAAATTAACGACCATGTAAGTCTCCAGTGACTATTATATTAGCAACCACAAGGCTTTCAAGATAATTTCTTTTTTTTTTAGTTTAACGTGGCTGTCCGGGCCAGTTTGCGCGCACCTCGACTAATCCCACGGGTCCTGAAGTTAACGACCATGTAAGCCTCCAATGGCCATCATATGAATAACCACATGGCTCGAACCTGAGACCACATAAGGAGCAAACCTCTTGGTCCCAAGCTCTTACCACTGGGCCACCACTTAGATGGTTTCCCAAGATAATTTTTTTAATTGAAAGGGTTGTGTATGTGTCTTTCTCATTATTATTTTCTTCTCTTAAAAAAAAAAAAGTTGAAAAGTCTGGCTGCCTCTGAAAAGATCATAGAAGCAAGTGGTAATATGAAACATTAAACTTCCCCAGAACAACTCTTTTTCTATATATGCTTGTTAACACAATAAGACCAAACATCGATGTGAAATAATCCCTCCCCAGCTCCCACCAAATAAAAAAATAAATAAAAAACCTTCAAGCTAGAACCCACATTTAGAATTTAATTAAAAAATGAAAAATGATGCACATGTTTACGACATATATCATATATAAAAAAGAAGAAGAAGTTGATGTTCCTAATAAGAAGCCAAAAATAGATAAATGTTTATATATTTTATTAGGGGTGT
>Ga0307515_10012630_pt1 | contig 15866 bp, 17 predicted proteins | sample 17_EM_MG_FD_194513 | JGI IMG/M metagenome (GOLD analysis project Ga0307515, IMG submission 194513) | Populus trichocarpa ectomycorrhiza microbial communities from riparian zone in the Pacific Northwest, United States - 17_EM | ecosystem: Host-associated > Plants > Roots > Unclassified | place... | reverse complement strand
AAATTTCAATAAAAAATGATAAGGGAAAAGCAAATAACAATTATAAAAATGAGGACCAAAGTTAATATAAAAATTAAATTTTAAGAGATGAAATTGAAAAATAAATATTCAAAACAAAATATATATAGCAATCAAAAGTTTGAGGACAAAATTTGATATAATCAACAAATAATATGATATTTCTAAATTTTTCACAACTTCCGGAAAGTGTTTTGCGCCCAAATTTTTCAGGTAAATACTTTTCTGGAAATCAAGTTAATTTTTTCTTTGATTGAAAAGTTTTTTTTATTGACTAACTTTTCTAATATCAAACAAACATAAAAAAAATTTTAATTTTTTTTTTTAAAAAGTAAATTTCAGTAACAATCATAGCCTTAAGAATTCAAAATAGAAAGAGAGGGGAGCCATCCATAAATACAACGGATCCTTCCTCTACCCTCCCCGGGCCCCAACAACACTTTTCTTTTCCATTAAAATACCATTCTTTGAAATTCAATTCCTTGACGCTACAAGATTAAAAAAATCAAATAAAAAGAAAACAGCTTTCTCTAAGCTGTACAAAACCGAACACCCCTTCACGCGTTTGCCCTCTTTCACTCCCCCCCCCTCCCCTGAAATACTCTTTATAAACATACAAAAAAACCAGATCCTTTTGTTTCTCCTCTCACAAAACCTCAAAGAAATGTTGTCTTTAACCTTAAATCTCCTGTTTTTCTTCATCTTTGCAACAATACCCTTCGCCAACTCCCAAACACCAACACCAGAAGCACCAGCTCCAGCATCCAGTACTTGCAATGGCATCTTCTTATCATACCAGTATAATGGGGGATCACAGATAAAACCAACAGACCCCACACTCCAACCTTACAGATTTAAATCAACGCTAACTGTGCAAAACAACGGCCGTGATGAACTTAAATCATGGAAGGTTTTTGTGGGTTTTCAAAATGATGAGCTTTTAGTTTCTGCTTCTAATGCTGTTCTCGCCGATGGTACTACCTTGCCTGCTGCTGTTGGGAATGGTACTGTTTTCGCTGGTTTCCCAATGACTGATTTGAAAACTGCTATTGAGACTGCTGGCGATGACACTCAAACTAGTGTCCAGGTTCAGTTTTTAGGGACTCAGTTCGGAGTTCCTTTGAAGGATGTGCCTTGGCCTTCTAATATTTCTCTTGCTAATGATGGCTTTGTTTGCCCTGCCACTACTAAAGAAGGTCAGTTTAAAGTTTTCATCTCTTGTGAGTTTTATATATGTGGTCTTTTTTTATATAAATTTTGTGATGTGGGTTTTTTAGTTTAAAATGAGATTGGTGTTTTAGTTAGTGGGTGGGATTTTTGTTTTGATTCTTTTTTTGGTGGTTGGATCTAATATTAGCTGCTCCTTAAAAAAATGGATCTTGTATTCTTGGAAGATAAGAGAAGATTACATGGGTTTGCATTTATTTTTTGCAAGAATTATGAATAAATTGAATAAAATTCTTGATCTAAAGTGGGAAATTTGTGCTATTTATATAGCTGAAATGGTGGGATGCATTGTTACTAAGGTTGTTGAGAAGCTGGTGCTGCCAAAGTCACTCTTTAGCGTATCAATTTGATTTTTGTGGCTGGACACCAACACCACCAGCTTATTTTATGAATTAAAGGTGTCTGGCAACTTCTGGTTGATTGTGGTTTTAGTTCAAATGTAGGTGGTCATTTGTGTCAAGTTGGTTTATGAAATGAAAGCTAACCATCTGACTTGCAATTTGGGAAATTTGTTTCATCATGTTGAGTCAATATTGTTTGGACAAAATGAAGTCAGGAATGGTAGAGATTGTTATGAGATTTGGAATTTGTTATTTGTGAGATTATTTTCCTTTTCATTCATGTGATAGCTACTTACCTATCGATATATGACTGTCAGAATTAAAAGATCACATGATATCGCTTCTCATCTGAATTGGGAAATTCATGTGCTGTTACATCTATTGATGGAAATTTTTTTGGGTTTTCGCAGGAAGTGTCATGTTTGTTTGCTGCACTAGAGACCCAAAATTTAAAACGAACATCACTTTAGATGAAGAGTTCTTGCCCCGCCAGAATGGAGATCTTACAATCATGTATGACGTGATCAGAACATACGACTCGAGTTATTGGGCACAGGTTTCTATTGCAAACCATAATCCTCTTGGTCGACTTGATAACTGGAAATTGAGCTGGGACTGGATGAAGGATGAATTTATCAATTCCATGAAAGGGGCTTATCCTTACATTCTTGATTCAACTGACTGCATATTTGGTCCTCAAGGTAAATACTACGGGGAACTAGACTTTTCCAATGTATTAAACTGCGAGAGAAGGCCAACGATAGTTGATTTGCCTCCAACAAAGGCTAATGACACAACCCTTGGATTGATCCCTTTTTGTTGCCGAAATGGTACTATCTTGCCACCATCCATGGATCCAAGCAAGTCGACCTCAGCTTTCCAGCTTCAGGTTTTTAAAATGCCTCCAGATCTCAATCGCTCTCAGATCTCACCTCCACAGAACTGGAAGATCAATGGCACACTTAACCCTGATTATCAATGTGGACCTCCAGTTAGGGTGAGCCCTAGCCAATTCCCTGATCCATCTGGCTTACCAGCAAATAAAACTGCAGTTGCCAGCTGGCAGGTGGTGTGTAATATCACCCATCCCAAGGGAGTAAGCCCTAGATGCTGTGTTTCATTTTCTGCTTACTACAACGATTCTGTTATCCCTTGCAACACTTGTGCTTGTGGGTGCCCTAGTAATACTGCCCGTACTTGCAGTGCTACTGCTCCAGCTGTTCTTCTTCCACCACAGGCACTTCTCGTTCCTTATGAGAATCGGACTGCCATGTCTGTAGCTTGGTCTGCTCTCAAACATCGGGCTGTGCCAAACCCATTTCCTTGTGCAGATAATTGTGGAGTTAGTATCAACTGGCACTTGTTTACTGATTATAACCGTGGATGGAGTGCAAGAATCACACTCTTCAATTGGCAAGAAACTTCATTCCCTGATTGGTTTGCTGCAGTGCAATTGGACAAAGCTGCTGCTGGTTTTGAAGCTATGTACTCATTCAATGGAAGCATGTTGGAGATGGATGGTGTCAACAACACCATATTAATGGAGGGGCTTCCAGGGTTGAACTATCTTGTGGCAGAGACTGATGGAGCCAGCCCACAAAAGGATCCCAGGGTTCCTGGAAAACAACAGACAGTGATCTCATTCACTAAGAAAAATATACCAGGAGTAAATATTGCTGCTGGAGATGGGTTTCCTACAAAAGTGTTCTTCAATGGGGAAGAGTGCTCACTCCCTTCGATATACCCAACAAGCAACAGCAATGGAAAGGGATCGACCATGATAGTATCAATTCTCCTGGCAGCTGTGGTGGTGTTGTTGATACAGCAATAGTTGTCAGATGTGAGATTGCTTGATTTTGTAGCGGCTTCTGATTCTTTTCATTCTTTCATTGCTTTGATGGATGCATGCTTGACCAGGAGCTTTGACATTTACCAGAATCACTAGAAGATATGCATGCAGAGCTTGGTACATAAAGGGCAAGTGTTGATTTCATTGTATCTGGTTGGTGTTATATACGACTCCGTGACATCAATTTTATAATGCTAATGTACAATTCGATTATATATCTAGTTCTTATTGAACATGATTGTTTGGTTTGATTTTTTCTGCTATATTTCATCTACCATCTCTATTCTAGACTCTAGATACCTTTATACCTTTGTTACACATAAACTACCTATTTGTTCATATGCATCTTTTCTATTGTGTTCATACTCTGGAGGTTCCATCTTATTTGCCAGAGATGAATTGCTGCCTCGAGAAATTTGGTTTAGATCTCTTGGTTTGAATGTTTGTTAGATTTCATGAGAAACACCTTTGCTAATATCTGTTAGTGTTGTATATTTGTTTTGGCTGGATTGAATTGATAGTTACCTCTAGTGGTGGCTCTTCGCTGGCAAATCTTCCAATATTTGACAGCCTACGTAAACCAGGTCAATATTTCTCAAGTGTGAATTCCGTCTATTGGCAGGACAAGTTTTTCTAGCCTTGGTATATCTACACCACTGATTCACATTATTTCTTCAATAGAATCCATTGTCTGCGCTCTTATCTGATCAACTTGGTCCCTTCAAGTTCACACAACGATGGTTCTTATTTTGACCAACTTGTTGCAAACCAACACTATCTTTTAGTTGCCAGCATGAAAAAACTGGAGAATTATTCTGGCTACAGCTGGTTTGGCCTTCCATTATCTAGGGTCAAACAAAACCTTCCATTATCTAGGTCAAAACTAGATAAACACAGATCAGGGCCGATGAGCCTAGAACGATGAGAGGAGGATTTTTGTACATTGTAAAAGGTGGACTTTAATCATGATCTCACAAGTTCTTTATCTTGTTTCTCAACCAATGAGCCACCTTTTCTTGTACCTAGAAACATGAGGCAACTTTATTAATAGAGAATATCTAGGTTGGCACATGACAGCATCACTGGTGTTATTTATCCCACAAACTGATTTATATCCCCCCTCCGTCTATTTCTTGTCTCCTTCAGGCTCACATGCTCCCTAAATGCATTCTAGCAAATGATGGTGAAAAAGTTCCTGCAACCTAAATGTAGAGCTCTCTACATTTTACAGCATGTGCATACTCGTCGAAGAATCCTACTAATCCAGAATGCTGGCTGTTACTTGCAACAAACGCTCACGCTCCATGCAACGTCAAATAGCACATCACAAAATTGAGGTTTCATTATGAAATTGCAGATCAAGAGAGAAGAAAACGAGGACCTCCTAAAATTACTAGAAAAAATCCAGGGAAAGACATACTCAGACTTGTGTCTAGAGCAATCAAATGGAATATGTACATCAAGGTCAATCCCTTAATTAATAAATATTAATAAAAAAACAAGGAGTTGAAAACAAAATCAAACTTGATCTATTATTAGAGTTAGAAAGGTTCCTAGAATTCTGCAGATGTCTAAGAAGTTGATTCCAACTTTCCACAACCCAAGCCACCGAAAACTTCCCACGAGCACCCTATAATGAGTTGCTTCTTGCTGGCTTTTCCAATGAAATGCAGACAAAATTTAGCAGGTAAGCCTTTGCATGCCATGCAATTGTATCTTATGAGCTTCCCAATTTTCTTCCATTGGAATTTATCCACCTCGACTTCCATTTGCCTGAATTTTTTTAATGTTCCAAACTGAAACAGCAAGAACATGATAATCACAAGAGAAATGTGGCTAAGAGAAATCAAACAATCCTTTATGTTTTTTTTTTTTTAACAAAACACTGACTTGAATTGCCACCCTCCAGTTGCACAGAGAGAAATCAAATTCATCTGTAGCAGCAGATATGTACATTAGAAACTGCAATAGCTAAGAGAACTGAGCACGGGGTATGTCCTACACAGGAATATTATCCAGGGAATACCCATCGAAGTCGAATTCAATTTCAGCTGGTCCAATGCCTGCCTGCTGCTGCTGCAAAGGAAGAAAAATTGGCACAAATTATTAGAAACGTTGGTAATTGAAATCAAAGGCAACTTTCCAAAACCCAACATATAAAATTAATGTGGAAACAGAAACCAACTTGTTTGAGAAGCGCACTCATGAGATCTTCCTGACCAAACTGTTCATTAAAGAGGGTAGTTTGAAGGTTTGCATCAGGGACTCTTTCAGTCTTAACTCTCACTAAATTCTCGGCAAAAAAGGTGTTGAGAGGTTGTCCGAGACTTTGTGCATTCACATGGCTCGTTGCATCTCCTGCTGAAAATATTGGCTTGCTGACAGCAGATATATTCCTGCCCTGTCCATTACTTTGGCTAGAAGAGAAGCCCTGATGAGCTAAAACTGATGATGCCACATCGACATTGCTTTGCAGAGAGTTGGATTGCTGAGAACCATTGAAGGCCATGCCTACATTCTGCAACTCCCAATCATGGGATCTATGGTGTTGCAATTCACTAAAAATATCATAACTTGGCATGATGAATCCTCCAGGTCCTTTCATTTCTGAGCTAATATCTTCGGGAAATGTCCCCTTGGATGTGAGACTAGGCACCCCAGGAGCACTTCCAAGAGCAAAACTAGTGGCTGTCAATTCAGCTGTGGTGTTCAAGGGGAAATTCAACGTTGGAGATGATTGTGAAACTGGATTGAATCCTGTTCCTCTGCCATTTTCAGCTAATCCATTTCTTGCCAAGACCCCACTGGCAATTGCATTAGTTACAATAGGCTGCCCTATGGACGATGGGAGTCTGGGAACTTGGCTGCTGGTAGTTTCATTTAGTATCTGGCCCCTAGACTGCTGTTGAGACATCTGCATCAGCAAAGAACCACTCTGACCACTCTGGTCTCCATGGGCATTGAGTTGCATATTCATGCTCCCAAGGGACTGAGCTGAATGGTGCAAGTCGGCTAGCTGCTTCGGCTCCATTGTGGTTGGGATTCCATGAAGTAAGTTTATTTGCTTACCATTGTTCAAATGTTGCTGTTGCCCCTCCCCAAATCTTAATTTTGGGTTTTCAAAGCTGAAAAGGTTCCTCTGATCAACAATTGGCATGGGCATTCTAGGCTTTGCTGTTGATCGACCAAGTCCGGCTGCTTGCAGTGTGGCAAGGCTTTGTGCAGGGATTTGACCAGCAGCAGCAAGAGTTTGAAGGTCAAGCCCATTAAGCGAGGACAATGGACCATATGTTGCTTCTTGCGGGTTGATAAAAGAGTTGCCCATACCGCTCTGGTGCTGTGAAACCCCACTTAACCTTCTAAGATACAAGCGATATTTCTGCACCATATAGTTGGATAGTGAGCAAATTTGGGTGGCAAAGTGAAAAGTCAAGTCACAAGAGGTGTGTATGAATTAACCTAGAACAGAAAAAATAATAGAAACATATACATCGTATTCTACACTAAACATTCCATGCTAAGCAAATACGTTCCATACCTGGAGGTGGCTGGCAACATTTTCTCTGGTGAGCCCAGGAACATTCATCAACTCCAGAATTTTCTTGGGAACTGCCTCTGCATCAACAGAAGAAAAATAAACATATAAGAGGGCAGAAATATTGGGAGTAAATGTACATAGTCCAATAGAGACAACTATGAAGGTGTAAGGTTCAAGCTAAAGTCAAATTACATTCGTATGACAGGATTGAATGGTAAAAAAATGTCAAGGCACAGCATAGAGATCTGTAAGTGATGCAAATGTAACATAAATCTAGTCAAAACTACGAGCTGATGGTGAGCAAAAAGGCAACCAGGAAGCATGTTTATCGCTTACACTTCCCCCAAGATTGTTCTAATATCCACCGCATGCTTCTCTAAACACAAGGTGCTGCATTTTGGTGCTTGTAAATTAGGAAGTATAACGGTATTAGCTATTGAAAGAAATGGTTAGGATACTTACTGTCAATTCCTAGTTGATGAACTGCTGCAACAAACTGTTGGTGAAGTTCAACTGACCAAACCACACGTGGTTTCTTTAATGTGGATGTATCATCCCTCTCATCTGCTTCTTCTTCCTCATCTTTTCTCCTCTTTGAGTTTTTCCAACTTCCTTCGTTTGCTGAGGATGAGTAATCTGCATCTTCAGATTGTTTCTGCTGCCTATCTCCTCCCTCTTCTACACTCCCTGATTGCTCCAAATCCTTCCACTCGTTCTTTCTCTTCCGAACCACGTGCTGCCATATGTTCTTAAGTGCCTCAATGCGAATCGGTTTAATCAGGTAATCACAAGCACCATGAGTTACACCTTTCATGACCACATTTTTCCCATCATCAGCTGACATCACTGCACAGTTCATAAATTATGCACCAGACATCACATTAATGTTAGCTCTTTAACAAGAAAGATCATTAAATCCATCTGAAGCAACTGCGAAAGGAAACTTACTGATAACAGGCAGATCCATCTCTAGCCCAATAAGCTCGAGAAGTTTAAATCCATCCATATCTGGCATGTGGACATCACTTATAACAATATCGTACCCGTTTCTGTTCTCTCGAAGTAAAGACAACGCAATCTCTGCTCGGTTACACTTTGTGACTGAAAATTCCCACACAGACCAAATCAATCAATCAATCAATTTACACAAACAAAAATGTCTTTTAGCACACACCCACAGACCTCAACGGGAGTTTACCAATCAGTGACCAAGAGGAAAGCATCAGACATCACAAATTCAAACAAATCTCCAAGACAAGAAGAGTAATAACACCCAAATTCCTATAAATCTTAAACCGAATTTAGAACTCCAATTCATTACATAATCATAGCACAGATGTGACACAAATCTCAACACTGCCACATAACTTCACAAGCAAAATCACTAAAGGAACAGAAGAAATGACCAATTATATGTCACACAGAAATCATAACACACCCAAAATGAAACCCAATTCATGTGTTGAGCATCAAAAACAACAAATTCAAGGAAACTATACTTGATCTTTGGAAGTATAATTCACATAAATCTCCATAAATACCTTCATAAAGGCAGGTCCTAAGCATCTTCTCCAAGATCACAAGACATGTTGGATCATCATCAACAACCAACACACGTAACCCTGCCGGGAACTGATCTGAAACACCACCAGAACTAGCCGTTGACATTGATCCTTTACAGTAACCGAGATTCAACATGGCTGCAAACAAAAACTTTGATCTCCAAACCCAGCAACTAAACAAAAGAGAGACACTACTAAATTCACATGTTTGAAAGACTTCAACTTTCCATAAAAGAGTCAAAAACTAAAAGAACCCAGTCGAGATACACGAGAATTTGAAGGAAAGAAGGGAAGTTTTGGATTATTAGAAGAGAGACAGAAAAAGGGAAAAAAATATCGATAATTATAAAAGAGACATGTATCTTCAGCTTCTTCAATTGAAGCTCTAAAAATCTCTGCTTTCTTTCAGTATTAATAATTTATTATTTTAAGTAAGGATTATTTTATTCAAAAGTGGGTCAGTCCTTGAAGAGTGGATCCAGCTCACTCTTGAAGTTAACTAACTCCACCGCGTATCTAAATCTACTCTAACAGAAAACCCCTAACGTTAAAAGTTTTTTACTGTTGTTCTGTAGCATGTTTGTGTTGCTGTCTTTGCTTTTTTCACTTCTTCTTCGTAGGTTTTTGTTTCTACCCGTGGACAAAACTTCTCTTCTTTGATGGGTCAAATTTTGTTGCACGAATTTGAAAATCTGTTGAAATGTTGGTGCATTCGGGTTGAGTTGAAACAAAATAGATTTATGTTTATCCATCTTTTAAATTTCAAATTAATTTCAAGTCAAGATTGCGAGATATTTTAGTGGATAATCACATGTTTTGGTGGTTATTTAGTTTATATTTTTATCCCTTCAGACAAATATATTTCTTTTGTATTTTATTCTAGTACACTATCTAGAACTCAACATTGAACTAAGAAATAGAGTCAAAGACAAAGGAGAAATGCAGTAAATTTCAAAAAGGCAGCCACTTAAAAACAAAAACTCAACGTTTTGTTTCCTCTAGCTGTAGTGGTACAAATGGAATGCCATTAATGTGTTGGGGATGTCTTCTTTATACTTGAATGCAAGAGTGTTTAATTAATTTGGGGGTGTCTTCTACATAGAGGCAGCCACTTCATGAATGTACTATCAGTTACATTTGTTGCCTGATCATGCCATTGAATTACCTGTAGAAACATGTAACCAATTCAAGGATGTTTGTTTATTAAATTGTAAATTACACGACCCTTTACTTGAGTCTCTAATTTCATTTTCTAAGCATGATTTGATTTACTTGATAAGCTTGCTAGCTCCAATATAAATTACATCTTTCTATGCATACAAGAAGAGAAAGGGGGGGAATATTGAGCCTATTTTTTATGAAGACTCTCTCATGCTCGCACAAGCTGGTGATATTTTCATGTTACAAAGCAATGTATGGCACGGCAGCAGCCACTTGCGTTGTGGGTTGGTTTAGGCTTCCACTTTCAAGTTCCGAGAGTGGCCATCTCCTTTGTCACTTTTTCCTTTTTTATGTTTTCTTCGAACAAAAGCTCTCTGCTATTTGTCATTCTTTCTTTTGGTAAAAACAACCAACTGGTCCTCACTGATTCCCGTGACAGCATCACCAAAACGCAACTCGTGAAAACACGTAAACCAGTCCAACATATTTCCTTGAGTGCATTTTATTCCCTGTAATTTTAGAATTATTTCATTTCAACCTTTATAGTTGAATATTCTTCAATGCTAATCCTAATCAAAAGCTCTGATCATATTACTCTCTACCGTTAAGTTATCATAGATAACGTATTTTTTTTTAATAAAAAAAAATTCATCTCCTTTTGATCTCCTAAAACAAGTTCTAAGCCCAAAAAGAGATTGCATATCAGCCTAGTAATTCTGATCATATTAGCAAGCAAGAAAGCAGAAATTAAACCCAAAAATAATTACCGTTTAATTTAGGAAGCCATTGTCTACCTCCATCCAGAATGTTAAGTTCCTGGTTATAATTTCTCATTATTGAAAGGGAAAAACAAAAGAACATGTAGCCTAATTGATAGCAATCACTTTTTCCTCTTTTTTCTCTTTGATTAACGTAGATGTCCGGGTTAGCTTGCGCACACCTCGACTAATTCCACGGGCCCTGAAGTTAACGACCATGTAAGCCTCCGGTGGCCAACATATTAGCAACCACAGGGTTCGAATCTGAAATCACAGGAAAAACAAACTCCTTAATCTCAAGCTCTTATCACTGGATCACCTACTAGATGATTTCTTTTTTGTTTTCTTATCATATGATGCTGTGTTGGGCATGTCAATAAGATTACATAATGTTTTTGGTTTTATCCGGTGCTTTTTTGTGTTTACATGGTAAAAAAATAGATAGCTTGCTTTTTCACTGCAAGAAAAGCCGTGACCTCGCTACTAAAGGAGGGCAGACTGCAGACGTATATTCTCTGAGACCTTTTTTTATCTTTTACGATGAATATATATATGGATAGATAGATGTTAATGTCATTCACTTTGATCGCCACCGTGAAAACTGTGATGATTTTTCAAATTTAATATAATGTATTAACACCCCTTGCTTGAAGCCTCAGAGCCCAATAAAAACCCCGAGCAAGCAGATTAAAGCAACTGTTTGAGGGTTTTTAGCTTTTTTGGTGCAAGGGAGATGATGCTTTCAAGGGAAATCGAATATTATTTGTGTGGTAACTGCGCAGCATTATCCTTCACGCTCGCATTAAATTATGATTTGCGCGACACGCTCTTATGATAGCTTACGCTTTCCTGGTGGGTTTCAGGTGATTGGACCCTCGACACGTGGCATCTCATTGAAGTTGGAGAAAAGGCCCTTCCATCTCCTTTGCCATCATCCCTTTTGAACGGCGAGTTCCAACATGGATTTTGATAGTCTGCACAATGTCTTTCTCCGCTAGATAATAACAGAACTCAACACCGGCTGTGGTGGTCATCTACAGATCACCCCAGTTCCCTTCTGCAACAAAGAAGAAAATAACTTCCGGTAAAGTTAGTCATTTTCCGGCTATCTATTCCTTCCCCTCTGCAACGAACAAGGTCGAGGGCCTTCATTGCATGTGCCAAGCACATGATCCCCAGCTCTATAATAATTTGATGGGATAGCTTCATGTGGTGATGTTGCCATTCCCTTAATTTACCCTGATCTCATGTAGTGAAGAATCGTTGAATTCTTGCGATTCCTTTAATTTTAATAAAAATTGCTTTTTTTTTTTTATACAAGTTGCAATAAGAACATGGTACAACATTAAATTAAAATATTTACTCGATCTTCTTGCAAGCTCTTTCTTCAAGTCAAATTTTTTTTTAAAAAAATCAATTTGTAAATTCATATATTAAAAATAATTCAAGTCTCATTTTAAAAATACCCTTTACATCATTTTAATAATGATAATAATGCATTTATAAGAAAATAATAAATCTTATTAAACATTAATGATAAGATTTAAATCCAGAAACTAAGTGCCGATTGAGTTTTATTTTACTTAACCAGTAGTGGAGGCGAAGAGCCAGCTAGGCTAGGCCAAGATGAATGAGGTAAGAGTTGAAAAGGGAGGGACCCATCAAACCCACTTTCAACTGGTCCGCATCAGCCGACGGTGACGTGTGTTAGGCGATCTTGAACTCACAATCAAATGGACACGTGGTGATGTCCTTAGTGCTGAAGTGGGTCCCGGTGAGGGAAAAAGCCAATATATTATTACTTACGGAGTTTGGACCTCAATTCGAGGAAGGGAGAGGGGCCCACACAAGAGCCCTTCTAAACTCAAAACCCCAGAGCGGTGAAAAGGGATCTGGGACCCACTCTGTGGTGTACGTGCACGCCTCATACACACATATCTTGTCCTTGTGTTGACCTGGCTATAAAATACATACAGGGCTGCGAGGGGGAGAGAGAGAGAGAGAGTTAGGTTAGACACTATTCGTTTTTGTATTTTAATAAAAAATATATTTTTTAAATTTATTATTTTTTTATGTATTGATATTATATATAAATTTTTAAAAATAAAAAAAATTATTTAAATATATTTTTAAATAAAAAATATTTAAAAAACAACCACTATTATAATAATAAATCCAAATATTTGTGGGTGACAAGATTAGATAATGAAAATTTCTTTATATATATTATTAAATCCTCAATAGCGATTTGGAAGCTATTTTTATTTTCAACTGGAACGAAGAGTTTCAATATTGATTCGAAATCTCGCTTCAGAATTAATATTATAAATTTTATGTATATGTTTACATGTATTTATTTTTGATAAATTCATTAATTTGCTGTTGTACATATACCTATATATATGTGTGTGTGTCATTAATAATATAAAAAATAGTAAGAATGTCTTAATTAAAGATATTCAAGATCACTTAAGAACGTAAAGAGAGTGTTATTATTTGATTATAAACATATAAGATTTGCCTGCATATCAAGTAATTAATAAGATCTAATAAAGATTATAAATAATTAATTTGGATCAATTGTAAACAATAATATCACAAGTACGTGCTAATGAAAGATTATTTTAAAAAATCATTATTTAATTATATATTGACTAGCTAGTGGAATAAAATGGCCACACCGAAGTGCTTAGAGAGTAGTGTTCCAGTCCGTTTTGGTTTTGGATCATCTTGAACTATATAAAATAAGATTTTAAATAGCTGCAATTAGACATATATACCAAATGGAATGAAGCATTATTGCAAACTTTCCAGTACTTGAATAATATCATCATGCCGGACGACGGGAAGTGATTTTTTTTAATTTTCTAGAGGTGTGTAATTAATAATCTACTTAATTTGGAAAGGGAACAAAATAAAGAACGACTGCTGATCATATCTTGTAGGATGAGGAGCGAAAGCTGAATCAAACCAATTAAACTAGTTTACTAATTATTATTTTCACTCGGTGTAAGAGTAGAGCATATATAGTACGTACGTAGTGCAATAACACGTACAGCGTGTGTAGATTGTATAATTAATAATAAAACTACAATGTCTACGAATTCAAATGGCATTTGTGTCGTCCTTGTATCCCCAAGAATCTCATGAATTTATTATATATTGTCATTGAGTTGCCCTTTTTTCTTAATAAAAGATCGAAGAAAACAATATATATATCGATAGATTGGCTCTCTGCGACTAGCTAGGACTAGGATATATCAGCATATATATATAGAACATATATATTTTGGACGAGTAGTGATCAAGGATTAGTTATGAATGGTTGCTTTCCAAGATTTCAACTCCATTTATAGCTAGGAAGGTTGAGATGTTTCAATAAGACAAGCTGGGGGGAGATGGATATATAATTGAGCAGGTGGGAGTGGAAGGTCTTGATCTTGCTCCTCGACATCCATCCACCTAGAAGAAATCTCTCTCTCAATCATGACAATAATTGAAGCGAAGCTTGGAGCTGCATCCATAGCTGTTTTGTAATAAAAAAAGGGGGTGTGTACTAGGTGGAATTAGATCCACATATGGCTACTTTGCCAGGCTTGCAAGATAGTGAGTGGGTCCAGCCAATTTGACAGTCGGTGTGGTCTGTGTACTGGCCAAGGACCACCAGGAATGTAATCAGACTGTAATCCTCATGGCTATATCGATTTTACCAAAGAAGAGATGGATAGATACCTTACAGGTCGGTGCATGCATATATGGTTCGTGCCCACTGCTAGCCCTATCATTGATTCCTGAGTCCTGTCTCTACGGAAGGATTTTGTTTCATTAGCTCATGTAATGGATCATCCTAGACACCATTCTTGGAATTGCATTTGATGTGCTCTTTTTATTATTGTTATTCTTATATATAAAATGGATGCCTCGCGATCTTGACTCTACAAGACTCCCTTTATATATAAAATTCAATTAATTCTTGAGGCCTTGAGCTAGCTAACATTCTCCACATATGCCTGCCACCATAAACCCACTCTACTTTCAAAAGCTTTTGGGGTCAAGAGACTCCTTTTAGTCTCTCTTAAACACTAAATATTAACAAAATTGCAAAGAATATATAGAAGATAGTTAATTCGAATGGTCTCGAATCCTGTCAGAATCCCAAAACAATCATACAAAATTATATGTTTTGTTTCAAATGATTTTTTAAAGGGTTCTTGATTTATTTTAACTGTCAAATCAAGCAGGGAAATAATATTTGCAGAAACATGATAGTTCAGAGATAAAATCTATTAAGTTGATAGATCTGGTCGCTGCGTTAATCGATCTCTTCTCACGGTGTGTAAATTTACCCTAGCCTAGCACTTGTTTTCTAATATATATTAATTTTCGTGAGAGGAATACTGATCAGTGATGGTCAACAATTTGATTGGCCTGGACCGAGTTGAGTTTGAGTTGACCACCAATATTGCTAAAACATCCCTATCTCCATGCAACGCAAGATGAGTTGCACAGCTCGTAACACGTATCTTTCTGTATTCGCTTCACAAGTGTTTAATTATTCAGGTTGAAGTGCTAGTCATGAATGATTGAAATTTCTTATTGAATTGTACGATAAGAGAAAACATGGATCATTCAATAAATTGTTTTGGGAATGTTTTCTTTAAAAAATACATAATAATAATAAAATACATAAAATGGAAAAGACCAATTAATTAGCGATAGGGTTTATTATAAAACTAATTAATTGCTTAAAAGATTAAAAAAAATATTTGAAGTAACACAAATATAGCTTTGATAATTTTGGTGGTAAAGAGATTTGGTACTATTTATTTTTAAAAAAAAACAACATGCGAACATAACTTTTTGGAAAAAGGCTTATAATAGTTTAAATAGGTCCCTTATTGATATAATCCAATAAGGAAAAGAAAACTTCACGTAGATAGGAAAAATAAAAGGTAAAAATCTAAAATTAACTAGAAAAAATACTAAAATTAAAAAAAAAAAACATAATTTGTTGGGTCTGATTTGAGAACCTTCCTATCCTTTATAAATTAAAACTTGTAGAACTTGTTATCAAAATTTAAGCTCGGTCCAATAATCAAATAAAAATTATATCATTCTTTTATTAAAAAAAATTGTTTGATATGTTTAGACCTTATCTGCTAGTCATTTTGTTCATTCAAATACTCGAGAACCTCTGCATTATTTTCTTGATTCTTAAATGTTCAAATTTTAGGGCCAATTCTTATAAGGATTTATTAAATTTTTCTGAAAGCAATATAGGGATATTTATTTAAAAACAAACTTACTTTGAATTAACATAAAAAAATTAAAATAATATTAAAAAACATTGATTTTGGTTGTAATTTTTGAAAGGGTACAAGGGTTTAATTTTTCTACTAGTCAAATATACGA
>Ga0307515_10012629_pt1 | contig 15867 bp, 8 predicted proteins | sample 17_EM_MG_FD_194513 | JGI IMG/M metagenome (GOLD analysis project Ga0307515, IMG submission 194513) | Populus trichocarpa ectomycorrhiza microbial communities from riparian zone in the Pacific Northwest, United States - 17_EM | ecosystem: Host-associated > Plants > Roots > Unclassified | place... | reverse complement strand
TATTGAGTGAAGTTGGCCAAACCCTGGACGCTGGACCTCCTTTTGTTGGTGTTATTTCGTGGGGAGTCTTCGCCGAATTGGTGCTGAGCCCCTAATTGGCTGCGGTAGACTCGTTATTTATGCCATGTTTCAGTGCTGAGCCCCTAATTGGTGTATTTTATTTTTTTTATAATAAATTTATGATTTTTTAGAGAAGTGAGAGATGAAGTCATTATTTTATGTTGCTCGAAACTGATTGTATCTTTGAGCGCTTACATCGTGCATTGCACTATCACGTCATGTATCTCGATTTTTTTTCACTTCTGAATCTGAACTATGAACAGTAAATCCTTGCTGGCATTCTTGTGGACCTTGTCCTACCTTGTGTTGCTCTTAATTCCCCCCTTCGTAGTTTGGCAAACCATCTGGGAATTCTTGATCTCTTGTAAATGAAAAATAAGTTACTGATCGTATCTACACCCATCAAATATCGTCCAGGAAAAGCTTGCTTCGACGATGTCTTTCTACAGATGAAAAAACCATGACATTCCTAGACGGAGCTCTTTTTTTTTTTCTTTTTTTTTCTTGTGCGTGTCGTACCCTTGCAATGCTCAAAGGAAAATGAAGGGGAGGTGTATATTCTTTCATGGGCCGTTACTCCAATCCTAGCCCATGACTAGGTTCTGTATCATGTTTTCCTTCTTGTAGGTTGTTCAATTTCTGTAAGAGTTCATGTGGGGTTCATTGTGTCAGCAATGGATGACTGTAACATGATGGGAGCAGTTGTTGAGAGAAAATATTCCTTCTTCCTTGCCGGTCGTTCAAAACGACAAGCTCAATCAGGGCTGCTAATTAGGCGGGCAGAATTTATGATCTCCAGGCGATAATCCTTACCCCACCAACCTACTTGCTTCAAGGATAGACAACGCTAAAAGGTCATCCTCTCTTCCAGTCAGGAGAAGGAATGTAATTATAGTGCACCCGACAGGCAAGTGGATGATAAAATTGATGGTTCTTAATCTTATCTCGAACCCCAAAGAACATTAGAAGATAACAAATCATGATTTGTTGTATCTCAAAAGAAAAAACCAAAGGTTAGGACCTTTGAGAAGCCAAACCCATAGGATGAAAATTGCCATACAAGTGGGGTATGGTGTGCATATTCTCTCTGCCTTTTTGGCTGATATCAACTCTTTTCTTGTAAAGTTCGCCAATCTTGACCTAGAAAAGTAAGAAAAACAATATAGGCTCTCTTATTCATGGTTGTGATATCTCAATTCGCTTGTAAGTCCCTTGATTAAGAAATGTATATGTTGCCTCTTGCAGAAAAGACGATGGAATATATAAAGCCATAAGCAAAGCCCAGAGATATGGTGCAAATCCCTTGGGGTCCAAGCTGTCAAGACTGAAGGAGACAAGCGAACATACCTATCATAAAAAAGCTATGAGCTACCTCATCCTAGGAACCGTAGTTAATTAAAGAGAGAAATAAGAAAAGAAGTGGGGGGTCTGGTTTAGGTGGTCTACTTACCCCATTTCCATTGAAAGAATAATCGTAAAAATACCATTTCCTCTTCTTTCTTTCTATTTTTTTACCATATTTAAGACTCATTCTCTTACAGTCAACTAGCATTTCTCTCTTCCCACGTTAAAAGTCCATGAAAATGACCCAGTTGTTAGTTGTGATTGCTTGGAAATGTAGAAAAGAAATCAGCTGATATGCAATCCTAACCACAAAAGTCTCTTTCTTTACTTGCAAGGTTGAAATCTTGAACTTGTGAACGTGCTGGTTGGCTTGAGATGAAATCTGTCCGTTCATTTCCACTACTGGTTATTGGATTTGATATCTAATTAATAAAAAAGATTTATATGTGATACAATATCTAACAACAATAAGAATCCAATGCTAAAAAAATAATTAATCAGATTCTATTTCTGGGTGTTGCAAGAAATGGTTAATGAAGTATCAAGCTTTGTCGTTTTTTGATTATTGGTATCCTGATTTGTACCGTAAGGATTAGTATTGTTTTCTTCCATTGTTGAGTTTATTACCCAATTGCTTACGCGTAGAGCTGGACTTAATTAGCAGGGCCATTTGTCTCTGATACAAAAAAATTGACCCTCTCCTATAAAAACAAAAAGAGAAGATTTTGCAGTTCATAACAAGCATATCTGACACAACCCCAAAAACTGAAGGGGAGTTAGAATCTGAAAACAGAATCAAACAAGCTACCAGAGAAAATTCTGTCAAACTTCTTCGATGAATACTATAATGTGAATGACCAACTGGGTCTTCCTTATTTTCCTGAAAAGTTCAAGCAGGTGTCGGGAGTGACCAGAACTAAAAGGGGGATTGGATTGGATTGTTTTGGTTTGGTTTGGTTTGCTTACCTGTGTGATCTGGTGATATGGATGATTTTCCAAAAGTTATGTATGGGTGGAGCTGGGAAGAAAACAAGCTGTTTGAGATGGCTTTGGCTGTGGTTGATGAAGAAGACCCAGATAGATGGAAGGTGGTTGCAGCCATGGTTGGTGGGAAGAAGAGTGAAGAGGATGTGCAGAAACATTATGTGATCCTTTTAGAGGACTTGCAGGGTATAGAGTCCGGTAAATTGGATCATAAACTTGTCGGAGAAGCTCAGCCTTGTGTTCAAGTTGACTGCACTGAATCTGTATGTTGGACTGATGAAGATCACAAGTATGTAGTAATCTTTACTTGTTGAATTGAATCTCTTTAGCTTACTTCGCTTGCTTTGTTTTATATTTTTTTCCTCTCTTCCCTTCTCTTTTGGTCTGTGTTGCCATGTTTTCAAAATTAAAATATTCTGGTTCCCATTGGATGCTCCGTGCCTGTTATAGATAATCAGAACGGCTTCATTTAATTCTTCTAAAAAGATTTTTCTTCATATCCAATTATAGGGTCTGAAGTCAGTAAAATGCATTCTACTCACCGGATAAGAGTAATCTTACTACCGGACATTCGATAAAATTTCTTGCTGTTAGGAGGCGCCTGATTATTATCTTGGGATTTCTAATTCATTTTCTATTCAGAATTTCATTTTTAATCGGTTGGTCAACCATGTGAATCCAATATTGCTAGTCTGATCAATAAGGGGCGGATTACAGAGAAAATGTTGTGGTCATTCCACTGCTTTCTACCAAGGGTTCTTTGGTCAGCAAACTCCTCCAGAAAAATGCATCAGGTTCTTGCTTTTTGTTGTCTGAAGGAAGTGATTTCAGGTTGATGCATTTTTATTCCCGGTCTCATGGAAAAGATAATACAGTTCATTTTTGTGGAGGGTTCTCAAATGTAATCCACCGTTCCTCACTCATCGTCTGGCAAGCCTTGAGGAAACTAGGTCTAAAACCCCTTGTAATAAAGAAATTAAGCATAGAAAGCACAAGGGAAATCAACATCTATGTCTCGATAGATTGATCATTTTAGCTTCAATTAGTTGTATGTTATGTAGCGGTGACTGGAGCCTGCTATCATGGTTTATTTTATGTCTTTATTCCTGGACATGTCAAAAATTCTCCTTACCAGTAGCTTTTTGAGCTCCAGAGAAGATTTTTGTTCCTTTGGAATTTGGGTTAAATGTCATATTTCTTCTGTTAAATCCCTGAACTTTACTGTATCTTTGATTCCAGGTTGCTGGTACAACTGGACATAAATTGATCGCTAGGCCTCAGGAAGATTGCAAGCCAAGAACATAATTGATGATGGTAGGAGTATTAATTCTTAAACTTTATACGTAGTTTGGAGTAAGCTACCACTTATATTCTACTTTGTAAGGCAGAAATTTCCACCTAAAAGTGGATCAGAAGTACTGTTGATCTTCCAATCTGTAGGTGAAAGATGGATCGGAGATCTTCCTTTTATCTCTTTTTTTCCTCCCACCTTTTTTGAATTCTAAGTCCTAGATAGCGTTAAGAAACTCGTTAAATTCATATTTCTAATAAAAATTTAAATTTTATTTTTGTTTAAAATTATTATTTCTTATATATTTTTTTATCATTTTGATATTCAAATGTTAAAAATAATTATTAAAAAATATTATTTTAATATATTTCTAAATAAAAAACAATCTAACACCACATTTCTAGACATCCTCTTAACCAACATCAATCAAGGATTCCACTGGGTTCGTCGTTTGCAGCGTCTTACCAGTAGTTCTGGTGTTTAGTATTTCACAATTATCCAGAACCATCTTGGAAATATCTCATTTTGACCAAACTCAGGCATGAGATCAAGATGTCTGACATCAGAAATGGTTTTTTGGATTCTACAATACCACACCAAGTTTTGTCCATCGCCATGTCTAGTTTACGAAGAAAGCGAGACACTTGTGAAATAATATACTACCTGGGTCCCAAAAACCGAATGGTCAGCATCCCTGCATTTTCCACAGCACAATGTTACGTTGAAGAAGCACACCATGAGAGCATGGAAATTGTAGGCTGGCCATCGATTTTGGGATGCGAGAAGGGTCTATAACCCTTTTCTGTTTTGGAGTTTTTGGGTTATATTCCATGGAAAAAACTAGAAGAATTTGTAGAAAGAAAGGAATTGAACTGACTTTTGTTCAGAAAATTTCACAGACAGTGCCATGAAAATCTTCATGTAATATCTCCATGAAAAACTCGCCATGACATTTTACTTTCTCCATGTGATCTCCATCCATGGTTAAAAGAACTTCCTTGTCCAGTTACAATGTGATCTCTTTATAAAAACAAGAGACAACGTTGCTTAATATAAAAGATAATCTCCATCTAGGGCTAAGACAACATCTAGTCCGAGTACAACAATGTGTCTATACGAGCATACAAAAATATTTGTTCAAATAGAATGGTGAACACAAGCTTAGAAATTTCTTAGAAAAAATTCGGTAATAAATAAACATGAAATCTCGAAGTTCATTGACCCGCTTTTTTTTTAAATGTAGAATTAAAATAGCAAGATTCTCAACAACTCACAATATAATTTGAATTTAAAAAAATTTAAAATGATAAAACACTTTGTAAAAATCAAATAAAAACTAATTAATTAATTATACAAATTAAAACCAAAACGAAACGTATCATAAAAACCAATTCAAAATAAATAAAATACTTAAAAAAAAAATTAGTATGATATATTTAAAAAAAAAATTAAGATGACAACATATTTTAAAAAAATTAAGATGACAATATAAAAATTTAGTTGAAGATAACTAAATGAATTGATTGCCTATTAACTAAAAAAAGAATCCAAACTGAATTTTTAGTATGGAATTCAAAGTTGCCTCCTATATTTTTTATTTATTTATGTTTGATCATTTATCTTTTAATTCAACTCTTTCTGTACTAAAAGAAGGAAGCAATTGAATATGAATTTGGGTCCAAATGGTGCAATTAAGTTAAGAAAATGTTTAAGGATCAAAATTGAAATTTAGAGGTGATATGTTAGAGAGTGTATAGTAAAAAATGCACATTAAAATTGTCTCACCTCTTAGCTATCTTTATAATTATAATTTAATTTTTTTAAAATAAAAAAAATCAAACGAAAGCTCATATTTTTTAAATATTCATACATCCTTTAAATATGACCCATGAGGTCCTAGGCTGTTTTTCTTGATGGACCTTGCCTTGTATTTTGTGCTGAGACCTGACGATGAATGGGACAAGTCCTGGGCTTAATGTTGGGCTCGATATTAGGCCCATTATTGTGTGTTCAATCTAGGCCCTAAAATGAGGGTGTTAAGTCTGAACTCTCATCAATAGCCCCAAGTCTGTGTCTTTGATGAAGAAAAACTGTCTTCTATTGACAAAATCAAGTACAGGAAATCTCAAAGGCCAGCGCATCCGAGCTCGACAAGAAGGCAAAAGGTTTATGTAACAATGCCATTTAAGGCCCCAGATAGTCGTAGCAAAATAGGAAATTACAATCCTCTGGAGGCAATAAAAAGTAAAATACTGATGCCTTTTCAATTTGATTTTCTTCAAGGAGGGGACTCGATATATCAGACAATATCAAAATCAAGATGGAGGTTAAAAGGAAGCTGTTCCTGTACAGCGAAGTTGATTCTAAGCTTGTGTAGTGTCTAAACAAAGATCTCAATTGCTATCGATCAATTCCTCATCTGGTAGCATTATGATCTATAATGTTACAAAGATCTCTCTTGAGCTTCATGCTCAATGGAGCTGCCTGCAATGGAAGTTCGTCCCTGAATTTTTTTTTTCCAACTGCAGCAACTATGTTCATATCCTCACGGGGCATAAGTTTTCCTTGGCCAAAGATAACCGCAATCTTACATTCTCTTAATGTTTCGAATACATGATATTCAACTTCATCTGTCTAAAAGTGAGATTTTGATCTCATCATTGGTTTATGGTTCGGAGGTGAACAAAGAATAGTTGTGCAAATCTGTCCACATACAGCTAGTGATGATTTGTTGGTATGTGATCTGGGAAACGAAAATAGCAACTCCACTGAATACCGAGTTTCTCATCCCAGCTGAGTCCATTCTAGATTAATGCAAGCTACTAGCGGTTCCCAAAAGGATCGCTGACTATTGAGTTTCATAGTGATAGCATATGGTTCTTAACAGACGGCTCAAACTGATGATGAGATATCTCAGGTTTAATCCTTTGGCGAGCACAAGTGAAAGCACAAAGGTACTTGCAGAAGAAGCAACAGCTAGAACGTGGGGAAATACCAAAAGGATCAGGGATGATATGTGATCAATCAGTAAATGAGCCTTGAAGCTACGCGAACATCTACCTGGATAGAATTTGAATTGCTGATATCCTCTAATGGGGGGCACAGGAGAACACACCAGATTCGTGCACATACCATGCCTGTTACAACAACCCAGTAATAGTAAAATGTATATTCTGATTGGCTACCACGGAAACCAGAAGGCAGGAAAAACATGGGTTTGTCATCAAAATCAAGGGATGCAAAACAAGTGCCACACTAAAATTAAAGCCTGCACAATCCGACCACAGTACATACCCTTAAAAGTCACTCACATCAGAGTGCAACCTAATTTTCCATCTAACCTATCCCTATGCTAAACAGGCAGCCTTATAACGATCTATCTGACATAAAAATTGAGTTACAACTCTATAAACATGATTCATCTACGAGACAACATTGCACGATACTTTATTGTGGCCTTCACCTTTGCACCTGCTGCAATGCAGTGGCCTTTTAACCACTCCTCTTGACCGGATTCTTCTCTTCTTGGGAGAGCCAGAGACACAACGAAGAGGGGAAGGGTTTACCTGAACCTCTGATGATTCTCCAAGCACAGGCTTATCTACCGTTGGAACAGGCTTTATTGATTCAGAGTATGTTAAACGAAAAGCTTCAGTTGTATAGTACTTGGAGCAGTAGTCATACACATCCCTACCAATGTGCTGAAGCACCGCCACAGCATGCAAACATGGGAAACCGTTAAGTTGCCATTCCCTGCAACTACAGTCCCATGCATCTATGTTAACGACATTAACTGCGCCCAGGAAATCTTGTACCTCAAAAGTGTTACTAGGTGAAAACATAACTTGAAGTGACTGTGCCTTGAGAATCTCTTTCTGTAATTTATCCTCCACAGATGGAGTTAATCTTGTTAGCCACTGATCTGACTCCACCTTTCGAGTGTAAATTAGTTCCATCAGCTTATGGCGAATGGTCTCTATAATCTTTATTATTGGTAATGCTGCGAGCTCAGTTAACCAACTGTAAAATGACTCGGCAATGCCTGATGTTATATGGTTGTACCGCGCACCATGGAAAAGTGAGTTTGCCCAGTTTTCAGGGTCACTTTGCAAAATCCAATCATAGGCTTCAGGTGAAATACTCTTGATGCTTTCAATGCACTTTCGAAATGCATCAAGTGTGGGAGCATATGCAGCATCAAAAAGATGTCCAACGATGACTCCAATAATTTCATGAATGCATGGACCCTTAAGATCCCTCTTCAGCTCTTCTGACAGATAGCGAAGGCAATAAGCATGGTTAGAATTCTCAAAAACCACAGAAATTGACTGTCTTAACCCCATCTGTCTATCAGCCACAAATGTTATTGGCTGAAATGTTGGAAGAGCAGTTTTCAATTGTACCAAAAACCAATGCCAGTTATCATCATTCACAACATCCACTATAGCAAAAGCAACAGGGAAAATACCATAATTTCCATCCACCGCTGCTGCAGTCAGCAATTCTGACTGATATTTTGATTGCAGGCTCATAGTGTCAAGGAAAAGCAAGGGGCGACAACCACTCTGAAAACCATGTAGTGAAGCATGAAAAGCAATAAATAACCGATGAAAACTTAGGTCCTCCCTGGTGTTAAGAGAGACAGCTGTACCCGGATTTGTCTCTACAATCTTCTCACACAACCATGGTAATTGATTGTATGCCTCTTTGTATGAACCCTGAATCTCCTCTGTGGCAGCCTCCATCCAACGTCGAACCTGTGAATATCTCAATTCAATTCCAAATTCCTGCTGAATTTGATTGGCAATTTCCTTGGGTTTGACATTAGGACTATCACGCAACTTTTCCTTGACAATACCTTCCACTACTTTCTTTGAGGCTCGAGGATGACTATCTGTACTGGTACCAGCACCACATGTGTGAATTTCATTCAGCCTTTTAATTCGGAATAAGTGTGTGGTAGACAGCCTTGATGCAAAAATCCTCCAGGGACAGCCATCAACACTACACTTGGCACTTACACGCATGCTATCATTTTTCTTAAACTTGATCGTGAATCCCTGAGCAATGGAATACTTGCGGAAAGCATCACGGACTTCACGTACATTGTTAAACTGCTGGTGAAGGCCGGTTATGCAATTCTCCCATAACTTAACACGTTTCATCTGTCCACCACTCTGAATTTCAGTAGGTACTGTAGCCAAGGAGTTGAATCGCCCAGCATTCTCAGAAGCAGAAGCAGAAGCAAGAAAAGCAGGGGCAGGAGCTTGAGCAACAGGTGTAACATTGAGAGGATACTCTTGTTGGATCACTCTCTTCCTTGTGGACCTGCAAGACCAATCATGCATTAATATGATATAAAATACAAGCATGCCAGTTAAATCACTTTGGAAACCATTGTATCCACATGGTCAGCTGCATCTCATTACAGTTAAAATTAAATGCCAGACCCTGTTGCCTCTAAATACAACCACAAGCCAGGTGAACCATTTAACAGAGTAAAACAACATAAACCTTCAACATCCGCATTACAAGAACGTATGCAAGTTACCTTTTACGAGGAGGCACAGGTGTGGCTTCAGTTGTACTAGGCGTAACTGCAGCTAATGCTGTTGAGCTTTCATTCTTAATGACAAAAACGTCCACAGTCCCTGAGTTTCCATGAAAATCAAGAAAACGCTGGACGTCTTTGTCACTCGAAATAGTAATCAGAGTCCGCTTGTTATTGGGAAGAAAGTACTTGATGGTCATTGAATCAGTTCCATACTTCCACATATCTGCAATCTCCAACCTCAATTCATCAAATTTAGTCTCACGACTTACACTAATAGCATGAGCATCTCCACCAACATACGACAAGGAACCATCACTAGCAGTGGAAAACTTCCCACCAGACTGACATATCACAATAAGGTTATTCATGGCTTTTTCCTTCCAGTTATTTGCAGCGAGAGTCAATTGTTCGAATTCAATAAAACCAGAGAAAATAATCTGTCCAAAAAAAACAAAAATCCATCAACCACTAGAAAAGGGAAAATGCACATGCAATTAATATATATAAACAAGACATTGGTAGCAGTAACAAAATTATAAAATTCGAAAGACACAAATCTAAACAACTCATGACCTTTGTAAACAGAAGTATCCAGCAGATTCAAACTGTAAGCATTTTAAGCAATTGTTAATTAAAAAAAAAATCTTTCTTGCAAACAATGAAACAAAAATTGCAGGCAGATATAAGAACGGGTTTCACAGTACCTAAATTCAATACATGAAAGCAATGTAGTACCAAAAGATAATAACTTTGAAAGAAAAACAATTAAGAGAAAGCAGAGAGAGAGAGAAACAAACTGATCCAGAAGCGAAGATTGCAAGAGGCAGCCAAAAACCGTAGCTTTTACTCCATCGAAGAAGAAAAAGGAACCCTAGATTTAACGATTTGGGGGGGTTTAAGGGTTTGAATTAAGGTGGGTTTTGGGTTTTGATGGTGAAGGAGGTGAATTGAAATAAAATTGTGGTTTGGGATTGTTTGGAAATTTTGGGGTTAGGAATTGGACTTTTGGGGATCTCTCTCTTTTTCTCTCCGAAAAGTAAATGGAGAGTAGGATGAAAACGCAAATTCCCTAAAACAAGAGTGGCTGACCTATAAAAGGACAATTTTACTCCTCGTTTTCACTGTCTGTGGGCTTTACATTTGGGCCTATGTCGGTATAAAGGGTGCAGAGCTGGACCCTCTAATCTAATTATGGGCCTAATTGAATGCAGCAGACCATGTTGCTTTTTTTTCTTTTGATTGTGTTGGATGATAAGAATAACTTGAAACACACATTTAAAAATAATGTCAATTATAGAATTAATTATATTTACATTTAAGTATATCCCATAAAACGACTACATGTACAAATTATTTTATTTTCCTGAACCAATGTCCTCAATATAATCCTTGCCCCCATTCATATGACCGGCGAAACCTTTTGTATAATAGTAGCCCCTGTACTCGCGACCGCCTCATCTATAACCCAAAATATTAGCTCTCGCTACTAAATAATTTATATAACAATGGCCGCCGGTCCTACTACCGACTCATCAAATATATTTTAAGAAATAACAACCCCTGCTGCTACGCCCGACTGAACAATTGAGTAACAACAGCCCCCGTTCCTCCAATGGACCAAACCATTAAGTTTTAGAAAATAACTCCTCCCGCTCTTACGACCAACTAATCATTTAATCTACTAATTGGGAGGAGGATTGTTTAGATCATGGTGATGGGTTGTCAAACATGGGGCATGATTAAGAATATTCTATATAATCACTAAGTTCATGGAAACATGTAAGAAACTGTCCATGGGAACATGTAAGAAACTGTCCAATAATTGCTCAACTAAATTCATGGAGAACATTGAGGAAAACTTGTCCTATTATGTCATTGTAACTTTCATAATATTATATTTAAATAGGTTTGAAAGCAATGAAAGCTCTTGCTGTGTAGTATACAAGTTTTGTGCATAACACAAACACACACACACAGATATATATATTTTCTTTGTTGAGGTAATAATATGTTATGTACTATTTTGTTTTATTGCTTGTGATAATTCCGCTTGCATATGACAAGTTAAAATGTGAGAACCTTCTTTGGTAAGCGAAATATATAGTTATAAGTAAATACAAGCAAAAAAATAATAAAAAAAGACTTAGTATAGTGGGACTAGACTGCCGTGTGAGGTTGAAATTTTGAGTGAAAAACTTGTCCCTGTAACAAATTCTCTCTATTTCTTTTCAATTTTGAGATCACTACAATTTCAAGAATCAAAGTACTAAGATATCTACACTCTCCATGACTGTACAGTTGCTTGTTCAACAGCTTCAGGCAACCTAATGCATCTTTTGCTAGGACTATTGAAGATAAAATGTACACGTGTACCAGTTAACTTTGATGCCAAGAATTCTGCCTACCTGCACTTCCCAGAATAAAAGGGCATTTCCAAAGTCTTCTGTCGAAAACAAAAAATAAAGACTGATCTATGTGATTAATTGTCACAATCGATTCTCCAAGAGATCAGGCAAAGTTATCTTTCCCAGGTTGTTTGGGTCAAGCTTGCTGAATTGATTGCAGATCTGCAATATATCTTTTTCGCCAATCTTTCCCATTTCTTTGAGCTTGTAGATTACGTACTCTGATTTACTGTAAAAAAAAAGGTTGAAAAATAAATGAATCATGGCTCTATCTAGATTGAAAGACTGCATATCTAATTTTCTGTGAAAAACAAAGAAACAAAATGAATCAATAGAGGCTCTATCCAGCGTGCCAGATTACATATTATGATTCCCATAAAGAGAATCCATTGTAAAACCCCAAAAATAGATCAATTACATCGTCTGCAATGATATAGGTCATGAGAAACAAAAGAAGGAAGATATTAGGAAGTTTAGAGGAGTTGATTGATATCAGCATCTCGATCTACACATGTTCCACATAACATGATGGCTTGGAGCAGCTATGAAGAGCCCTTGCCTTTTCAACTCAAAAGTATTTGGATAAAAAATATATATCCAGGAAATTAAAGATTAACTACTCCGAATACTATATAACTTATCATTTGAGAAGAACTAGTCAAAGAGTGACCTTACGCGTTTAAATCCATAATCTTTAAATACTAATGGAGTCATAAATATCAGACAACCTGCTCTCCTATGTTGTTTTCCATTTCAGTAGGAAACCTATTGGCAACATAGACCGTCGAGTCTCCTGAGATCATGCAATCTATGAGACTATGATAGATTATTGTCTTGCAGCACATCATATTTAGCTGAAGTTTCAAAAGACCTTCATGCAAATAAGCAAGAAAGGTTTTAGAATGTGACATGCTATATGCTAAACCATCCTAACTATGCTAAAGGTCTCCAAATCCAATAGAGCAATTACTTCACAAGACAACAGCCCATCACATACTGTCCTCAATTCATGAGCCTGTCACTAACAATTAGAAGGCAAGAACCAGGTTAACTTGGCTCATAAACAAGAGGAATTTAAGATTTTAATTACTTTTGATCTGTGTTTCAATGTTTGGGAACATAATACATCAGCAGTTTCACTAGAATTTGCTTATCTAAAATTCGCATCAACACAATGCTCAACCCACCCAACAATCTGAGAGTAATTATCGAGGATAGTTAGCACAGAAATAGAAGGAAGAGTTTAATTAACTTTCGATATCCATCTCCTAGAGCAGCATTTCATCAAGATTCCATCTTATCACACAATGCCCCCAATTCAAAGCATAGGCTACTAAACTTCTGGTAAGAAGCGGATTACTTATTCTCTTAGGTAAGAAGCTATCTCCATCTACGTGTTCATACACATGGTACTAATCAGCTATTTCTATATACTCCACAATACATATTTCAACAATTTTTTCCTCAACTAGAAGAGACCCGAATTCAATACATAGCCTAGTTAATGTTTTGAGGATTTGTTTTTACCTAAATTATCATATCATTAATTAAAAAAAATTCCCAACAAGAAGAGCTATACATATCCAGAAATAAAAGCAATTAGACAGATAAGAACAAGCGAGAGATCAATATAGAGCCGCACCTAATGAAACCGTTATTGTTCATATCCGCAGCAAGCAAATCCTCCACAGTGATATCTCTATGCAACACCCAATTGGTAATCCTCCTGTGCCTCTTATCAATCCTAGCCTCTGCCAAATAAAGAAATGCCCTTGCTACCGCTAATGTCGAAACCAAAAGCCAAATTGCTGCAAACAACCTCCCTGGCAAGGTCTTAAACGCCCTATCACCATACCCAACAGTCGTAACTGACATAACCGCCAAATAAACTGAATCAATCCAATCAAGATCCTCCAAAAAGTACAAAACCAAGGTCCCAATTCCAATACACAGAACCACCACACCAAGTGCCAATCCAACCTTCAATCTTATCCTCATCCTTCCCTTTTTAACATCAAAGATATAATCAGTAGCTGAAAATCCTTCGTGATTTCGATTTTTACCCATTTCAATGCCAGTCAAGATCATGCTTTCTTGCAAATCAAGAACGTAATTAACTAGCCCACTGAGCAAGATGTCTATAAATCCAAACCCAACTAGCACAAACACACAAGCAAAGACCTTTGTCACTGGTGTTAAAGGAGTTATATCACCATAACCAATGGTACACATAGTGACTATACAGAAATACAAAGCGTCAACAACCGGGTGAGTCTCAATACCCGAAAAATGATCAGTGTTGAAAGAGTAGATAATAACTCCAAGAAGCAGATACATGGATAGCAAGAAAGTGGCTTGCCTGATTATAGAGGTAGAATCAGGTTGTGGTTTAGGGATTTGGGGCTTTGTTGGTTGAAACTCTCGCATGACAACCATAGCAGGAGCTGTTTTGCACCTGTGAAGAGTGCCGGGTTTCTTGAAACGGGTATTCGGAGGTCCGAGTGGAGGAGAAGGAGAAGTGGATGGTGTTTGTGGGGCATCTTGGATTTCAGGGAATAGTATTGGGGTTGAAAGAGACTGAGTGAGAGTGATAACGGGTTGGGGTTTGTAACTTTTTCGGTTACCGAGAAAAGGCTCATTCTCCATCTCCAGAAAAGAGGAAGAAGAAGAAGAAGAAGAAAAAGGGGTTCGTAACCTTGTTTTGGACAAGGAGAGAGGGAGTTTGTGGTGGACGAGGAGTTGGAGACTTCTAATGGGTTTTCATTTTTCTTTCTGAGAGGCTAACCTATGGTTATCAAGTCTATAATGACTGGAGAGCAGTCTATTTTACGGTGACAATGACCCCACTTACAGGCAGATGGACAAAAAGAAAACGTCATGTTTCTTGTCGATGCTGGGTTCTCAATTTGTCATGGCTGGCTATGCGTGGGTTCGGCGTCAGGTTTTACTTTGACTGGTGAATAAGCCGGCGCATGCTACTACATCTCCAATCTCATGGGAAAAGGATGAAGATCTGCATCTGCCGATGAGCATTTGAATCATGTCTCCCTCGTTTTACACTTATTGTGAATTTGATGTGGCGATTGTATTACCAGCAAGAAGAAGGGGAGTCTTTTTTTTTTTTTTTGGGTGAAATATTGTATTTTTTGTTTTTGAAAAGAAGGGGAGTCATTGACTGACGAGAGAGGAGAGGGTGTCTATCGATCGTTTTATACGGCGTTGTTTGATTTTTCTGCAAAAATACTTTTTATAAAAAAATTTTTAGATAATTTACATGTTATTAAAAATATAACTGTATCAACCAAGTTTTATTACATGAATATATAATGCAATTCAATTAAAAATTAAATAAGATAAAATTAAATCCTGAGAAATATACCTCATTAATCATGTTTTAGATTTCTAGATTTATTTTCTAAAGGTCAACATTTCGAGTTTTATAAACTTTAGAGTTATTAGAGGCTTTCATGGTCGTTAATTTCAGGATCCGTGGGATTAGTTGAAATGCGCACAAACTGATCCGGACATCTACATTAATAATAATAAAAAGTAAGCTGGAATTAAAAATGATGGAATCAAGGATGGTAATTTCACTAAAATTTGATGAATATTAATTTAAATTAATTTAAATATGCTTTTTTTTTGTTGGTTGGAGTTCATATGATATTCAAAGTCAAAAACTTGAATTAAGGTAAGGTAGGTATGGATACTCCATTGTCCTGACCCAAAACCCTACGGAACTACGTAAACAATCTTTGAATCATATTCCCATGGCTGAAGTGGAACAGAAGTAGGAGAAGAAGAAGGAGGAGGAGGGCATTTGGAAGCTCTTTGGATAAATTCATCCAACAAATTATGAACAGTTTCAAGATCATATTCCCATGGCTGAAGTGGTTGCAGATGAGTTTGGGTTTCGATGTTATGCAACCGGGCTAGTGAAGCCATGAGAAGGAGAGAGGATCCATGAAGAACGTGGATCAGATGATCTAGAGCTTACGCTTGGGAACTCAAGAACTAGGTGAGGTGGCATGACATCTGATTCAGTGTGTTTAGTATTGCGGTAGCTGTTGTGGTTGTAGTTTGAAAAAAGTTGTTTTATAAAAAGTATTTTTAATTGAGGTTGGTTTGAAAAAATAGGTGTTTGGTTAAAACTGTGGTTGAAATTGAGGTTGAATAAAAAGTAGTTTAATGTGTTTGGTTAAGAATGCTTTTAAAATTAAAGTTATAAA
>Ga0307515_10012628_pt1 | contig 15869 bp, 6 predicted proteins | sample 17_EM_MG_FD_194513 | JGI IMG/M metagenome (GOLD analysis project Ga0307515, IMG submission 194513) | Populus trichocarpa ectomycorrhiza microbial communities from riparian zone in the Pacific Northwest, United States - 17_EM | ecosystem: Host-associated > Plants > Roots > Unclassified | place... | reverse complement strand
GTCATGCCAGACCAATGACAACAGCTTCTTCTCCTCCGCAAGGTTGCCTCCCACTTCACTCCGTCGTCTGCAACTGCAAAGTTGCATGCAGAACGTGAACTTATTGTTCACGTTCTGCAATTAATTCATCCCTCACTTGGGCCGGGCCAGTTATGGCCCGGCCCAAATGTTTGGTTGGGTCTGGCCCGGCCCCAAAAGAAAAGGAGAAAGAAAATATGTTGGGCCGAGATCGGCCCAACCTTTTTGGACCGAGATCGGCCCAACCGTTTTCTGGGTTTTTGCTTGGCCCAGTTACCTGGGCCAGCCCGACCCACCTGTTTTAATAATATTTAATTAATATATAATATTATATTATATGTTTCTTAAAAAAAACAAAAAAATTCCAAAAAAAATTCAAAAATCCTTTGAAAAAAATTGTGAATTTCTCAAATATTTTTCTACCAATTTTGCATAATATCGGGTTGTACATTTACACTGTAAAATACAAATCCGGTATTAAAATACTTGGTTTTCTCTGAAATATTTCAAAAAAAAATTTAAAACATTCTAAAAAAGAAAAAATATTTTGTTGCATACGGCCAAATCCTAAAATTTTTCCAACCATATTTTTCATATAAAAAAAACAAAAATAAAAATTGCATCTTTTTCATGTTTAAAAAATCCAAAAATGGATATCGTAACCAGTTTATGATTATCCATTAGGATTTGACCAACATGTCAAAAATCTTTTTCTAATCTTTTAGGATCCAGATGTAGACTTTAATATTTATGGGGTGTAAAATTACACGATAAAGTACACCCTCAGGTATTAAAGATACAAGGTGTAAATAAAGGCAATGCTAAACTTCAAACTTTAGAACGGTTAGGATTTAACCCGATAAGGTAGAGACTTCTCATAAAGAGAGATCTGCCTTGAGCCTTAGAAAAGACCAACGAATAGAAACCCGACTTAGAAAAAAAAAGCAATCAAACAACAATGCAGCTTACCTTAGGTAGGGTGTACTAGGGGTGATGCGTCTTCCCCTTGCACAACCAGTCCCTTACTCACACTCTCGCAGACTATAGGTTCCTAGTGACCATAATACTATGTGGCAACTCCTGACATTAATCATAATTTTATGATTAAATCCAAAACCCTTTCCAACACACAACACCCTCATCAGGAGGCACGACAGGAGCCTCAGCCGTCGCTAGACGTCGTCGCCCCCGCGACAGGGAGTATACCCTTGTATTTTGTAATATTACAACTTTTATATAACTTAATTTATATAATTGATGTTTAAACTTGAATAGATGAACTTAATTATGAAATTCATATAATCATGTTTCATGTATGTGTGTTTATCCCATTTATTCCCCTATAACGATATTTATTGTTTAATGTATGTTATATATGTTGTGGTTGTGATGTTGATGATGATGTTTGTGGGATTGAGACCCAGGATGATTGGGTCGTGATTGAGTTATGAGATGTAAGATATTAGAAGTGTAAACAAGGTATATGTGATAACTTGGGACCTTCCGATATAGGAGAGACTTTGCCAAAATTTCAGTGGAAATTTCGGTGGACTTGTATATAAGAACTGGAAAAAAAAATTACCTGTATTTTTACGTACCAAATCATAGAAAAGTAACTATAATCACATATGAAAGTGTGGGGCGTTACACTTTAAAAAAGAGTTTGAAGAAAGGTATTATTCTTGGCAGCATGGGAGGGATAAAGAACATGAGTTTTTAGCATTGAGGCAGGGAGATATAACGATAATAGAGTATGAGATGGGGTTTCAGGATTTGGTGATTTTTGCTTTTGCATATCTTTCCATTGAGCGCCATCACATTGAAAGGTTGTGAGATGGATTCTGACAAGATTTAAAGAGAGCATTGATAGTAATGTTATTTCATTCAGTTCAAGATTTAGTTTATGCTGCAGTGGCTATGGAAAGGTAATTCGGGATGATCATAAAGAAGAAATGGGATAGGGACAGGTAGTTGGAACAAAGAAGAGGGACGTTGCATTTTCTATAGGCAGACCTCCCCTTTTTTTTAAAAAGGAAGGGTTGGCCAACATCGGGTCAATTTGTTAAGAAGGGAGGGAATTTCACCCTAGAAGGGAGTTTAGGGGGGTCAATATAGGTTAGTGCAAAAGGATCTTTTGTAGGACAAGCTCGCTAAGGTATGAGTGATGCAAGAGGGTCCATGGAACAGCGGGGGCCTAAGTATCCTTTGTGCTTCAGGTGTAATCTAAGGCACCCTAAAGATTGTTCAGCTACACTAGAAAGATGTTATACCTATATATATATATAAAAAAGGGCATAGATAGGGATATTGTCAATACCATGGTAAAGGGTATTATTGTTGTGGAGAGATGATTCATCGAATGAGAGAGTGTCCCTACAGAGCGGCTCGAGTTGGCCAGGGACAAAGGACTATTACTTAGAGGCAGCAGCAGTTCGTTACAGTTGATAGACCGATGTAGTTAGGGGCAAATGCTCATAAAGGTAGACCCAGGTTTAAGAAAGAGAGGACTTAGGGGCGGGTGTCCCATATGACTTAGGAGGAGGTTAGAGATGCTCCAGATTTTATGGTAGGTACATTGTTATTAGATTCTTAACAAGTTTATACTTTGATTGATCTTGGTGCAACACATTCCTTTGTAGCTAGGAAATTTGAAAATGAGAGAGTGTTCTTATTCATTTTGGTTTTCATCATCTCACAAAGATATTCACAAGTTTATTTATATTCATTTTGGTTTCTATCTCCTCTTCTTCCTTCATCTCAATTTGTTTGGACCTTTGCTCTTCAAGTTCTTTCTCACTTCGCAGCGTGATCGCACTAACATTCTCTTTTGGATTCAATGCTTGAGAGGGCAATTTTCCGCTAACTTGTGCTTCTAATTTCCCTACATTTGAAGTTACTTGCTCCATTTGCTTCTCTAAGTTATGAATACATTACCTTGTTTCCTATTGAAAAAACTATGGATTTTTTTTTTGTAAAGTCATTGTGTTAAAAGCTAATGTTTTCATCATCTCACAAAGATCATCACTTGATGACCCCACAACATTGGGATTTATAAGTGCAGGGGGCTATCTCGCTTAATAATTATGTTGGGGCTAAAAATCCACGGGGGTGGAAATGTCGGCCTTGATTGCCTTATTGTGGCAAGTTCTCATAGCATAAGTTCGGGTGATATCTCCATCCGGGATTGTATGTGTTAGAAAAGAATCATCTTTATGTTAGGTATTGTTATTGAATGCTCCATCAACTATATTAGCGTGTTTAATGTAGTCTTCTTGCATTGTTAGACATATATCTGAAGCACAACCTTGTAACGAGCATATGCTATAAATTTTCACTTGTTATATATTTCTATAAGCCAAAGAATGCACAAGAGAAGTAAGATCATTAACTTTATTCTCAAGGTTAACAATACTTACCTTATTTGTTTGGGAGTCTCCACGCGTGCCAAATTATTTTGAGTTGGTTGTTATATTTGAGATCAATTGGCGTGCAACCTCAAGTGTTTTATCTACCAACACTCCTCCACTTGCCACATCAATGATACTTCAGTCAGTAGGCATCAATTCTTCATAGAATTATTGAATGAGTAGTTGATCGGGTATTTAATGATGAGCACATTGAATGCACATTTGCTTAAATCTTTCCCAATATTTGGAGAGTGTTTTCCCATGATATTTCTGAATCCCATATATTTCCTTCCTTATGTTGGAAACTTGAGAGGTTGAGAAATACTTCTTAAGGAAAAAGAATTCATGTCATTCCAAGTTCCAATAGAACCGAGAAGGATGGAGAAAAGCCATGATTTTGTTGCCCCTTTTAAAAAAAAAGGAACGCTTTCAACTTAACTTGTTTTTCGTCAACTCCATGCAGTTTCATCCCAACCCAAATCATGTGGAATTCCTTGAGATGAGTATGAAGGTCTTCTCTCGCAAGTCCATTAAATATTGGCAGTAGGTGTATAAACCCAAACTTGAGCTTGAAGTTGACATTGTTGTCAATGTTTATGCACAATGGTTGATTCTTCATGTTGGGAGCAACGAGCTCATTGAGTATTTGTTGTCATGCAACAACCATGGTATTGATGTGGCCTTCCTTTCATAGCCTACGTAAAGTGTTTTTTATTTTGAGATCTACCTGCACTTTTGCTTGGTTAGTAGATCAAGTTACAGGCATAAATAGTCAAGAAAACTCTAATAAACTAAAAATAAATCAATCAAGAAAGATTTAAAATAGTGAAAGAAAATGAAAATTCAATGCTAAAACACAAAAATGCCTAAAAACCCTAGAAAACAATGTAATAGCCTCGAGAGGGTGGGGCAAGTGGCCAAAGACAAACTAGTCTTGCTCAGAACATTGTTTTCCTTTAGGAAACTAAATGTCGAAGCTTAATTCTACCAAAAATTTCATTTTCAATAGGGCGAATAATAACTTTTTTTAAGAACGAAATAAATAACGATCACAACACAAGAATCAACTAGAATCACTTCCCCGATAATGGAGCCAAAATTTATTGTGATGTCATAATCACACAAAATAATTACCCAAGTTTAAACAAATAAGATAGTATAAAGCAAGCAAGGGGTCAATCCCGCAAGGAAGATCTAGTTTGGGTTTTTATGCTAAATGATTCAAAAATGGAGGGGGTTTTGAGATTATCTAAGCTATGATAGGATAAACAAAATAAAATAATCAAACTAAATTAAATAAATTGAAATTATTAAGAGAAAAAATTTGGTCTCAAGTAAACATCTACCGACAAAAATCAAAACTGATCATTGAAATAATACATTAATTTATATTCTAAATATTTATCTTTCCTTAATATTAGACAGTTAACCGATCCACATTATAACTAACCTTAACCATTAAACAACTATAGTGTCTGCGTTTGTAATTTAATTTAATGGCAGCCTTAAGAACTAGATAGGTTAGTAAATCTAGACAGCATAACTGTCGGTAGTATATGTTCAACATAGATCCGTCATAATTATTAAACCAAGTCACTTCACAAGTTAAATATCACAACTCTGGTTTTGATAGCAAACTTAGCAATAGATATATAGAATAATAATTTAGAGTCCACTCTAACAATCAAACTAAATAATCATAAGAAATAAACATAGGAAAACATTCATATTCATCATATAATCTAAAAAGAAAAGATAAAATAAATCTCACAGTTTTTGAAATTTGAAGGCTTTTATATCCTTTCAACCAAGAAAAATAACTTAACCTTGCATGACTATCAAAAAACTAAGGAAGAGAAAAGATGAAAACATAATTTTTGGTGTAGAAAAAAAGTGAGTTTTTTCTTCTTCTTTTTGGTAGCCCCCTTCTTCACCTCTCTCTTTCCTTTTTATTAGATAAAAAAACCATAATACCCACCTTCCTACTAGTTCATTTTTATCAGGAAATAAAAAAAAACAGGAGTCATTTCCAAAGTAGACAATTTATATTTAAGTAATACATTTACTACTTTCCTATAAAGAAAAAAAATAGTTTTGCATAAAATCTTCAAGCTTTGATGGACTTAGTGAAGTTAATTTGCCCATGTAAAGACCTTTTCCATATGAAGAAATAATTTTCATGTCGATTTGGATGCTTGGAAACTAAATTGGACTTGTTTCTTCCAAAATATGTTTGTTGGTAGAACTTATGGGTTGTCTTAGAAAAATCTTGTCTCTCATATATGAGCTTTTTTTATACTAAACTTTTATAGGTTGATAGGTCTTCAAGTCAGGAATCCAATAAACTTGAGTTTGCAACAAACGGACTTATTTAGCTTAAGATATTCAAGTCGGAATGGTCAAATGTCAAAACTAACAGAATACGAGACTTGTCTTTGAAGCTACGATTTCCATGCTCTTTCTTTCTTTCCTTGCCATATATGGATATAAATGTATGAATGTTTGGTAAAATCTGTCATAACCCATTTTTTGGTTATTCCCCAATTCATATTTTTTTCTCTCTTAAAAAAATACAAAAAAATCAAAAATATTATCAAAAAATATAACAGTGAAAAGAGGATGCCAGAACGCTCAGAAAATGGTCAAAAAATGGTTGAGGAGGTTCAAAAATGCAAAGATTGAAATTTGACAGTATTTCGTTGACTAATGAAAGCCCTGTTGACAAAGAAAATTCAATTTGAGGAAGAAATGTCCAAAATCAGATGTTTATTGGACTCAATTAAATTTATTAAAGGTTTAATTGAGTTTATGAAGAGTTTGATTGCAAGAAAAAATTGATTTTGGAGTTAATTTGGGCTTTAATTGGAAGAAATTAAAATTCTGGGGTAAAATATAATTTTTGAGAGTTAATTTGGTCAAATTAGGGGCTTAATTGCATAAATATTGAAGTTTGATGGCCAATTAGGGACTTAATTGAAGAAATCTGAAATCAAGGACCAAAATGAAAAACACACGTAAATAAAGGGGCTGTAATTAAACTGAATTAGGGGCCAAATTGAAAAAATTAGAAGTTTATTGATCAATTAAGGGTCAAATTGCATAAATTCAAGACCAAGGACCAAAGTGAAAAAGGCGGCCAACTTCAGGGCCGCTGTTTGATTTTTGGCAAGGATGCAATTGCATTAAGTTTTAAATCAAAATTGCAATTTAGGACTTGATCGAACAAATTACAAATTGATTTGGACTTTAACATAAGTTTGGCGCCATTTTCATTTAAATGAAACGACGCGTTTTGGCTAAAACGGCGTCGTTTCATACATTGTTAAAAAAAAAAAAAGATGGCCCAAAATGGTGTCGTTTTGAATGGCACTATAGTCTTTCTTCTTCCCCTGGACGCGCAGAAAACAGGGGAAGAAGAAAGTTTTGTTCCCCTGTTTTCACCGACTTTTCGTCCTCTAAAAAGCTCAAAAAGACGCCGACCCAAAACACCCACTTGCTAAGCTGACCCGTGGCCTCCCACGTGTTGGAGAAATGGAGGAGACGTGCCTCCTCGGGCAATCGTGGGCGGCAGCACAGTGGCCACCCCGGCCTTTCTCTCCCCTCTGTTTTTACCGATAAATACAAAGGGAGAGAGCACAAGAAGAGAGGGCAAAAGAGAGCGGGAAGACCGAAAGAAAAGAAAAAAAAAAGAAAAGAAGAAGAGGGAGAATGGTCTGAAGACCGAAAGAAAAAAAAGAAGAGAAAAACAGAGGAAAAAAGAGAAAAACACAGAGAAGGGAAGAAGACAGACCGCCGCCTGGAACCACCGCCACCGCTGGCCATCACTGACGACTGAGGCTTCTCCAGGTAAACCCTCCACCTTTTTTTCTTTTGCTTTTATTTCTTCCCTCGCCATGCAAGACGTGCACGGTGCACGTCTCTGCAGGCGAGGCGAAGCTGGTTACTGTGCTCATGCATAGTAACCAGCTGATGTGGGCTGGGCTGGGCTGGGCTGAGCCCAGCCCGTGGATCTTGGGCCGAGTCCGGTCCAGCTCAACAATGGTGGGTCGGGTCCGGCCCAGCAAATATATATATATATAATTCTGTGATTTCCACGCGTTTTGTTTTATGTTATTTTGTTTAATATCGGTCTGTAGTTTATGTAGTAAAATAATAAAAATCCGGTATTAAAATACCTGATTTTTGTCAAAACTTCCAAAATATAAAAAAAAATTAAAAAAGAAAAACTATTTTTGTGCATATGGCCAAGTGTCTCAAAGCTAAAAAATCATATTGTGTTTTTCATACACCAAAAAACAATGTTTTAGCATGCATTTTGGCTTTAATAACCAATTTATTAAAGTCAAGAGAACATTGGCCAAAATTTCAAAAACAACAAAAATTTTATTTGTCTTTTAGTATCCGGGGTACGACATCGCACGTAATACGTATTCCGAATATTAAATTTTTTATTCTTTTGATGACATTGAATAGTTAGGTTTTACTTGATAAGATAAGGATCTCCTTATAAAGGAGGATTTTTCTTGACCCTTTAGACGGACCAACAATTAGAAAACGCAACCAAAACCTTAGATTTTATCAGACAATAAAACAATGCAGCTTACCTTAGATAGGGCGTAGTTAGGGTGCTAATACCCTCCCTTTACGCAACCAGTCTCCGTACCCTATCTTTGAGACCAATTAGGGTTCCTAGTGAACAAAATATTAGGTGGTGATTCCCAGTCCATATTTTACTGATAAGAGACAAGAATTCCTTATCTCTTCATATTTGCCAGGTAGACACCATTTTCCTGAGTGGTGGACGATCGCCGTGACGCCACACACGTGCGACAAAATCTGTCAATATTCAACACAAACTGGAACATGATCTGAATTTTATCTCCAAATTTCTTCTTTTCGAATCTTACATCCAAAAGTGCTTTCAAAGCATAAAATAAAGAATATCAAGGCATTTTATATATAAAACATGGGCAAAATACTAGGTACATATGGGTAAAACTATCGAATAATATGATTGTGTCAAAACCAAACAATTGATCCTATACTTTCTATTTAGTTACCCACGCCTTGTAATATGAAACATCATACTCAAAATCTCTAAGTATAATACCTTAATTGGTCATAATTTTAATACTTAATTGAATTGGATAATGTTCAACATCACATTAGCAATAAGATCTAAGTCAATTTGATAGTGTCCTTATATAATCATTTGGTTGAAACATGCGTATGGTTCTTATAATTTTGAGATTTCAAATGAATCAGAATTCTTTGATACTCCCATGCAAATACTATTAACATCTTGGTTCATGCATACTGCTTATTTATAGTAATTAATTAAGATTTGGTTTCAAAGGTTTGTACAACCTCTAACTCGGTAGTTAAGCTTGAATTCCTACAACTCAAAGCTTATTCATTATATATCATTTGAGTAGACCCACTAACATCCTCAAATTTAGGAATGGAAGGCCCCATGAATTGGCTTATTAGATTAACTAACTCATTTTTCCTTAATTATATCATCAATATGACGGTCATCTTCCTCATCACTTGGTTTAGAATCATCATAATAATATGTAGTAGTTGTCATACCTAACCAAGCTTTTATATCCTTAATTTATCATGTCAATATTAGGTTCATTACATCACCACCTACCCTAAATGGACCAACTATTTGTGATGCTTATAAGATCCATTGAATGTAACTTGGGACTCAGGTGAACTCCATACTAAAGAAGTTTTCTCATTTAGGTTTATTATTCAAGTTAAGCTTTAAAAACTGCAAGTTATTTTAAATGGCCAACCTAACTATTGAATTCAAACTTTTATCACTAGAAATGGGCACACTAACATAACAATTTGAACATACCCAACTTTCATCCTCCAATAAAGTCAACTTTAAATTTAGAAAAATTTCATTTAATGCCTCCATATATTAATTTTTTAGTTCGGCAAGTAACATGTCTAATCTAGTACTAAGAAACGCATTACTTCCTTCATTATATGTTATATCATTGTCAGTACTGACAATAGTACCACCATAATAACATAATAATTTCATACTTCATGCTTTGTGAAACAACACAACAAAACCTAGAGCTAGTTTATCAATATTGCAATTTCATCAATTTTTTATCTAGATAATGTAATTTATCAACTCAATTGATGTGTTTTATAGCTAATTAATATAACAAAATCAACAAAACCCTAAACTAACCGGAAAAAAAACCCTAACCCTAACATAATAAAATATTAGCTCAAAAAGCATCGAATTAATAGAGGGGGAGGGTGGATTATACCTGAAATTGTTGAAAGAGAGGAGTTGTGAATAATGTTGGTGCACAAAAGTGGTCGTGGCAATGGTGTCTGCCACATGTGGAGAGAGAAAGTACGCGGTGGCGAGAGAGAGAGAAAGAGAGAATTGTCATACTGGGGAGATAGGGAGGGTGAAGTTGGCGGGGGGGAGGAGGAAGAAGTAGAGAGAAATAAGGGGGAAATAAGAAAGAAAGAAATTTTTTTTTTGATAGTGTTTAAATTCGATTGGTCGTGCAAGTGAGACCTATGCGTCTCTTGATGGCGCATATAAGACCTGTGCATCTCAATAAATTGTGCTACTTTAACAAATAAGTTTTTAGTTATTTTATTTTTCTGAGATTTTTAGCCAGTGTGCTATGTTAAAAGAAAAAAAAACTCTTGAAAACAGTGTCATAGACTAGAAACTAAACTTTTCATGGTGATCAAAATGCCCATGTGAAAGAATTTTTTTTTTTCCCTGGGGTTAAACATGCCATCCTTGTAAAATAATGCAAGGTGTAACAGTGATGCTTTAGAAATTTTGTATAGCAGAAAGAATCAAAGTGGCAAGGGGAAAAAAGGAGTCAACGAATGACAAAGGCCTAATTCTGCTGCAGGGATTGGATTTTTATTTTCTTTTTATATTTTGCTTTTGATGAGTTCTATGATTAGGCTTTAATAAAATCTCATGGCCTAATTTATGCACTAAAAGCAATGATTGAAGCAGTTTACTCTTTTAGACCAAATGCTGATTTTTATTTATTTATGGGATAGATGAGTGAACACATATGCTCCAAAAGGGATCCTAGCAAAACAGGGAAATTGAAAGGGTAAAAAGAAACGAACTTGGTGCAAGTCCTTAATGAAATGCCCTTTCTACTAAGAAGGGAAAAAGAAAAACAGTAATCATTTCATATGCACAAGTCCTAATAGCTTTCTCGGAGCACAAAATAACATGCAAGTAAATGAAACAATATACAGCAAGACTTCAATTTCTTAGATAAAGGATACAGGTTTGTTGTTTGAGAATCAAATTCCACAATATGCTTTCTCATCAGATATGTAATTTTCCTTCAACTAAGCAGACATCACCGTATTCAAATGCATTATCCATATAGTTTTTATCAGTAGAGAAAAAACAATACTTGTAAATCTGTAAGGCAGTTTGGTTCAAAGGTGGAAAGGGAAATAAAAACACCAATGTATTGGCCCACTACTCAGTTCCAATTGAGCAACATAATGGAATAGTTCCGAAATGAAATCAACAGATTCAAAAATTAACCTAATGCAATTGCTGTCTTGTTTTGTTAAAGCACTTCTTCGACACTCCTGTTTTTGTTAGTCTTCCTTACTTCGAAATTCCACAATAATATGAGCATGGGATTGAAATTGATATAAATTAAACAATAATATAAATTGCATTTGGCCCCTTCCCTCATTTAATTTTTGGGTTTGGTAATTTAGTGTATGATGCTTTTTAAATGTGTTTTTTACTTGAAAATATATTAAAATAATTTTTTCAGATTTTTTTATTATTTTTAACATCAATACTATCAAACTATCAAAAAGCACTAAAATAGCATTAAGTTAATTTTTTTTCCATGCCAAAAGTACTTTTAAAACACATGGAGTTTAAAACATAATGCTAAACAACCTAAAATTAACAAAGCCTAAAAAGATGTGGCTAAATCACCGTAGCTATACTAAAAAAACATTGTTCATTGTAACAGTGTTTTGCTTCTCTAATATTAGGTTATTTGAAAATTAAACTTTGTAAATTTGTTTTTTAATTTTCTTTACATAGGGATTATCTCAGTCTCATGGATTTAGTTTTTTTTTTTCTCGATTTCAATCTTCAACATTGAATTTGATGGGATTGAGTTTTGTAATTTTTTTCAATTTGCTTTTTATGGAGTTATCCTGCTCTCATAACCCAAGTCATGGGTTTGACAAGTTAACTCGAATTGGCTCAGGTTGGTTTTTTGTCATTATTTTAATTGATTTTTTTTTCAATTTCATCTTTCAATATTGAGGTGGTTGGAAATTAGGCTTCATAATTTTTTATATTTGCTTTATATAAGGGTTATCTTGGTCTCATTACTCGGATCACAAGTTTGACATGTTAATTTGGGTTAACTCATGTTATTTTTTTGTCTTTTTTTTAATTTAATTTTTTTTTCAATTTCATCCTTCAAGTTCATAATTTATTTTAATTTATTTTTTATGAGGTTATCACGCTTTCATGACCTAGGTTACAGATTTGATAGGTTAACTCACTATGTCAATCCAATATATCATCTCAATATTTTTTAAAAAAAGATGTATGTCTAATATATATCGTCTCAATATTTAAAAAATATGTCATCCAATATACATCAGATTTTGAGTTCATAATTATTTTTTGAAAAAATTACCTCCAATATCCTATACTTTGATTGAAATCAAACTTACCGAGTTTAGTTTTGAAAAGTTGTAATTTGCTGGTGTTAACACTTAACATCCTTACCAAAAAAGAGTAAACAAAAATCATCTAATTATTTATAAGTTTATTATTATTTTCTATGTAATAACTAAAATGCTCTTGTTTTAAATATCACAACTTTACTATTAAATTTTAAAAAAAAACCCTAACCACCACCATCATATCTTTGATTACTGGGTTTCAGTTATCCAAATCTAACAATCATCAGTGTTGAACGCACATATATACACGTGACTATTTTATTTTTTCAATTATTTTGGGCTTCTTCAACTATTAATTTTAAATTGAAAAGAAATGTGTGCCAAAGGCATAATTCAAATCACAAAAAAAATATTCCACAGCTCAAAACACCGATTCCCTTCAAAAACTCCCACATTTTCTCAGCAAGCACAAATCTTCATATTTTCCCAACAACCAAACTCAAATTAACAGAACCGTTCCAAGAAAACACACAAAAATTCAAACTTCCCAGCATGTGAGTGTGTGTGTATCTGAGGTACATCAGCTTGTCACATGGATCATATGGATATAGTTGCAGTTTATCTTGAAGCAACTGAGAAAAAAAATATTCTCAATTTCCAAATGCAAAATAAAAGAAAAATTGCAGGACATGGAACCATAAATCATAATTAATTTGTTACAAGAAAACAACACATAACAAGAAAATATGGATTAAACATCAGAAATAAAGTCAAACAGTGATGTGTTAACCTCCTCAATAATTACAGGGGCGACGGCGGGCCTCATATTGTGTTCAAAGGTTTGGGCTCCAAATTTGCTTTCTCAATCTGCTCCATCAAAGAACTAGATTATTAACTTGTGTAATGATGCGGGTTGTGTCAAAAAAAAAAAAATTAAATATAAAAAAATATTGAGATATTGCAAAAAAAATTTAGTGGAAAAAAAAAAATAAACTTGATGTAATCTGGTTGACTTTGCTGTTTCAAAAGCAACTCGGATGAATAGTAAAAACATAGTTTGACTGAAAAAATTTCAAAATGACATCTTTTTTTAATATTAAAATAACAACATATTAGATTGACTTAGATCAACTTGAGTTAACATGTCAAATATGTAACCTAGGTTATGAGACTATGATAACCTCATAGAAAATAAATCAAAATAAATTATAAAACCTAATTCTCAATCAACCTAATGTTGAAAGGATGAAATTATAAAAAATTAAAAAATAACCTAAAAAATAACTCAAGTTAACCTGTCAAACTCGCGACTTAGGTTATAAGACAAAGATAACCTCAATTAGTACAATGTTGAAGATTAGACTAAAAAAAGAAATCAATTAAAAAAAAGAACATAAAAAACAAACAAAGTTAATTCGTCAAATCCATTACCTGAGTCATGAGATCGAGATAACCTTATAGGAAAAAAAAAACAACAACTAGACTTAACCCAGATTAACTTGTCAAATTCACGACTCTAGTCATGAGACTAAGATAACCCCATAAAAAGCAAATGAAAACAAATTATAAAACTCAATTCTTAATCCATCATGTTAGACCTAATGTTGAATGATAAAATTTATAAAAAAAGTAATTAAAAAATGACACAAAAATTAAGCCAAGTCAATCTGGGTTAACCTGTCAAACATTATTTTCGGGTCATGAAGTCAGGATAACCTTGTAAAAACCAAACCGAAATAAATCATGAAACTTAATTCTCAATCAAACACAGTTTTAAATTATGAAATTAGGAGAAAAAAAGTTAAATAAAAAAAATCTGAGTCAACTGGATTAACCTGTCAAACCTGTAACCTGGGTCATGAAACGGGGACAATCCAATAAAAATAAAATCTGATATTGAAGGAAATGAGACTGAGATAACCTCTTTGAAAGAAAGAAAAAACCTTATTTAACCGGGTTAAAATATCAAAACTCGTGACCCTGATCATGAGACCAAGATATTCCAATAGAAAACAAATCAAAACATATTATAATTTCAATTCCCAACTGATCCAATATTAAATGATAAAATTTTAAAAAAAATCAATTAAAAAAATACAAAAAAAGCAACCTGAGTCAACTCAGGTTAACCCATTACGCACTATTCTCGGATCATGAGACTAGATTAACCTAATAGAAAGCAAATAAAGTAAATCATGAAACTTAATTCTCAATTAATCCAATATTAAAGAATCAAAGTGAAAAACAAATTAAATAAAGAAAAAACAAACTTAATCAACCATGTTAATCCGCCAAACCTATTATTTGTGTTATGAGAGTGAGATACCCCAATAAAAAAACAAATCTAATGTCAAAGGATAAAAATACATTAATTAAAAAAAATAAAGACAAATGCTTTCTTGTAGGGCACACCAAAAGATATAAGGAAATTAGTATTCATTGCTACAATATTTTCTCTATATTTTTAATTTTAAAATGAATTTGTTACGGGATTGTTATGGGCGGATTAGAGATAAGAGAGATTGTGGATTGTTATGGGAAAAAGGAATTTTCACTTCTACGTAGTGAAGTGTTTTTATTTTGAATAAAAATCATTTTGATTTCTAGACTTCATAATTTCATATCTTCATACAATTTTGTGTTGATTTGATGATTTGTGTTTAGAAAAACAAAGAGAGAGAAAATGAGGTGTGGAAGAGAGAGAAATCATTACTTAAAGATAGAGAAAATCAAATGTATTTTTTAGTTGATTTTTCAATTTAATACATAGTACTTTGGTTAATTTGTCCTATTTGTAAAAAACAATTAACTTAAGATACAAACTATAATTTTTTAAAGCTTAGTAGACAAATGCAATTTCAACCAAACTATAAGATATTACACGTGTAATTTTTCCTTAATTGTTTTATTAGAAAATATATTAGTAATGTTTGAATAATTTTTTTTATATTTTTTAAAAAACATATGAAGAGCTAATTAAAAACATAATTCTCCTAAAAAAATTACTGTGCAACAAGACTCAAAACAATACTCATTTTAATCGTATAATTATGAATCTGCCCTTGGAACAAAAACCATTGAACTAGGCATTGCAAGAAAGGTTGTCTTTTCACCATGAAACAATTTATTTTTAACATTCTTTATGAGATTAGATTTGTCATTTTTTTTTCTTTTTTTTGCATGGTAAAATTACTACTTTAGTCTTAGAATAAAAAAAAATGTAATGTCTTTCAATTAGGAGTGTTTTAGTCCTTTTATTTTTTTGAAATAGTGTAATTACTTTGATGCCCTTTAAGACAAAAACAATAAAACTCTCTTGTAAGGGTTTTTTTTGTCATTTTATATTTTTTTAATTGTAAACTTGGAGGTTGCTTAGAAATATTATTGTAATTGATATATATTAAATATTATTTTAAAAAAAACACGAGCTAGTATATGAACGGTCCCCGCATCATTCAGGCGACATGTAAAGGGTCATCCAACTACCAAACGCTGCCTTTTAAAGTGGTGTTTGGAAGATATCAGTGCCCTCTACACGATGGCGTGTCGCGTGTACTAGAAGCGTCTATGGTTTTGCGCCGATAACCTTTTTTTTCTCTCTTTTCCTCGAATTCTGCACAAAACCCTGTAAAATTTAAGATCAACCACTTTAGTTTCTTTTTCCTTCACATTTGGTCTTTATCATGTTGATTACTATTTTTAAAATTTTAGAATAAGCTATAAAATTATAAATTTTTTCATCAAATT
>Ga0307515_10012627_pt1 | contig 15869 bp, 3 predicted proteins | sample 17_EM_MG_FD_194513 | JGI IMG/M metagenome (GOLD analysis project Ga0307515, IMG submission 194513) | Populus trichocarpa ectomycorrhiza microbial communities from riparian zone in the Pacific Northwest, United States - 17_EM | ecosystem: Host-associated > Plants > Roots > Unclassified | place... | reverse complement strand
ATAATTGCTTTTGTTCTGACTTTTCATTTTGTTCAACACAAAAGCATACACCGAGTAAAACTGAGGTCATTGGATTGTAGACAAATTGTACTCTTCTGTTAGTTCCATTGGACCACAACCTTCGATACTGTTTTATATAATATAATATCTGGGGTCAATGCTCTATATTAAAACCCCTTGCTTGTACAATTTTGTAACACTGAACCTTCCATGGATAAGAAGTTCCGAGTTTTAACTCTTGCGAGCAGATGAAATGAAGTAAAATATTGAGTTGGTTTTCTTAATGGCCAAGTATTTACATATTTGTTTCTAAATGATATGTAATGTCAAAACACGTCTCTCGGTTGACCTCTGACAATCAGCTGTGTGGAATTGCCAATACTATTATTTACTGAAATCCTAAAATAAAAACGAAACTATCCAATTAAAGTCATTTACGCAGAAGAACAGATGAAATTCTCTGCTTCAACTTGGTCAAAAAATTGACTGGCCCGGTTCTGGTAATTTACCATGCCTAATTACTCTATAATTATGCAGAGGCTGATCATCAAGATTCATGATCTTTTGGTGTTTAACCACGAACAGGCAAGGTGTAGCTAAACTAACCTCCTGTTTTGGAAGCTTAGTTGCTAATCTGGCTTCGGTGAGTTCAAATTAGGAATGTTAATAGATATTCATGAATTAGATTCTTACGTTCGTATCTTGGCAATTATTTATCGAATAAAACATTTAAACATTTATAAATTATTCATTAGATATACAATTAAAGAGGGTGTGTGTATTAAATGGAGAGATTAGGAATATTATACATGTGTGTATATGTGTCAATATTAGGTATAGTAGTCTTAAAAAATATAAATGCTTTATAGTACGTTCATATCTCGGCTAGTTTTGTGCGAGGCCCACGAGACAATTACTTTTGATTACGACAGTGACTATGCTCGAGAAGGTTTATCCTTCGACGAAGGTTGGTATAAATAAATTGAAATTTATCTCTAGTATAAACGGTGACGATCAAAGATTGGAAGATAATTATAAAGGGTGCTTCATCTATCTCCACTAGACCAGCTTCGATTAAGACTTTAATTTTAATCCTCTTGTGTGGCTATAGTTGTTTGTGCCCGCGACCCGTCTCGTGTCAAGTGTGTTCTTACCGATAAGATTTAGATTGTTTAGTCGAAAAGATATGAAATTGATATTTCTTTCTATTTTCAATCGAATTTAATCATGATCTGAAAAGGATCTTAATTGTTTAGAAATATAATAGTTTGTATGCCAGCGGGATTCATGTTCTTTTAACACGCAAGAAAAATATAAAAGTTTAAGGAAGTTTTTGATATTATTATTAAATATAAAAATATATTTATTTTAATTTTTTTTTATTAAGATATTTTTTTATTAACATATTCCTGGTTTATCTTAACCAATATAATATTTTTTAATTAAAATTATTGTTTTTCCTTAAAGAAAAATATTTTATCATCATTAAAGTAAGTTAACAAACAATCTCAAAATAATATATCTATATTTTTTTTTGTGATTGACAACTAAAAAAATCATTGAGAATTTGCCAATACAATGTATTTATATTTTATGTGATTGACAAGTTTCAAGGAATTATTTAATATTATTATTAAACCTGAAAATATATTTATTTTAATTTTTTTTTATCAAGATAAATTTATTTATTAATGTGTCCTAATTTATCTTAGTCAATACAATATTTATTTTTATTAAAATCATTGTTTTTGCTTAAAGAAAAATATTTTATTATCGTTAAAGTAAGTTAACAAACAATCAATCTCAAAATAATATATCCATATTTTATGTGATTTACCGTTAAAAAAAATCATAAATGTTATAAAATTATGTTCAAAATCTATTTAAAAATTTTAATATTAAAAACCGATTTCAATTGAATTTTCATGAACAATTTATTAGTGGTATTATTATTTTAAAAAAATTATTAAAATTCAAATAAAAATCTATAATATCATTCAAGAATCATGTCAAAACTAAAAATAAATAAATTTGATAAGAAAAAATTAGAGTATAATAAAAACTAAAGGAAAGAAAAGGAAAGCAAGAGTCGAACCCAACGCCTGGTTCATCAGGAGTAAGCCATGCGCGCTTGAGGGTAGGCCAGTATGCTTGGCTCTGCTTTTAATTTAATTTTATTTTTTTGTCATAATTTAGCACATATGCAAGCCCCAACTGGATTTAAACCCGCGATCTCACCTTTTTCTTGCATGCACTAACACTTGATCAGCTATTAGATGAAATTGGTATAATTATTTCATATAAACTTTTTCAGAATGCATAGACAGTCCTTCTAGCAAACAATATTGTCTATTAAAACCTAAACTAAATCCGCAAAACTAATTGAAAAAACAAGGGAGTTAGGGTCTCAGTCATTGGTTTTGTGAGAAAGATCAATAATTTGATGTAGTCAAGCACTGTAATACGTGATGCTCCTACATCTTTACTCGAGGGCAGCGCAATAATTTAATGTCATTATAGTTCATTCGGATAATTGGAGTTATTAATAGGACAAATCATGTAAATTATGTTGGATTAGGTTTAGCCGCTGGCCTGCTGTAGTTTCTACCTGCATTATCTGTGGTCGTCGTCCTCGCAATGTAGGGCTCCTAAAGCCACCCTATGTCTGTATACTGGTACGGCAGAGAGCCAAAAAAGCACACACTGATTACTCTGCTTCGTATCTCTCTCTTCTGTAATCTCAATTGTTTATGTGCCTCCTTGACCTTTTAGTAACGAGCTTTCCTGATCTACCTAAACTCGTTGTCTTATTTTGACAGAGTCGTCTTCCTCTCTTTGCAGCTATTTCCTAAAGTTGATGGAGAAATCTTCAACGACATCTTTTGGGATTTAAATTAATTTATCGAAAGTTTGCGTCACCGAGAGATTTTCTATATATTTGTAATCCACCTCGTGTTCTCTTAAACATTCATTTTTCACCCTTCTTGTCGGCTGATTCAATAATGGGACGAAACGGGAAAAAAATTAGGCATAAAAAGGTCCCTATGAAGTGGATGGTTTTCCTATCAGATAGATCGTATACGTGGAAAGTGTTTGGAAATCTTCAAATGTTTTTTTCTCTTTTTTTAATGGCATAAAATAGTGGATGTTAACAAAATTCAATTCGGTAGGGATCAGATACAGCTGCGCTGTCATCCAGTGGCCAAGGTTCAGATACCGAGATAGACCAGGGCTATATAAAATACGAGATATCTTTAAAATTCGTTTTTCCGACCAGACTGTACGCGGATGCTTCGAAATTAAAATGTTAAGCGTTTGAAAGTTGGATTTTTATCTTTTAATTATTAAATTACGAGATATGAGTTTTCAATGAATTTGTGAAAATTAAAAATTTGTTTGCTTAAAATTAATTTTTTTCTATGTTTTTGGATTTTTTTAATGTACTGATATCTAAAATAAATTTTAAAAAATAAAAAAAATATTATTTTAATGTATTTTTAAACGAAAAACACTTTAAAAAATAATCGCTACTAAACCTCCAAACACCCCTTAAATAAAAAGAAAAATAAAGTAAAAGGGAAAGAACAAAACAAGCATCAAACACGTTTAACTTAGATTAAATTACGGTTAATCATAAATTATTCAAATAAAAAAAAGATTATATTCAATTAAAATATAAACAGTAGAAGGTAATGGGATGTATCCATTTTTAGCCACAACCAGGGAAGGTTCAAAGGGTGGGATTTTTAAGAAGACGAAGAAACCATTTATAAACAGCACAAATATAACCAGAAACGTGGATAAATGCCAATCCCACTAATGATAATTGCATTGTTAATATGGTTAGTGAAAAAGGATGAATTCCTGCGGTAAAGATAAAGCAGGAATTTCCACTCACTTTTTTGTTTTTTGGCTGTGAAAAGTCCCACTCTCCCTATTAATTTCTTATCCTTTTCATAGAAAATATTTGTCACGTCGTGGGTTAAGGTCTCCTCCGAAATCAATTTTTAGACATCATCTCTTAATTATTCAAACGATCAATTGATACTATAACTGAAATTCAATTGGCACCCTTTACTTGAACTTTGAATTTTTGAGCGATGGAGCAGCCTTGTTTGATTGGATCACTTGGTCTTTAGCACTCTATTTTTCATGTAGTTGAATTCTGTATTATAATAATAATATATAATAATAAATCTATATAGAGAAAAATGACATATTAAATGACAAAAAAACAAATTTTTGACTTGGATAAAAAGCCATCCATCATTTACGAACAATATTTTTTTCTTTTTCACGAGAGATTTAATACTTTGGTTTTTAAAAATTAGCACCATTGAGAAACCTTTGTTTGCCATTCTTTATGTATATATCACTAGTTATGGTGGCCATGTTTCATTATGGATATGGATTCAAGATTTCAGTAATGTTTTTGAGTTTTTCGAGAGTAGATTTGCAATATACAAAATTGAATTGGTTGAGACCCGAACTAACTACAAAAAGAAAAATCACAAGGCAACGGCGGCCAAGCTTTTTTTTTTAAAAAAAAAAATAGTGGCATTTTTTTATCAAGCCTTGAAGAATTCTTTGATAATATTATTAAACTTGGCCAAGTTGGTTAACATTGAAACTTCTCAGCCTGATTCATTGTCTAGATCGAGCATTAAATAAAGACCATATGAGAATTGTAATGATGTGATCTAGTCAATTTGATGAGTACAATGCAAATTACTAGTGAAAATGCGGTTTGGCTTGAAAAGGGTTTTCAAGATGATATATTTTTTTTAATGTTGTGATGGCGACATCTTAGATCTATCTCGATTAATCTAGGTTAATTGTAAAATTCATAACCTAGGTCATGGAAATGATCACAATGCGCTTGTCTCTTTCTTTTCCTTTCTGTTCTTCTCTCCTGTTTTGAAACTTATTTTGGGTCGGGTGGGATAACATGGGAGACGAAATCGAAAAATTATTAGATGTGGACTAAACTAAAAAAAAGAGCTGGATCATGTGGGATAAATTCAAATTCAAGACACAATTGAAGAGCTCTTATAGAAGCAGAGACTAAATTGAACAAAAATGACAAAAACTGAATTAGCGTGGAAATCAACATGGAAAAATCAAATTAATCAAGAAAATTAGCGTGAATCCACCGTGCCAATGAATCAAGAGGTGCAGCAATTGCAATAGCAAGTTTCCTTGTTCGTAGCAAGTGAAATTCTCAGCACCTTACCATTTAATTCCTGTACTTGAATGCAAGTGAAATAAGATTCTTTAGCAAGTAACACAAGGATACAGGATTTTCCAATTCATGTTAGGAATCTGAATTACTTTGTAGAAAAGGAACATTATCTCCTTTCCTTTCGTTTATAAAAGTAGTGTGAATTGCGAGAAGGATACTCCTTGAAAGTTGAAACCCGCATATAAAGTAATGACTAGATCCGTGAACTTACTATACCAATTCAATTAATTATTTTCGTACGAAGGGTAGGGATTCACGTGGAAAAAAATAAAGATGCCAAAGAAGGAATTTTAAAACACTCACAAATCTCTCATGTATTTGTATAGATTCAACAAATAACTCAATATATAAGGCCCTATGAAGACTATTGACATGGTCAGCATTTATCTTGTATTTGCAAAATTTAGTCAATTCAATATTATTGAACACAATCAAAAGTTTGAGAAATGGTTAAGAAACACATAGATAACACATAAAATAGATATTAAATTAAAGAAAATTATATTTATATTTAAAAAAACTATTTAGAATTGAGTTAATAGTCAAGTTTTACATTATTTCATGAATTTATAGTTCAAAAGTGTTGGAAAAATTGTTAAAATATGATTAATGAGCATATTTGAGGTCAAATTAAGGTAAGATTCACTCACTTTTTGGGTTAAAATTTGATTGAGATTTAATTTTCAACATAATCTCTTTAACATAAAATATTAGCATGATTTTAATAAATATAAATGAGAAATTGAAAAGAATCATTGGCTGATATGTTTTGGTGAAACTCAAAGCCTTCTAAAAGTAATTTATCTCACATAGAACTTGATGTTTATAAAGTGAAAAGTTGAAAAATTAAAATTGAATCCAAAGAGCACTCAAGTTTTTAGATGGAGAGTCCTAAGTAAACTGGGCTTTGAGCTTAAATCCACATGCACACATCGCGCCACGCCAGGTCGGGTTCAGGTTTGTTGTAAAAATAGTATTTTGGCCACAAAAGATTTTTTTTATTCCATGAAGAATTATTTCTTCATAACATTGTTTTATTTAGTTTGGTCCATGAATGTTAATAGTCTTTTTCAAAAGCATTTTCTATAAATTTGAATAATTTTTTTAGCTAAAAAAATTCAGATTTATAGCCATTATGTTCATGTTTAATTTTTTATTCATGGTGTCTAATCAACGGTTGATAATGATGGAAATCAATTATAATTATTACCAAATTAATTATTCAACTTTTTAGCTTCTAAAATTCACTATAAAAAAAGATGAAGCAAGAGTTTCACACAAGTTTTTTTTCAAGTTTTTACACATTCTTCCTCACCTCAATTTAGTGTTTTTCCTTCTCTTTTTATATTTTATTTTCCTTCCAAATGTAGATCTTAGGTTTATTTTGTTAAGAAATTATTGAGTTTATTTACTTGGGTTCAAAAACCTTGTTTAAAAATGCATATAATCTATGATGGTTTTCTTGAGATCTTGAGAGACTTATTGTAAACATCATAACTGCACAAAATGAGGAACAATAAAACCTTTAAGGATAAGTGATTTATCATTGACAACAACAAAAGTGTCATTACTTTAAACTGCTTCAACAAGTAAATACCTTTCTTTATTTAATTTAAGCATATATATTTTTATTATTAATATGCATGCTAGGACTTTGATTTAATATTAATTACAAGTCTGAGTATATACTTAATATGCATGCTAGTTGTTTTGTAGGTTTTTTTTGTGTCTGCCTTAACTGAGAGGACTTTGTAATTATATCCCATTTATGGCTTTAAAAAACCTAAAAAGCAATTAAAAAACAAAAAATCAACTTGTAACCCAATAACTTCCCGAGGTCAAATTTATTTTCTCATTAATTTTCAAGGTGAAATAACAACAAGTAGAACTAACCTCGTCGAATATAATTTGTTGAAATCAAGATCAATCATTTTTGTTATCAGAATCAATGTTAATTGATGTTTTCTCTCTCTACCACGGGAATCTAGTGACTTTCTCCCTGCCATCCCAAACTAGGAACTGAAAAATAAGAGAAATGAAGTTTTGAATCAAAAGTGATTTTTTTTTTAAAAAAACAAAGTTAGTTGGAAAGTAAGAAGATGAAAGTTAAAGTTTTGAGTTAATTTGGAAATCTAGTTTATCCGTGTTTTTTAATTATGTCCTCGCTTAACAAAGTTAAAGTCACGGGCCTTCAATCTAGTCAATAAAAAATCCATTCAAAGAAAAAAAAAGTTTAAGCACCAGAATAGAAAAAAAAAAGAAATATTACTCCAATCCACATTGAAAATATTAGCTAATGAACAATAAAAATACATATAGTGAAAGTATGAGCTGTTTTAAATTTATTTTAGAACGAGAGAAATAATACACAATAAAAGAAGGGATATTGTTAATTAAAAAAAAAACAAATCAAATGCGAACACTTCATCTCCAATTGAAAAGGAAAGAGGGAGGGAGGGAGAGAGAGAGAGAGAGAGAGAGAGAGAGAGAGAGATAGGAATAGGTCAGGAAGCAAAACAAAGTACCATTATAGAATTTCGGTGTCGTTCCTTTGAAAAAATGGAGCAAAAATGAAGAGTCAAAGATTGAAGCTTCGTTCCACCCTCCCCCTTCTTTGTCAATTCAAATGTCAGAATGTAGTTATCGCGTATCAATGATCTTTCATTGTCAGGGCAGCCAACCCCATTTCTCAATTAAATTCTACATTTAAACAATTTACACACCGAACACTCTACTGGGAGTGGGAGGCACTCAAAATCCTCTAGGAAGCACGGCCAGTAGAGAATAAATGGGAATCCCAAACCTCTATATAGCTTCTACTTCTTTTCAATTGCATATATTTTTACATTTCTACACCGCTTTCTTTTGCTAAATTCTTTTAATAGTTTAAGTCTAACATGCCTTTTTTATGCACGCGCGCGCACACACACATTAAAACGCGGCCCGTTTGAAGATTATGGTGATGAAAACTTCGATTGAGAATATATTTAAGATTAATTTGAGGTTTACAAAAATCTATACACAGCAAAGAATGCAAATTTCATGCGAAACCTTCTCCTTAATTTATGGATTTGACTTAAACTTTATTAGTTTGATCATTTTCGCAAACTTAGCCATACCGTTCTCAAAAGTCCTGCCAAATGCATTCAAATTAAAAAAAAAATATCGTGCTTAAATCGTTGGCATACATTTCATTTGCTTGAAAGCATTCTTTTTCGAGATTTCATTCAAATAACTGAGTTACGACAAAAATTGTTGAATTTTGGCCACATATAGTTGACGACTCTTCTTTAACCATGAACTTTCATGCCGTGCTTCTCTTTTTTAATCTTGGATTTAGTGCATTTTTAGACTAATTAATGGAGACGTGATCAATTAAAGTCTTCTTTATTTTTCCTTTTTGAAGCAGTAACAGAAATAACTTTCAAAGATTGAAGTTATTAGCACTTTACATATAAAAAAAAATAGGAGGTTAGCTGTAGCTGTGGAGTTAATGTTGTTTTTTAATTTACATGGTTTATTACAATCGTTTATGTTCTGTTTATGTACGGCCTTTTCTTTTATATATTATTGTTTTCTAAGTTTTTTTCTATTGTTCAATTATCATATAATTATTTTTTAACCAATTCTATATCCCATAAAATTTACAGTATAACATTATATATACTAAAATTGATGTAATAGTATCCTTCGTAAGGAACGTGTATCCATAAAAACTTTTGAAAAGCTGCCCGCAGTTGATTCCATAGAAAGAAGTTATGAATTCCTGAATTAAACTAAATTAAGCAATAGAATTTTTACTAGTGTAAATGGATTTAGGGTGAAAATTTTCAATTTAATTTAGTTTTTAATGTATCCAAATAAAATGGAGCAAAAAATCCTCCCTAAATAGACCTGTAAAATTCCTAAAAAAATAGACAAAAAAAAAAGGTTATTGAGCTTAGGCTACCAAGTCTGAGCCCAATATAAAATTAGGACTCAAGGAGTATGGGCTTGGGCATGGTAGTTCAAGCCCACACTAGGCATAGGTGGATGGGCTTGGGCATGTCTTTGGGATGGGCGCATGCCCAACAGATGTTGGGCATGCACCCCAGCACCTTAAGTGCTAGATGTGCGTTAAATGCCTAACAGGGGATGGGCACCCCAACACCTCCTCGGGCTTAAGAGTGCACCCCGAGCCCAACATGTTTGGGTCCATACAGCGCGTGTGGATCCATTTTTCATCTCTAATAGGCCTGAGCTCAACACATAAGGGATTTTTTGGGACCACACGCGGGTCCTTCAATATTTTATACTAATTCAATATGTATTATTTCGGGACTCATTAATTGGCATCATTTGTGGGGAACTGATCAAAAAACCATTAGTTTCTAAAACTTGTTTTTGTCATTTCCAAGTCATTTCATAGCACACAACCAAGACACTTCTGGGTCAGGACGCAAAACAAATCTACCTGTTATCACAAGCACTTCTACCCAGCCAAACCTCCAATAACTCCCCAATCAGGTGCAACTCTTCACTTCACTTAAACAGTGTTGGTTATCCAAGGTTAAAATTAGACGTTACCATCCCCAATAAGCCTTGGCAATTATGGTAACACACTTGACTCCATCACCATCGCCACCGGTCACTTTCAATGCTCGTAGCCTGTTGCACTACCTATAAAAGCTTGGGCAAAATAACCTTTAAGAGAGTATTTTGCCTCTATATTCGCCAAGTCCCTTTATGGGTTGCTCGCACCATTGTGATGCCCATGCACATAACTGGTAGTCTGGTACTCCAGACATGCTCCCCTAGCTACAACAAGATGGACCTCAGTTACCAATCTCGTTGTCCCATGCCAAACTCTTCAGGTTCCCTGAAGCAAAACAAATCACCTCATAATGCATAATCTTCAATTGGAATATAAGTTTACTTTTAAAATAATAATAATAATAATAATGTATATTTGATTTACATTTCCTAATTATAGATCTTCAGTCAGGAGTTGCTGACCACTCTTCTTAAAGGGAATTGACTTGGTCTCCCTAGAGAAATATCCCCACAATTACCAGGGGTTGATCTTGGATCCCCCATTCTCTAGTGTAATCTCAAAATGACATAATTGTTTTTGGTAATGCCAAAGGACCTCTCACCAATTCATCAGGGGTTGATCTTGGATCCCCTACTCCATAGTACAGTCTCAAACTAACACATTCTTTAGGTGATGTTTAAGAACCTCTCATTAATTTTTTAGGGTTGATTTAGGATCCTCCATGATGCTTAGAAGCTTCACACCAATTCTTCAGGGGTTAATCAGACATCCTTCATTCTCTAGGTGATGCCTAAAGTCCTCTTACCAATTCATCAGGGGTTAATTTGAGATCCTCAATTCTTCAAGTGATACCTAAGGGCCTCTCAAAGGGCCTCTCACCAATTCTCTAGAGGTTGATCTGGGATCCTTCATCCCCCAAATGATATCTAGAAGCCTCTCACCAATTCGCCACTAGTTAATCTTGGATCTCTCACCTCTCGAATATAGTCTCGAACTAGCATCACTCTCTAGTGGGGAACTCTCATGTCTCATGTCATTCTAGAGAGGTCACATATCTCTTACACACCATTGAGAATTCTTTATGAAGGGGCTTTCAAGCCACCACACCATCATAAAGAATGTTACAGACATTCTAATGGCTCCGAAGCCCTCATACCATCATCAGAGAAGCTATAAATCCCTCACTCTTCGATGACATCTTTCTTCAATTGAGGGTTTTCATGTTTCATACCATCATATGAAGGTCACATACCTCTTACACTTAAACACGACTACTCTCTAAGGGGTGGACTTAGTTTTCCTGATGTAATAAAACCACCCTCCATGGACCTGTCCCCTCCGCCCTTTAATTTTTTTTTTAAAGTATGAATATCACTAGAGGTCACCCTTTTTAGGTTCTCCCTAACCCTTTAGAAGTTAGAAGTTTTTCTAAGTATAGGTATCACCAGGGGTCACCCTTTTTGGGTTTCCCTCAGCCCTTTCGAATATTTTCTAAGTATAAGCTCACCCTTCATGAATTTCCACCGGCTACTTAAAAACTTTTCTATTTATGAGCGTTTTCTCCATAAATTTCTCATGACCTCTTAGAAAAATATTCTAAGTATGGAGTCTTTTATATCTCACCTCACCTCACCTTTATAAGAATTTTTCTAAGTATAAGTTCCTTAATGGTTCCCTTCTACATACTTAGAAGTTTTTCAAACATGGTGCCCACCTCTACATACGGGCTCTCCGGTTTATTAACCGAGGATTCAACCCCTCTTCTAATATGAAGAAAATTCGATGAACTCGTCATGGTAACCGAATATTTTTACAAGTCTTTACGGATTAATATCACAAAAACTTAGGGGGCTCCTAATGAATTAAAAAAATGGACCAAAATAGGCCTTAAAAACACCCATCAGGCTTTGGTTACCAAGCTTGAACCCAATATATAACTGGGGCTCAAGGAGTATGGGTTTGGGCATGGTAGCTCGATCCTATACTAGGCATATGTGTATGGGCTCGGGCATGTGCTGGGATAAACATCCTCTTATTTGGGTGTACACCTATCTTGCTCGACGGGTTGTCACGCCTAGCAAGGGGCTGGGCACCCCAGCACCCCCTTAGTCGGGGCACGCACCCTAAGCCCAACATGCTTGGGTTCAGACAACGTGTTTGGATCTATTTTTTACTTTTAATAGGCCCGTGCCCAACACTCACCAAGGATTTTTCTTGGACCTCACACAGGGCCCTTAATATTTTATACTGATCCAATACGTATTATATGAAGTAGACTACAACTCAAAATATTACAAGGGTGAAATTACACTTCAACCCTCCTCTCCATAAAAAGACAAGATTCATGAGTTATAAATATACCACGAATCCCTCAAATCAAATGTTTACAATCTCTTCATTCTTAACATTTTCAGCATATATATTTTCAAAGTCTATCTTTCTAAAATATCATTGCACTTTCTCTCTTTATAAAGTTACTAACTTTACCATCAGAAAGTTCTCACGTTCATCAAATGAGACCTTTTATAGGTACCACAACTACTAGTCACCCTGACTTGTCAGGCACAACTTGCTACTATCACAGCTACCGGTCACCTTGACTTACCAGACACCACCTGCCACTACCATAGCTACCGATCACCTAACTTACCAAACATCATCTTCTACTACCACAGCTATCGATCACTTAGATTATCAAGCATCACCTGCTATCAATTATTAATCCTATGGGCTTTTCATATCAAGTCACCAGATACTTTGACTATAGAGAATGGATCAGATTACTTGAGCTAAGAAACCAGTCAATTATCTAACACATCAGTCTTATTCCTAAATATCTTGGATTTTAAGACTCGTCAGTTCTTAATAATAAAAACAACCAAACCAAAATTAATATATTTTAACTTCAACAATCCACCAAAAACTCTGTATCTTAAAATCTTTCAATTAATATTCTTTTATAACCAGTAAATCTAGACATCAATCACTGATATCGTTGAAAAAATCTCATTTGCAACATCACAAACCTAAATGAGCACTCGAAAAACCTAACAATGAGTGTAAAAAGCTAAATAAATTGTAGAATAAAATTAAAACATATCAGATCAATGGTACTAGAACGGGACTATTTAAAAAAGAAGAAGATATAATACTATTGGCGGTGAAAAATCAATGGTAATTACGCACTAATATGATGAAAAGATATACTCATGTGAAAATTAGTCAGAGAGGGGAGAAATTGAAAAATTAACTTTAAAAGTTTGATTTTCATATACACACATTTAATGGCAAAGGGAAGTAAATAAACTTTTAGATAGTACTTGCGCTTTTAAGGTTTATCATACCTTGAGACTCTAGAGGTTAATGTGATTTATTTATTCTTTTATTAAGAAATTAATATTATTTTCATGGATAAAAAAAAACATAGTAAAAATATATTAGTTCATCCACATTGTTATCTGGATCAAAATTTTATTTAATAATATTATATTATCACTTTCTGTATTTACAATTCTGAGTGCATCAAGTGTAATGTTTTTTTTTTTTTTTTTTGGTATAAGTGAGAAAACAAAGCAAGTTAAAAATGTGTTTTAAGTGTATAGTAAAAAATAATAAAGACAACGTCGGCATTAACTATTTGTAAATTAAAAAAAAAAATTATTTTTAGATGAACAATTTCATGCCTTTTATTAATGGATAACGTTTTACATGAAATGTGAAACGATGAAGATTCGTTTAGCAACTCGTGTACGCAACATGAAATCTCGAATCGATACACCAGCAATTACTTTCAAAAGTAACTCTCACTTCCTTCGTTTTCCATTCAATTGGCTGTAATGCGTGCTCCTCGAAACGTGGATATAAAGTTCTGCGATTTGATGGATGAAGATGAACTTCCTTCAACTGGGCCCTGGTTCGGGACTTGCTGCTCATCAATCAGCACGCTTTCCGGGTCCCAGTTTTTTTGGAACCGAGCAGATATTTAATTGACGAGTGTTATGGCACCAGCACTTGCTTTACGCTCTGTTGCCCTCTTGCATGCCTGGTTCCGTCCACATTGCTTTCGATTGCCCGTGCACAATCGTTATATATGATTATATGCTCATTTTCCATCTGGGCTAGACATTTTTATTATAAAAAGCAAGAGTGCACTGTCATTGCCCAAGAAACGATAGTACCACCAAGCCATAGGCAGCGTCTGTCCCCTGCCTGTAAATGGCAGTAGCTATTTACATACAGAAAAGCCCATCTCGAAGCATCTCCAGTGTAAGCCCACCGCCCCACTATCATAAAGAAAAAACACCCACCAAACCTAAGTAATCACCGATCGCAATGTATTTCTTGTGATCTTTTCTGGAATGCAAAATGTTGGCGTTTGTAGCTTTCGTGAAAAAGTGAAACACGACATCATACTCGAATCACGGTGATTCTTTGTCTTCTATTTTAGACATTACTGTATCTTTGTTTTTCCATGTTCAAAATTTAAAAGAGTTAGCACGTCAATTTTATTGTCCATGATCATAAAATCGATCCATTGAATACCTCATTTGATCTGTATAGATAGAAGAAAGAATAACTTGGGATAGTAACTAAAAGAAAAGTACAAGATGCTTCTCATACGATGTAAAATTAACCCCAGTACATCAGCAAATAAAAGAACTCTAAAGTCCAAATTGCCAACGAGACTTGGGATAGTAACTAGTAAGTGGTCATGAATCTCATCCAAAAGGTATCTCAAACATAAATGACCTAAAACAAGTCATTGAAACAAATAATTAAATTTGATTTTGAAGTTCCAATTTGAGCCATTCCAAATAGCACCAAGCACGATGATGCATGTGTTTCCAATTTTCAGCATGCGTTACCGTCCTACGAGTCTAGGACAAATCGGAGCAATTGCCGTCCACAAGATTTTATTCAGTTCAAAGACAGTTTTTCATTGTACGAGTGCAATGCATTTGGACCAACGATATAATAAAGGGAAGAAAAAAAACAATTTGTATGATGAGGCTGAAAAAATTGTCAGTACAAGGATTAAGAAATCTTTTCATGGGCTAATAAAATTAAATCTAGAAGGCCTGACGGGCCCGTCAACCAAGGACGGAGCCAGTAATTTTTTTATCCTGGGCTATTAAATAAATATATAAATATTTTTTAAGATTGATTATTAACTCATGTACATGAATTTTTGAAATTAACAGTAAAGTTTTAATTCAAATACACTACCCAAAATATTAAATAATAAATTTGAAAATACATAAAATTAAAGCGAAAGTAAAAATAAACTCACTATTAAAGTTACATCCTTTGATGTTTTGTGGAATATAATTCATCTATAATCGAATCTGAATCGATATTGTAACAACCTCTCAACCGGGATAAAATAACAATCTCATGTCAACTAGAAAACAAAGTAATTAAATTTTTTTCTCTTTCATTTCCTCCTTTCTTCACTTGATTCTTCCCTAGATTAGTGTTTTATAAGTTGAACTTTGTAAGTTTACAAGGTTATTCTTTCACTTTTCTTATTTTTTTTCTTGGATTTTTTTTTTATGTTTTTCCCTTACTTTTTTCTATTTTTCTCTCGCCTTTTCTTTTCTTTCTTTTTCTATTCTGCTTCTGCCCAGTCGGCAACATATAAAAGGAAGGAAGAGCTGATTTGTTTTATTTTTTAATGGCAAATAATCATTTTACTCTTAATGAGTTATTTTGTTTTTATTTGACGGTCCTTTTTTTTGTTAGCACTACCAAGTTCCGTTCATCCTAAAATTTTAACCAGATTTTATTCAATATATTTTAAGATTCCTCGTAAAATTTCAGCTCGATCTGATGGTCGGATTGAAAATTACATCCAATAACTTAAAACTAGTCAAATTGTGATTTTTCATCAAATTTCTAAATTTCTCCAAAAATTCTGAAATTTTAACTCAAGTTAAAGCATCATATTAGAAGGCTCCACGCAAATTTTCAGAATTTTTTGATAATTTAATTGAAAATTACAAATTTATTTTACATAAAACTAGTCAAAAAATATTGATAAAATCTTGACCTAGGCTAAAGCCCACCCCAGCCTTTGCCATACCTCCGCCTATG
>Ga0307515_10012625_pt1 | contig 15870 bp, 4 predicted proteins | sample 17_EM_MG_FD_194513 | JGI IMG/M metagenome (GOLD analysis project Ga0307515, IMG submission 194513) | Populus trichocarpa ectomycorrhiza microbial communities from riparian zone in the Pacific Northwest, United States - 17_EM | ecosystem: Host-associated > Plants > Roots > Unclassified | place... | reverse complement strand
ATTGCCTGGGAAGGCCTTAATAATATCCTACTTTATAAGCTAGATAGGACTAGACCTATACCCCTAGAATTAAAACCAAAGCGTATAATACTAACAAACCCTAAGAAGCTAATAATGGCACCTAAAGCTAGCTTATTTAAGAGAGCTGCCTTTACTTAAGAGGAACCTAAGATCTAATTAGGATTAGAAATTAAAGACAATAATAATATTATAGACGTACGCGAGCAGATTTGCGCCCTTATAGCCAGCTAAAAAGCTAATTGTCTTAAGGTAAGGAATATATAAGAGACCTTATCCCTTTATGTAATAGAACAAACTTTTCGTATTAGGCGCTTTGGGCGCTCCTACCTAGGTTAGCATGCTATAGGCACCCTAGCTAGCGTGATTTTATTAGTAAGCCTCACTAAACACGTTAATATTGCGATGCCGATAAAATACTATAAAAGGCTACTACTGAAAATATCTCTATATTTTTTTAAGGAAGTTAGGTAAAAAGTTGCAATATATAATATTATAACTGTAGGTTTCCGCCCTTCCTTTATTAACCAGCTGCTAATTATATAGGAAAATCCTCTATTAGAGTCCTTCCCTAAACTACTACTACCTATCTACTTTATACGTGTTCTTAACGTTAATAAGGATAAGCTAGGAAACGAAATAGTAAATAAATTAGCTAAAAAGGGTCTCTCTAGAAGAAAAATAAAGTCTTCTTATACTTCTTTATCCTATATAGGGAGAGTAGCAAGAGAAAAGATACTAGAATAATAAAAAAACAATTGGCAATAAAACAAAAATAAAGGAAAACACTATACTAGGATCTGTAAAGGAAGCTATTCCTTTTCTCTTAAAGCACCTAAGGATAGATATCCTAAAAAGCTATAATTAGCTTTCTTCCAGCTAAAACTAGGAAAGGGTTTCTTTAAATCCTTCTCTAGAACAATAGGAAAGGATAAAGAAGGTAGATGCTTTAGAGAATGTACTGCTATATAAACCCCTAAGCACCTACTACTAGACTGCAGCCTATATAAAGAAGAGAGAAAGAATATACAAAGGCAACTAGGCTCTTCTCTCTCTCTAAAGAAGTTATTTTGCATAAAGAAAGGAAGAGAAGCTCTTTTTCTATTCCTAAATAGGACAGGAATAGCTACTAAAAAGTAGCTAATAGTAGTAGGATCTTTAGAAGGAGGTAACTCCTATTAGGCTCCTAGTAGATAGATAATAGGGAGTAAAAGGACAGAAATAATTTACAAAAGGACAGGGACAGGCGTTAGGATTTCTTATTTTTTTAAAATCTTTTCTATTGTTTTCTTATTACCTAATAGTTATTAGTAACCTAATATTTTTACTAAGTAGCTATAAACTACTAGGACATAGTTACTAGTATATATTAAGCTGCCTAAGAAGGATTTATGTATATAGAGCTATAGCGCCATAGCCTAGAGGCTACATGCGCAGTATTGTACGTAGTATAATACAATAGACCTAAAAAAAAAAGATAAGCTAGTAAAGGACCAGCTTAAGGTTATAAGGGAGGATGTGTTGTATATATTAAATGAGATATATTAAGTGCTATAAGTAATTAAATAGTTTAATTAGCGGTTATTTAATATAGAGGATTAATTAAAGGCAGTAGAGGAGGGTTTAAAGGACGCTAAGAAGGACGCTATAGTAAAGGTTTAATTAGCTTAGAGTCTTAATATTAGAGGTATAAGGAAGTAGAGGACCTAAAATAGTTACCTAGTCGTCGCCTATTAAATAAAAGTTATTAAAGCACTGAAGGCATAAAGGAAGCCTATAGGTCTTGCATTTATATACTATTTACCTAACCTTTAATATAAGCTTCTTCGTCTCCTTCCATCTATATATTTAATACTTTAGTAGGCTTTTATAGCCTTACTTTCTTATAAAGCTTTTAATAGAACGGTAAGTTCGCGTCCTATATAGTTAAATTATAGGTAGTAGGGTTTTAGCAGTAACATAGGTAGTTTTTTAATTCGTTTTATTTTTATAATTAGGCCTAATACTAGATTAATATTGCCTATATTTTAGTAAGCTTTAACAAAAAAGACGCTTAGTATTATGCTTATTTAGGCCCATCTTCTAACTACCTATAATAACGAGGTTCTATACTAATTGTATATAGAAACGGCGGTGGGTTTAGAGGAAGGGCCTCCTTAATATCTAAAAGATCTTCTTACTAATAATATAGGCGTTAATTATAGCTGTATTAAGTACCTAAAAAAATAAGGGCAGCTAGGTGCATACGGTAGTAATCTAGGTGGTATAGTAGCTTTAAAGCTAATCGTAAATATTAACGCCGCCTATTTTAGTTATTGTAGTTAATAAAGAGCCTAGGAAGCGTTAACTTCTTAATTAGATTATTGCCCTAAATATTAACTACTAGCTTCTTAAGGAAGGAATTATATGCCCGCGGCCGATGCCAATTAACTTTATTAATGTCCTTACTGCTATATAAGTAAGCTATTATTAAAAATTGTACTAAATTCTTATTCTGCTATACTGTTACAGACGCTTTAAGTATAATGTTATAACTACTTGGAGAAGAGATGGAAGAAGCTAGTTGGTTAATATAAGCACGGTCTAGGATAGAGCCGATAGAACTATGTGACGAGGAATGGTAACTAAGGTCACATAATGTGCTACGTATTAAATAAGAGGAACGAGAGGAACTCACGTACCTTACGTATAAGACGTATATTATGTATAAGAAGGATTTTATAGGAGTATGGTTATATATTTAAGGACCCTTAATCCCTACCTAGATAGTTCCTTCTTTGTAGTGATTCTCAGAATATAATTAGAGTTAATCTATTAGGCAACTACTCTACTAGTTGTTATTACGTTATTGACTTTAACTTACATTACCTATATACCTAGCCCAATAACAGGACCCACCGTAGTTCTTGCTATAAGGTTTTATTATACAATTACTACCTAGTTACGGTATTAAGTATAGAAAGTTAAATAATATGCCACCAAAAGCAGCCACTATAACGCTATTAACGGCGGCAACTACTTTAAAGTTAGGTAACGACACTAGTATAGCAGATACTGACTTATAGTAACCTATAACGGTCGGACAGCTATAAGAGATAGTTGACCAGTTAACAGAAAATAATATAATATTGGAAAATAGGATTAACGGGATAGGCGTAGTAAAGGTTAAGTTACTATCGATTAAAAGATACTTAGGAGAGAGATTAAAGCTTAAAGGATTTCTTATATAAATACACTTTAAGGTCGCGTAAGAGGGAGCTAAGCTAGCAATACCTATAAATTAAATAGTATACGTAGGATTATTTCTAATAAGAAGAGCACTTAAGTAGTTTAAGCCTTACCTTATAGAAATCTAGGTAAACGGAATAATAACTACGAACCAAGAGGTACGGTTTATGTTCTTAAGCTGGAATGGATTTGTTAAGCGACTTATATAAATATTTAGAGACCTAGAGGCAGTAACTATAGCGGAAAGAAAACTTTAAGATATTACGCAATAAACCTTAGTAATTAAGTATATAATATAGTTTCAAACGTTAGTAATATAAGTTAAGTGGAATAATAGGGCGCTTATAGTATAGTATAAATAGGGACTTAAGGCTAAAGTCTAGGATATAATTATCCTAATAGAAGATGCGGATACCCTAAGGGAACTAATAAATTAGGCGATTAAGATTAATAATTAGATCTACTAAAGGGAATAGGCTAAGAGAGGTTAGGATAGAGTTCTATAGTTGTATAAGGCGTAGAGTATATAACGACTAAAGCTAAGTTAGAAACTATAGTATGGCGTAGAGCTAATAGACCTAAGTGGTACTAAAGAAGCCTATAAGAGATAGAGTAAGAAACTATAGAAACCTAGAGGATAAGGATTAAGTAATTAAAGGTTTAAGGAGTAGAGGCTAAACTAAGGATCTTAGCAGTAGAAGATATTTAGGTAGACTCTATAGTAAAAGTAATAGTTTAAAGAGGGAGCTTATATAAATTATGGAAAACAAGGTTACTTCGCAAGGGATTATAAAAATAGTTAAAGATACTATATAATAAAGGGAACGAGACTAATAGTAGAAGACATATACGTATAGAGGGATAATAGTGTACTACGAGGAATAAAAGAATGTTTAATTAAAAGTTTCGCGTTTTATTATAATAACGCATACTAAATTTATAAGGACGCTAAGTATGGTGTAAGCTATTAGCTATAGGAGCTAGTACCTATAGGATATAGAGGAACTAATAAACCAGTTCACAGATTGGATATTAAGGACGATGAATTTAATATAGGCGAAACATTCTGTAATAATAAGGTAATAAGAGCGGTTTACTAGGAACATATAGCCATTAAAGATATTATAATAGAGGTAGAGGATGATTCTACTATAGAATAGGGAATATTAGTAGGGATTAAGACCCTACTAGATATGATATCTATTGCTTCGCGAGACGTAAGAGAAGTAGGATAGTAAACTACTTTGGCACTTAATAAAGGTAAAAGGCCAAAGGCTTAAGATTCTTAAGACGAGATAAGAGATAACTAAGATTTTTAAGATAAGATAAGGTAAGCTTAAGGACCTATAATAGACGAAAACTAATAGAGTAAAGTAGTAGCTTAGTTTAAAGATATACGAATAAGCTTAGGATAGAGGTTCCTATAGGCACAAGATTCTTAAGATAAGATGAGTAAGATTTAAGACTCTTAAGATAAGATAAGAATACTAAGCAAGCCTAGTTAGACTAAGGCTAAAGCTAAGCTTAAGTTAAAAGTAAGCTTAGGATTAAAGAATCTAAGGGGTTAAGAATTTGGGGTATAAATTAGGACACCTATAGGTAAGAGATAAGGAGTTTCTTTATAGATTAGAGAATCTATAGTATAAATAGTAACTAGACTAGGAGACAGATATATAGACCTAGAAGACTTACTAGTAGAATATAGTGTTTAGACTAAAGATTAAAGAATTAATACCAAGATTAAGAAGTAAGAAAACTTTAAGGATCCGTTAGTAAGATATAAACTAAAAGAAACTATAAAAGAATTTAGGTAAAGAATTATTGTATGGCAAGAATAGAAACTAGATAAGAGATTTAGTATATTGGGATATATAAAGGACAGAGCGCTAGTACGAAGAATTACTAATAGGCCTAAGGTAGGCATATTAAGAGCTAAATAGCTTATTAAACTGGAAGATAAGGAGGATCTAGGAATTCTAACTAGGTTTAAGGAATGATATACTAAAGGTTATTATAATGTAGTAATAAGAAGATACTTCCTTACGGATAAGCTGTATATACTCTAGTAGCTGTACTAAAAGTGGTATAGGCAGAGATACAATAATAAGTGGGAAGATTTCTATATATAGTTAGATAAAAAAGTTATTTAAGACCACCTAATTATAGAGAAGGCTATAACTTATATTAAAGGAGCCTTAATTATAACGTTAAAGGATCTAAAGGAATAATTAGAGGACTAGAGAAGCGAGAGACGCATCTTAGTACCTATAAATAAAGTTATAACGTTTAGATTAGTATAATAGAGGTTTAAACTTAGGGATAAAGACGAGCTAAGAGTTAACCTAAAGTACCTAATATACTATACGTTATTATAGATTACGTGCGTGGACAATATATATAAGATATATAAGAATCTAAAGGAAAAGAATTAGAAATACCCTATAAGAATGTATTAGATAACGGATAAGTAATAGTATAAAAATGCTAAGTATATATATAGATGGCATCTAGCAGAAGTCTAAGAGGAAGGAGATTTAATACTTTAGCTAGGAAGATTCCTTATAGAAGAATACTTAGATAAATAATAGTAGTGGGAATACCTAGAGAATATATATCTATAGTATATTAAAGATAAAAAGCGAACTAGGTATTAGCTAAAGATTAAGCTAAGTATAATAGGATTAAGTAGCTAATAGTTAGAAAAAGTAGAGGCCTATAGGACTAGAGGGAGTTAGTAGTAAAGCCTTAGACCCTTAAAGGAATTTAAGGACGACACCTAAATTTATAAGTTAAATGGTAAGATTAATAGTTTAAGGTATTAATAGATAGTGGAGCAATAAGGAACTATATCTCGCTAGCAGCAGTTAAAAGGATGGGATTACCTTATAAATAAAAGGAGGAACTTTACCTATTAGTAATAATTTTAGGAGATCTAATAGCCTATAGAGGAGGGATTATTAATCTTAAAACAGGACCTATTTAGTTAACTATTAAAGGGAGATAAATTAAGATGTCTTTTAATATATTACTATTAGGGAATAATAAGGTAGTACTAGAAATGCCTTAGTTATAGGAATATAATCTAAAGATTAATTAGATTATAGGTTAGGTTAATATTAAAGATACTTAACGCTATAAGATATAATAATAAGCTAAGTTAGTATAGTATTAAGTCGGAGCGATATATAAGGAGACTAAGTAAGGCTTAAGTTATATACTAAAGAGATACTATAAGTATGGTAAGAAACTATAGTTACTAAAGAGTGAGAAGCTGTTAAAATATATAGCGTAGGACTATAAGATAAAATTAGAACTAGGAATAAGTCTAAGGTTTTTTCTAATCTATAAGCTTACTAAAGAGAAAGGTAGAGTATTAAAAGAGTTTATTTAGGAAAACTTATAAAAAGGATATATTAAACTATTGCAGTTATTAGCGGGTTATCTAGTACTGTTTATACTAAAGAAAAATAGCAAACTAAGGCTGTGTATCGACTATAGATAGTTAAATAGCATCACTAAAAAGGATAGGTATTCTTTACCCTTAATTAGTAAAATCTAAGACAGAATAGGTAATGCGTAAATCTTTACAAAGATAAATTTAAGATGGGCGTACTATTAGATTAGAATTAAGGAAGGCAACAAATAAAAGGCAGCCTTTAGATTAAAGGAAGGACTGTATAAACTATTAGTTATATAATTCGGGCTTATAAACGCACTAGTAACGTTCTAGAAGCGTATTAATAATATATTAGGAGAACACTTAGATGAATTTATTATAGTATACCTTAATAATAATAATATTTACTTAATAACTAAGGAAGAATACGGGGAATATATTAAATAGGTTTTAAAGAGACTATAAGAAGAATATATGCTAGTAGTAATTAAGAAATATAAGTTCTTTACTAGGAAGACCGATTTTATTAGATTTATTATTAAACTAGGCCAACTTAGTATAGATTTAAAGAAGATCGAGGCTATAGTAAATTGGTAGGAACTAGAGAATGTTATATAGTTAAGATTATTTCTAGGGTTTTATAATTACTACAGAAGGTTTATAGCGCAGTAGTTAAAAAATATTAAACTATTTACGTAATTAATAAAGAAAGAAGAACTATGGGCATAGGGAGAGGAATAGAGAGAACTCTTTAAAAAAGTTAAAGAGTTGTTTACCCAGGAGCTAGTTCTTAAGATCTATTAACTAGGTTTAAAGACAGTTATAAAGACGGATATATTAGACTATATACTAGGGGTATACTTTATATAGAAATATTAAGATGGATAGCACCTAGTAGCGTACTATAGTTAGAAGATAATACTACTAGAGTTAAACTATAACATCTATAATAAGGAGTTATTAGGTATAGTTATAGTACTAAAGAAATAAAGAGCATTTTTATAAGGTATAAAAAAACTATTTATAGTTAAGATGGATTATAAAAACCTAATAGGATTCCTAATAATAAAGGAACTTAATTAAAGATAGGTTAGATAGGTAGAAATACTTATAAAATACTATTTTAAGATTTAGTATACTAAGGGTATAGACAATCTATAGGTAGACGCTCTAAGCTATAAAGCTAAACTATAAAGTAATAAGAAGCTATTAGGGGCTTTATTATAAAAAGATATAGATAAACTAATTAGGTATAATTATCTAAAGATTATAGTAACTTAGGAGAGTAATAAATTAGAGAAAATCTATAAGATATTAGAAAGCTTTTAGGTATAAAGGATTCTAAAAGTATAGCTAGAAGATTTATAGACGGATATATATAAAAATTAAAAAGCTAAGTATATCCTAAGAAGTATAGCAGAGCAATTTATAAAAGAGTTCTATAAGGGATTAACTTAAGGATATAATAGAGCTATGGGCTTAGTGTTAAAACTCTAAGAGGAGTATATTATTAACGGAATTTAAAGAATCGCTAAAAAGATTATAAAGGAGTATTTAGATTACTAAAGGAATAAATTAATAAGGTATAAGCTATATAGAGGGCTATAACCTATTAAAATACTAGAGAGACTATAGGAGGTTATATTATGGGACTTTATTATAAAGTTGCTAAAATTAAGAGATCCTATTACTAGATAAGATTATAATATAATCTTAGTAATAGTAGATAAGCTTATAAAGTGGGGATACTTTATAGCCTATACGGAAGAAATCTTAGCGAAAGATATTACTAGAATTTATATTAAAGAAGTATTTATAAGATATAGAGTACTAAATAAAATTATATTGGATAGAGATCTAAGATTTATAGTAGTATTTTAGGAGGTATTTTTAGCGGAGCAAGGAGTTTAAGTAGCAACTTCTACTATATATTATCTGTAGATAGACGGTTAAATAGAAAGATTAAATTAGATACTAGAATAGTATCTAAAGCATTATATTAATTATATATAGAATAATTAGGTATTGCTATTACTAGTTATATAGTTTATATATAATATAATACCTTAAGAAGGAATAGGCATATTACTATTTAAGGCAAATTATAGATATAAGCTAAGAATATTATTATTACTATAGTAAGTAAAGAAAATGAGTAGTATAGCTAAAGAAAGAATAAAGATATTAATAAATCTTTATATAAACCTTATAGAATTAGTAAAAAAAGTATAAGAGAGAATAAAAAGGTATTATAATACTAAGAGATTTAAGGGACTAGATCTTAAGGAGGGAGATAAAGTATAGCTACTATACAAAAATTTTAAGAGTTAAGAACTAAGTAAGAAGTTAAACTATGTTAGACTAAAACCTTTTAAAATTATATAAAGAATTTCACCGGTTATATATAAGTTAAATTTACTAGTTAAAATAAAGATCTACCCTATATAGTATATTGCAATGCTAGAGCTAGCATATAGGAATATTAAGCTACTAGTTTATAAAGCAGACACGTATAAAGGATAAGAAAAAGATAAATAGTAAGTTTTAAAGATTGTTAGTTATAAAGACATTAATAATAAAATATAGTATAAGGTTAAGTAGATAGGCTACACTAAGACTACCTAGAAGCTACTAGAGAATTTAAAAAACGCTATAAAAAAGGTATAGGAGTATTAAAAGAAATTAGGTTAGGTAGTATTAATAAAAAAAGATTACTAAAAAATAAGTTACCTAAGGGGGACTTAAGAAGAGTAGTTACCGAGCTACTTAAATCTATTTTCTTTACTATTAAAAGAGAATCCATTTTTTTATTACTAAGTTCCTATAAACCTTATTTTATAAGTTTCTATTTCTTAAAATAAACCTTTTTATAAACCTTCTTAAGATAGAGTAAATAAGTAAACGCTGCAATCTAAGTATCTAGGGCCTTTTATTTAGTATTATAAGAATATTCTAACTTAGTAAGGGCTTAAAATAGTTTACTATCTAGCTGTATAGTAATAAATTAAATATAAGACCCTAAGATAAATTAATTAGGGAACTAGACGACTATTAAGAGTAATAAATCGCGTATATTTAGTATTAGAGGTAGAGTAAACGTTATAGGATAAATAAATATTTGCTTTAGTACACTTTAAGTAAAAGAATAGTTATTATAAAGATGAGTTCGCCAATATAATATAAACTAGCCCCTCTTTTAAATAATAAGAATATAGAGACAGTATAATCTTATTAAAAAATAATATTATAGTAATAGTATAAGCACGACGTTAGGCGTATAAAGAAGAAATTGCTTTAGGTATAATAAATAATAATATTAACTAAATTAATTAAACGGATATTATATCTCTAGTAAATAACTTAAAGATATTAGAAATCTTTAAGAATAAAAATAAAGAGGAGGAAGATGGTATTATAGACGCTTTAAGTATAATATTATAACTATTTAAAGAAAAGATAAAAGAAGCTAGTTAGTTAATATAAGTATAGTCTAAAATAGAGCTAATAGAACTATATAATAAGGAATAGTAACTAAGGTTATATAATATACTATATATTAAATAAAAGGAATAAGAGGAACTTATATACCTTATATATAAGACGTATATTATATATAAAAAGGATTTTATAAAAGTACGGTTATATATTTAAGGACCCTTAATCCCTACCTAGATAGTTTCTTCCTTATAGTAATTCTTAGAATATAATTAAAGTTAATCTATTAGGCAACCACTCTACCAGTTATTATTACGTTGTTAACTTTAACTTATATTACCTATATACCTAGCCTAATAACAAGACCTACCGTAGTTCTTACTATAAGGTTCCGTTATATATATAATAAAAAGTACTAAATTAACTATACTAATAACCACTTCTATAATAAAGTTAAATAGTAGCCTTTTCTTCTTTTTACTAGCCCTTTTATATACCTTTAGATAGTCCTTTAAGTTTAATTAAGCTATACTAGCTATAGTAATTCTAAGTTATTAGAGCACCTAGAGTAATAGAATATTTATAAAGTATAACGGAACCTTATAGTAAGAACTACGGTAGGTCCTATTATTAGGCTAGGTGTATAGGAAATATAAGTATAAAAGTTAATAACGTAATAATAACTAGTGGAGTAGTTGCCTAATAGATTAACTCTAATTATATTCTAAGAATTACTATAAGAAAGGAACTATCTAAGTAGGGACTAAGGGTCCTTAAATATATAACTATACTTTTATAAAATCCTTCTTATATATAATATATATCTTATATATAAGGTATATAAGTTCCTCTTATTCCTTTTATTTAATATATAGTATATTATATAACCTTAGCTACTATTCCTTATTATATAGTTCTATTAGCTCTATCCTAGACTATACCTAAATTAACTAACTAGTTTCTTTTATCTCTTCTCTAAGTAGTTATAATATTATACTTAAAGCGTCCGTAATACTATCTCCCTTTGTTACGGCACTGGCAGAACTTGGCAGAACTTGGTTGGCAGAACTTGGCAGAACTTTGCGGTCACGTGACTAGAGGACCGTATAAAAGAACCCTACTTCGACCGGCGCTGCTCTTCTTCTCCTTTCCTTTCTCTAGCTTTAGATCCTCGTTTATAGACTACCAATCGTACAGGCTTACGCGTCCCTCTTGCCGTGCTTGTGCCTTAATTGACTAAGTCGCTAACATTATTTAAAGCTCGTCTACTCTTCTTTCTGAGAAAGAACTTAAAAAATATTTATAGACTATAAATAAGAATAGAACATAGAAGCAGACCTAAAGACTATTATTAGAACTAGAAGACTAGAAAAGAATAATAAGATCTATAGAACACGCATAGACTAAAACCCCTGCAAGAATCCTACCAGAAGTTACCCTAACAACTATATTACTATGCCAAGAACCACAGCGGCCGGTAAAGCAGCCGCAGGACCCTTAAATACCTCCGATAGTAAAATAGCAACTGACTCGAACTCCTAGGTGGAGCTTGCAGTAGCTAATGCTAAAATTAAACGACTTTAAGAGCTGCTTAAAGCTAGAGAACCCCTTATACCTAGTAAAGAGTTATCAGACACCTAGAGACTTGCTACGGTCCTTAAGGCCCTAGCCCAACGTACAGCATTAGCATTATTACGGTCCGCGAAGGTTGTGGACCCCCTGTTGCTTATAGACGGAACCGACCCTATATTTAACAATTGGAAGCTTTAATTACAGGACAAGCTCAAAGTTAATACGGACCACTTCCCTACCACTTAGGCTAAAATGGCCTACGTCTTTGGCCGTACCGGCAGGGACGCATAGACGCACCTATGTCCTCGATATATATAGGACTTAGCAGATCCCTTCCTCTCTAGAGAAGAGATGATCGTATACCTATCTTCTATCTATAAGGACCCCTTTAAAGTACAAAACGCCCGACTTAATTATAAAAGCCTAAATATAAAAACAATGGAGACCTTCTCAGCCTTTTAGACCTGCTTTCTACACCTAGCTAGCCAGGCTCGAATTCCCTAGGAAGATTTAATGCCAGACCTATTTAATAAGCTTACCCTAGACTTACAGCGAGCTATACTACTAGTTTTTACTACTATATAGACGCTAAAGGAACTTACGGACTAGTGCTTGGCTATTAACTAAGGCCTTTGCTAAATTAAGGCACGCGCTAAACGGTATAAAGCCAGAAACCCTTTAAATTAGACTACAGGCAATATAAAAACGGTCCGCAATGCCCTAGCATAATCGGTAACCCCTATAGCACCACCTATATAGCCCGCCGCCAATTTAGCAGCTAGCCGTGCGGCTAGCCCTACTACGGGTCCAGCAAATGCTTGGCCTACATATAGTAACCCCTATATACAGGCCCTTAGTGATTAAGGAGCTTGCTTTTCTTATGGTTAGAAAGGCCACCGTGTAAAGGATTATTTAATAAACGTAAAAGCGGACAAGGTCCTGTTAATCTAGGAGGACAGCGCAGAGTCGGAAAAAGAGGAACCCTAGAGGAAGACTCCTCTCTAGGGTTAAAAGGGATTGATATATTAGATGTTAATCTAGGTCAGCTAGTTAGTGGAAGAAGCTACACTATCCCTTATACTTTATTCCGCAATAAATACCAAGTTTTAACCTCTGCTTTAGCTAACTCTAAAGTAAATGCCTTTGCCTTAATAGACACCTAGTATATTATAAAGCTAGCTAACTTTCTAAATACACCTATTAAAGAACTACCTAAACTAATTCCTATCCACGGGTATAATGGGCGGATAGGACTACCCATTACAACTATCTTGCGGATTTACCTCCGTGTCGACGGACGAAGGTAGTATAACGCCCCCTTCCTTATTACGGACCTAGGTAGCTATAATATAATCTTAGGGCGAAAATAGCTAGCCTATTTAGGCTTATAGCTCAACATACGGAGTAGACGGCTTATTTAGCCCAAAATTCTACCCCCGACCCCTTCCTTTATAAAAGAAATTAGCATTATAATAGAAAACCTCGTACGGCCCTAGATTAATACTATTTACTAGGCCGATGCTATGCATAGGGACTAGGCCTTTAAGAAAGATATACAGCTTAATTCGCAACGGATCCGTATACTACGTCGCCCCCAGACTACCTATATCACGCTACCCGTATTAAAGACCCAGGAAGTTAGTAGTAACCTAGAAAAGCCCCCTATAGAGAGCTTAGGCCCTATACAGCCATAAAGAACAGTAAGGGATGTCGGACGTCACACTAAACTAATAGATTGGAGGGATAACCTATAGAAGATAGAATAGGAGCTAAAAAAGATTATAAACCCTAGACCGCAAAATACGGTCTAGAAAACGGCTATAAGGAAACTAGCGGACCTCCCACTAGTTAATGTCTGCTGTATTAGTGCCGTAGGATTCTACCAGAACTTAGTTTAGCCTAATACCGTCGCCTTTACGACGAGCTTATATAAAATTAATTAAATAATTAAGGAAAAGGGAAGCAAGCTTAGCGGATAAGAAAGCGAGCTTATAGATAAGGAACTAGTAGAATAAAAGCTGCCCTATTAACACCAGAAATTCAAGGACGTATTCTCTAAAGCAGCGTCTGATATACTTCTACCTTACTAACCGTATAACCATAAGATTAAGATTAAGTAGGGTAAAGAAAATACCCTTAGCTTTAGCCCCCTCTATAAGCAGTTTATTACTAAATTATAGGCTATAAAGTAGTATCTTATTGATAACCTAAATAAGGGCTTTATTAAGCCTAGCTAAGCCCCTTTCGCCTCGCCTATTCTCTTTATTAAAAAGCTAAATGGAGGACTCCGCTTCTATATTAACTACTATAAGCTAAATAATATAACCCGCAAGGACCGCTATCCGCTGCCCCTATTTAATAAGACTTTGGCCCAAATAAGTAGAGCTAAAGTCTTTATAAAGCTTAATATCCGCTAGGCCTTTTATTAAATTAGGATAAACCCCAGGTCTAAAGATCTTACTATATTTTAGACCTGTTACGGAACGTATAAATATAAAGTGCTTTTTTTTAGACTAACTAATGGACTAGCTATATACTAGCAGTACATAAACAATATACTCTTTAACTACCTTAACAATTTCTGTACGGCCTATTTAAATAATATTATAATTTACTCTAAGAATGAGCTAGAATATAAGGAGCACGTCTATAAAGTCCTATAACGGCTCCATAAGGCTAGCCTTTAGGTTAATATTAAGAAGTTAGAGTTTAGTGTTAAGCGTATAAAGTACCTAGGTTTTATTATTAGTACGGACGGAATTAAAACCGACCTAGAGAAGATGGCCGTAATTAACTAGTGGGCACCCCTACGGACCGTAAAGGGGGTACAATCCTTTTTAGGGTTTTATAACTTCTACTAACGCTTTATTAAGAACTACAGTAGGATCACCCGGCCTCTTAACCGTCTTACTAGAAAAGACTAGCCCTTTTACTTTAACGCTATATATAGGCAGGCCTTTAATAAGCTTAAGAAACGGCTGGTATCGGCTCCCTTACTTGCCCATTTTAACCCAGAACGGCCCTTAATACTAGAAACTAATGCCTTAGACGGCGTAATAGCTGGTGTTTTTTCCTAGAAGCAACTAGATGGAGAGTGGCACCCTATTATATACTATTTAAAGACTATAATAGATGCTAAGCTAAATTACTACATCTATAATAAAGAAATGCTGGCTATTATCTCTAGCTTTTAGCACTGGCGTGCACAGCTAGAGGGGACCCCTAAGCTAATTAAGGTAGTTTTAGATTATAAGGCCCTAGAATACTTTATAATAACTAAGGCCCTTATAGCCCGGTAGGCACGCTAGGCGGATACCCTATCTTAGTTTAACTTCTTAATTATATATAGACTAGGCGCTACGAACCGTATAAACGCTTTTATAAGGCGCAAGTAAGACCTAGATAACTAGACGGCTGTAAAGATCTTACTATGGACCTAGACGCTACTATAACTAGAATACCTTAACCCCTAGATACGGGCAGAACTAAGCACAGACTCCTTAGGCGCCGAGATATGTCCTATTAACTCCTCTAAACTTAACCTTATTAATAAACTACTATAGGCCAATTAAACGACCCCCTCTCTACAGAAATACCGTGAAAAGGTAAAGAACGTTGCTAGCCTATGGTCCCTTAAAAACGGACTACTTAAGCACTAGGAACAGCTAGTAGTAGCTAAAAAACAGAACTTACGGACCCAACTTATTGCCGAAGCTTATGCCCAGGTCTCTACGGCCCACCCTAGAAAAAATAAGACCCGTAAGATTATTAGTAACCGCTACTATTGGCCCGGAATAGTTATAGATATCGACCGTTATGTACGGAACTACGACAGCTACCGTAGATCTATAATTCCATGAGATAAGACCCTAGGACTATTAAAACCTCTCCTAATACCCGACCGCCCCTAGTAGTATATCTCTATAGACTTTTATAAGCTACCTACAGACCGCGACGGATATAATATGGTTATAATTCTAGTTAACTGCTTTAGCAAGCGCCTATTCTTAATTCCCTATTATAAGAATATTGATGCTAAGGAGGCGGCTTAACTGTATATCTATTACGTCTACCGTATTTACGGACCACTAGATACTATTATATCCGATTACAGCCCGTAATTTATATCGGCCTTCTAGAACGAGTTTACCTAGATCCTAGGTATTAGGTTAAAGCTCTCTATAGTATACTACCCCTAAACAGACGGCCAGACGGAGATT
>Ga0307515_10012624_pt1 | contig 15872 bp, 15 predicted proteins | sample 17_EM_MG_FD_194513 | JGI IMG/M metagenome (GOLD analysis project Ga0307515, IMG submission 194513) | Populus trichocarpa ectomycorrhiza microbial communities from riparian zone in the Pacific Northwest, United States - 17_EM | ecosystem: Host-associated > Plants > Roots > Unclassified | place... | reverse complement strand
CGCCCTGAGCCACCGACACGCCGACCTCCTGTACTCCACCGCGTGGCACCGCGGCGGCGAGGCGCTGGTCTACTTTCTGTACGAGCATCAGTCCGCGCCGCCCACCGATGGCTTGATGGCCCACCGTCTGCTTCGCTACCAGGTCCGGATCTGGGACCGCTGGCGCATCGATCATCCGAAGGCCAGGACGCTGCCGATGATCATCCCGGTCGTCATGTACCACGGCGCGACGCCCTGGCCGGAGGCCCGCTCGTTCGACGATCTGCTCGACGTGCCCGCCGACGTGCGGCCTGCCGTCGAGCCACACCTGGTCCGGTTCACGTACGTGCTCAACGACCTCTCGGAGCTTGCCGACGACGAGCTGCGCGAAGGTGCGATGAGGACCGCCCTGGCCAGGCTGGTCGCGATGTGCTTCAAGCACGCGCCGACGCGCGCAGACTTCCTCCAGATCCTGGGCCGATGGATCGACATCGTGCGCGAGGTCGCGCGCGCCCCCAACGGGCTGGAAGCGCTCGCGCTGGTGATGCGGTACATTCTCGAGGTCAACGAGCACGTCAGGCCCGAGGCACTGCAAGCGCTTTTCGAACGAGATCTCGGACCCGAAGCCAAGGACGCCATCATGACCGCAGGACAGCAACTCATTGAACAAGGTCGCCAGCAGGGCATCGAGCAAGGTCGCCAGCAGCTGCTGCTCCTCTTGCTGCGGCAGCGCTTCGGCGACGCGGTGGACCACCTGGTAGAGCAACGCGTCGCGACGGCCTCCGTCGAGCAGGTCGAGATCTGGTCCAAGCGCATGCTATCGACCGCAACGCTCGCCGAACTGTTCGCCAACTGAACCGACCACTGACACCAAGGACGCCATCGTGACCGCTGGAGAGCGACTCATCGAGCAGGGCCGTCAGCAGGGCATCGAGCAGGGTCGCCAGCGATTCCAGGAATTGCTGCTCCGCTTGCTGCGGCAGCGCTTCGGCAATTCTGTAGACCATCAAGTTGAACAGCTCATCGCGGCGGCCTCCGTCGAGCAGGTCGAGATCTGGTACGAGCGCGTGCTATCGGCTGCGACGCTCACCGAGTTCTTCGCCGACTGACCGAGCTGGACGAGCTCCGGCTGCCGGCGCCGCGCTGATTCGCGATTGCCGAGCAAGAACCGGAGTGCCGCCGATGTGCAGCGGCTCCAGAGTGGCTCATCCCACTCACCAGGAGTCCCGCCATGAGCTTTCGCATCACCGGCCTTCCCGCCGAGCCATTCACCCAGCTGTTCTCGCTGTCGGATCATGAGCTCGCCGCGCGCAACGCGGTCCGCCGCATCGCCGACAAGAAGCCCGGCTATCCCTGCCGGATCAGCCTGACCGACGCCGAGCCCGGGCAGACGGTGATCCTGACCCACTTCGAGCATCACGCCGTGGCCTCGCCGTTCCGGGCCAGCCACGCGATCTACGTTCGCGAGGGCGAGCAGTCGTTCGACGCGATCGATCAGGTCCCCGAACAGCTGCGGCTCCGGCTGCTGTCGCTGCGCGCGTTCGACGCCGCCGGCATGCTGGTCGCCGCCGACGTCGTCGACGGCCTCGAGCTCGAGCCGCTGATCGAGCGGCTGTTCGGCGACGCCCGCGCGGCGTACCTGCACGCCCACTACGCCAGGCCCGGCTGCTACGCCGCCCGCATCGATCGCGCGTGAGCCGACCGCGCGGCTTGCGAGGTGCGCGGCGCGTCCGGATCGGCGATGATCCGCGCCGTCATGACGCAGCGCCGAAACCTGCTCGCGCGGCTCCGGCCGATCCTCGGCATCGCGCTGGTCGCGTGTGGCCACGGGGCAGCCGACACGCCGCTGGCGAACCACCGCCCGGCGTCCGGCGCCGCCGACGTCCGCGCGATCGACTGGCGCAACCACAGCTACACGCTCGACGAGCTCGGCGCGATCACCGTGGTCAACGGCAAGGCCGACTTCGCGATCAACGACGACGGCAAGGTGGTCGCTTCCGGTGATACGCCCGGCTCGTTCCGCGTCGACCCGCCGGTGTTCGCCGACCTCGACGGCGACGGGGCCGAGGACGCGGTGATCGCCGCCACGCTGGGCACCGGCGGCACCGGCCAGTTCTCGCAGGTCATGGTGTTCACGGTGCGGGCCGGCAAGGTCGTCGAGCTCGGAGGGATCCCCGGCGGCGACCGCGGCGACGGCGGGATCCGCCGGGTCGCGCTCGATGGCAACGCCGTCCTGGTCGATCGCAACGTCCTGGCCGACGGCGACGGCGCGTGCTGCGCGTCGACCTGGCGCCGCGAGCGCTGGGTGTGGCGCAGCGGCGCGCTGGCCGAGGACCCCGCGGCCCGCGGCCCGCTCCAGCGAGTGCCCTAGAAGCCTTCCGACGATTCGTCTCCGCGATGGCGTCGTCCTCGCGCGCGTTGCAGCCAGGCGCGAGCGGAGTTAGCGTCGTGGGATGAGGAAGACTATGGTGGTAGTGGTGATTGCCGGCGTGGCCTGTCGCGAGCCGGCCCCACAGACTCCGGTCAGCACCCGGACCGTCAAGCACATGACGCCGCCGGCCGTCGGCCGCATTGAGGTCGTCGAGGCGCAAGAGACCACTCAACTCGGCGACGTGGAACGGACCTACGGTCCGGTGATCGCCTCCGGCACCGAGGCAGGCCGCCCCTGGTCCCTGCGCGGGCGCATCGACGCGCGCGGCGCGGCGACCTATTTGCAGACCAGCACCGGTGGCGGAGGTGGTGGCGGAGGGGCGCTTCCTTTCGAGGACCTGGGCTGGAAGAAGATGGGCCACTTCGGCAGCGTCGGCTCGAGCGAGCACCACGGGATAGGGGCCCCGCGCACGCTCACGCTCACCGGGGTGGTCTCGAAGCAGACCGCCGCCATCGATGTGCGGCTCGCCGACGGCACCCGCCTGCCCGCCCAGATCATCGACACGGGAGATGCGCGAGCAAGCTTCTTCGTCGCCGTCTGGTCGACGCCCTCCCACTGGGAGGTGATGATCGCCCGCGACGCCGCCGGCGCCGAGCTGGAGACCTACCGCCAGCCCCCGAACCAAGCTGCCCCGAACCAAGCCAGCGCGACGTCGACACCATAAGCGCCAGGAGCCGCTGCCGCTTCGGCCACCGCTGCCGCTACCGCTCCGGCCACCGCTGCCGCTGCCGCTTCCGCTGCCGCCACCGCTGCCGCCCCCGCTGCCGCTGCCGCCCCCGCTGCCGCTGCCGCTGCCGCCCCCGCTGCCGCTTCGGCCCCCGCTACCGCTGCCGCTTCGGCCCCGCTGCCGCTCCGGCCACCGCTGCTGCCGCTGCCGCCGATGCCCACGCCGCTGCCGCTGCCGCTGCCGCTGCCGCTTCGGCCCCCGCTGCCGCTGCCGCTGCCGCCACCGCTGCCGCTGCCGCTGCCGCCCCCGCTGCCGCTGCCGCTTCGGCCCCCGCTGCCGCCGAAGCCCACGCCGCTGCCGCTGCCGCTGCCGCTGCCGCTTCGGCCCCCGCTGCCGCTGCCGCTGCCGCCACCGCTGCCGCTGCCGCTGCCGCCCCCGCTGCCGCTGCCGCTTCGGCCCCCGCTGCCGCCGATGCCCACGCCGCTGCCGCTGCCGCTTCGGCCCCCGCTGCCGCTCCGGCCACCGCTGCCGCTTCGGCCCCCGCTGCCGCTGCCGCCACCGCTGCCGCTTCGGCCCCCGCTACCGCTGCCGCTTCGGCCCCCGCTGCCGCTGCGAGTCCTCCACGGTCGCGTCGGTCGCGTCGTCGCATCGCGCCTCCGTGATCGCCCCCGCGCCGGGGGCCGTCGCCCTTGCGCCGCTCTCGCGCACCGTCCCGCGCCGAGCGCTTGACCCGCCGACGCAACGCGTACGGCGTCCCCACAGTTGATCGATCGACGAGACGCGAGCGGCGGTGCCGCGCTCGTCACGGGACGTGCGCTCCGCGGACGCATCGGGCGACGACGGCCCCCGGCGCTCGGAGGCCAATCACAAGGAGGCTTCGGATGTTCGATACGCTCGAGATGTCGCTCACCGTTCTGGAGCAACTCGCTCCGCTGGAGCCCAAGCTCCGCCAGCGCCGCAAGTCGCTCGCCGACGAGGTCGGCCGCGCTGCCGAATCGATCGCGCTCAACGTCAGCGAAGCACGGCAGCGCGCCGGCCTCGATCGCGCCGACCTGTTCCGCCGCGCCGCGGGCTCGGCAAGCGAGCTCACCACGGCGCTCCGCATCGCACGGGCGCGCGGCTACATCACGCCCGCCGACTTCGCCGCCGTCGACGCGGTGCTGGACCGGGTTCGCGCGATGCTGTGGCGGCTCACGCATTGACCCGCACGCGCTGCGGCGCTCACACAGCGGCAGGAGCGCCTCAGCTCCAAGTCGGATCCACCGCCGGAATCGACCGTCGAGGCGCGATCGTGGGATGCCAACGCGAGGCCGCCGTGGGCGACCGCGAGCGGATGGGGTCGGCGGCAGCGACCGTGTCAGGATTGGCCGGGTCTTGTCCGCACATACCTCGCGCCGTTCGCGCGTAGACGGGTGGTTGTTCGGCGGGCGCTGTCCCCGACTCCCATCCGCGCAGCAGCCCACGGCGAGCCGAGCGTGTACGCGATCTCTCGGGAACTCCGCTCCTGCAGACTCCTCACCCGCGGGCGCGGCGAAGCGCGGCGCGGGCGAAACGCGGGCGCGGGCGCGACTGCGGGCGGGGCCCGGGCGCGAGCTACCTCGCGGCGCGGAACGCGCGCTCGAGGTCGGCCTGGAGATCGGTGAGGTCCTCGATGCCGACGGAGAGCCGGATGAAGCCGTCGGCGATGCCGAGCTCGGCGCGGCGGTCGGCCGGCACGCTCGCGTGGGTCATGATCGCCGGGTGCTCGATCAACGATTCGACGCCGCCGAGCGACTCGGCGAGCGTGAAGATCTGGCACGCCGAGAGGAACCGGCGCGACGCGTCGAGCCCGCCGGCGAGCACGAAGCTGATCATCCCGCCGAAGCCGCGGGCCTGGCGCCGCGCCAGGTCGTGCTGCGGGTGGGAGGCCAGGCCGGGATAGATGACCCGCTCGACCTGCGGGTGGCGCTCGAGCCAGCTCGCCAGCGCGCGCGCGTTGGCGTCGTGGCGCTCCATGCGGACGTGCAGGGTCTTGGTCCCGCGCATCACCAGGAAGCTGTCCATCGGCGACGGCACCGCGCCCGCGGCGTTCTGCAGGAACGCGAGCCGGTCGCGCAGCACCGGCTCCTTGACCACGAGCGCGCCGCCGACCACGTCGGAGTGGCCGTTCAGGTACTTGGTCATCGAGTGCGCGACGACGTCGGCGCCGAGATCGAGCGGGCGCTGGAAGAACGGCGTCATGAACGTGTTGTCGACCGCGAACATCACGCCGCGCGACTTGCACACCGCCGCGACCGCGGCGAGGTCGACCAGCTTGAGCATCGGGTTGGTCGGCGTCTCGACCCAGACCAGCCGGGTGTTCGGCCGCATCGCCTCGGCGATGGCGTCGGGGCCGCGCAGCGGATCGACGTAGCTGAACTCGAAGCCGAACCGGCGATAGACCTTGTCGAACAGCCGGAACGTGCCGCCGTAGAGGTCGTCGCACGCGATCACGTGGCTGCCGGTGTCGAACAGCTGGAGCAGCGTCGAGGTCGCGGCCAGCCCGGACGCGAAGCACAGGCCCGCGCAGCCGCCCTCGAGCGAGGCCAGGTTGGCCTCGAGCGCGAACCGGGTCAGGTTGTGGGTGCGCGAGTACTCGAAGCCCTTGTGGACGCCGGGCGCCGACTGCGCGTAGGTCGAGGTGTAGTAGATCGGCGTCATCACCGCGCCGGTCGTCGCGTCGGGCGCCTGCCCGGCGTGGATCGCGCGGGTGCCAAAGCCCAGGGTCGGGTCGTCGTGCGAAGCCATGGCGTCCTCTACTCCTCGAACTTGAAGCCGTCCGGATCCTTCTCCATGATCCGCTCCATCGCCGCCTCCTCGAGCAGGTCGATCATCCGCTGCCCTCCGTACTTCTTCATCAGCTTGTCGTCGTACTCGTCGGCGATCAGCGCGACGTCGCGCAGGGTCGCGACCAGCTCCTCGGGATCGAGCGTGTGGCCGCCGAGGATCGTGTGGGAGAACAGCACGGTGTGCTCGGTGGGATCGACCGCGAACGCGCCGAACCGGAGGTGGCTGTTGAGCTCGAGCAGCTGCTTGGCGAGCGGGCCGTCGACGTCGACCCCTTTGACCAGCTGGGCCGTGCACCGCACCATCGCGCGGTTGTCGCCCCACGGCACGACGTTGATCATGACGTACGCCGAGCCCTGCTTGATGACGTACAGGCTGTCATCGACCTTGCGGTACGCGGGGGATGTGTGGAGCGTGCGCTCGATCAGGAGCGCCGTGGCGACCTCGGCGGGGTTCATGCGTCGTTGTTAGCACGGGTGCCAAGTCGTGTGATCGGCGACGCGTGCCCAGCGATCTGCTCGTGCCATACTCGCTGCGTGCAACTTGCCCCCGGCGTGCGACTTGCCTACGCAGCGTTTGCGATCGTGCTCGCCACCGCTCGTGCCGGCGCCGCGGACACCATCCGCGACATCGTGATCGAGGGCAACACCAAGACCACCACCGACACCGTCGAGCTGATCGCCAAGATCGAGGTCGGCGACGACTGGACCAGCGACATGCTCGACCGGGCCAAGGCCGACCTGGTATCGAGCGGCCTGTTCCGCGAGGTCGAGGGCTACTGGGAGCCGTGCGGCCCGACCTCCACGCCGAAATGCGAGCAGGCCGGTGTTCGCGTCCGCCTCAAGGTCCGGGACAAGCACTCCTGGGTGATTGCGCCGGCATTTTACAACCAGCCCACCAATACCGGCGGCGGAATCGGCTTCGGTGAGAACAACCTGTTCGGCGAGAACCAGAAGCTCTTGCTGTACGGCCAGGTCGCCACCGGCGACTCGTTCTTCATCGGCGCCTGGGTGATCCCGGCGATCGGCGGCACGCGGTTCTACGCCCAGCTCGACACGTACCTCAAGACCTCGCGGGTCATCGAGTACGAGCCGGCGCACGGCTACACCGACAACCCGACGGCGGTGCGCCAGTCGCGCATGAACTACCTCAACGCCGGCGCCAAGATCGGGATCGAGCTGTTTCGCGGCCTCAAGCTCGACGCCCGGCTGCGCGGCGCGCACGTCACGTTCCAGGACGTCAACGCGGTGACCCTCGACGCCAGCAAGATCGGCACGGGCGTCGACCTCGCGATGCCACCCAAGCCCGGCAACGAAGGCGTGGACATCTCCAACGAGATCAGCCTCGCGCTCGACCGCCGCGCCGACTGGTACGGCGTCCAGACCGGCTATCGCTACCAGACCTCGGTCGAGTTCTCGGTGCCCGCGCTGGGCTCGGACTTCCACTACTACATCTACAACCTGTCGCTGTGGAAGGGCGTGCAGGTGCTCGAGCGCCACAACCTGATCGCGCGAGCCCAGGTCAACGTCGGCCACCACCTGCCGTTCCAGCAGGAGTTCACGATGGGCGGCACCGGGATGCGCGGCTACATCAACGATCAGTTCCGCGGCGACCTGCGGGTCACCACGAACCTCGAGTACTCGTTCCCGCTGTTCACCCTCGCCGGCCTGTCGATCCGCGCGCTCGGCTTCCTCGACTCGGGCTACACCACGTTCCTCACCAGCACCACCAACCCCGAGCGCAGCTACCTGGCGCGAGCGGGGCGCGACGACAACTCGACGCTGGCGCCGTTCAAGAACTCGGTCGGTCTCGGCACGCGGCTGTACCTGAGACAGATCGTGATCCCCCTGCTGGGGGTGGATTTTGGGTATGGTCTCGAAGCCCGTGATCTACAGCTCTATCTCGCGATCGGTCTCACTAATTAGCGTGCTGGTCGCCGGCTGCGGCGGCAAGCACGAACCACCTCCTGCCGTGCCGGCCGCGCCGGCCGCGCCCACCACCGAGGCCTCGTCGAGTGCCCCGCCGGGCGCCGCGCCCGGTCCGGCGCCCGACGCCGTGCTGGTCGGCGGCGACATCTGGACGATGGATCCGCAGCACCCGCGCGCCCAGGCAGTGGCCTGGCGCGGCGACCAGATCGTCGCGGTCGGCGACGACGCGCAGATCCGCGCGCTCGCCGGGCCGTCGACCCGGGTGATCGATCTGCACGGCCGGTCGGCGACGCCCGGCCTGATCGACGCGCACTGCCACCTCTACGGCCTGGGCGCGGACCTCGAGCACGTCTCGGTCCGCGAGCTGACCTCGGAGGCCGCGACCGTCGCGGTGATCGCCGCGGCGGCGAAGACCCGGCCGGCCGGCCAGTGGTTGATCGGCCGCGGCTGGGACCAGAATCGCTGGCCGGGGCAGCAGTTCCCGACCCGCAAGGCGCTCGACGCCGCGGTCGGCGATCGCCCGGTCGTGCTCGAGCGCATCGACGGCCACGCGATCTGGGTCAACTCGGTGGCGCTGCGCGAGGCCCAGATCACGCGGGCGACGCCGGATCCCGCGGGCGGCAAGATCGTCCGCGATGCCAAGGGCGAGCCGACCGGCGTCCTGATCGACAACGCCGAGGGCCTGGTGATGCGCAAGGAGCCGCCGCCCAGCGCCGAGCACCGCGCGCAGCGGCTGCGCGCAGCGGCGCAGGTCGCGATCGCCGCCGGGCTCACCGCCGTGCACGACATGGGGATCGAGGAGGCGACCGCGGACGCCTATCGCGGGCTCGCCGCGGCCCACCAGCTGCCGCTGCGCGTCCACGCGTTCCTGACCGCGCCGGCCAGCCTCGATCGGTTCAAGACGCCGCCGGCGCCGGCGACCGGCCGGTTCGTGATGCGCGGCGTGAAGTTCTACGCCGACGGCGCGCTCGGTTCGCGCGGCGCGCGGCTCTACGAGCCGTACTCCGACGATCCGAAGAACACCGGGCTGTGGCGCACCGACCCCGCGGCGATGATGAGGTCGGTCGACGCCGCGGTCGCCGGCGGCTGGCAGGTCGCGATCCACGCGATCGGCGACGCCGGCGTCGGCGGTGTGATCGATGCCTACCTCGCCGCCGAGAAGGCCCACCCAGGCGACCATCGGCTGCGGATCGAGCACACCCAGGTGATCGCGGCCAGGGACGTGCCGCGGATGGCCGAGGCGCACGCGATCGCGTCGATGCAGCCGACCCACGCCACCAGCGACATGCCGTGGGCCGAGGCGCGGCTGGGCCCAACGCGGGTGCTCGGCGCCTACGCCTGGCGCACCATGCTCGACCACCGCATCCCGGTCGCGGCGGGCTCGGACTTCCCCGTCGAGCAGGTCCCGCCGATCCTCGGGATCTACGCCGCGGTGACCCGCCAGGACGCCAAGGGCATGCCCGCCGGAGGTTGGTACCCTGCACAGCGGATGACCCTGTCCGAGGCCATCGAGGCGTTCACCCACGGCGCGGCGTACGCCGAGGGTGCCGAGAACTCGCGCGGCGTGCTCGCCGTCGGCCGTCACGCCGATCTCACCGTGTTCAGCGGCAAGCTCGCACCCGACCGGAGCCTGCTGGACCTCGCGGTCGACTATACGATCGTCGACGGCGAGATCGTGTTCCAGCGCGAGCAAAGCCGGTAGCATGCGATTCTGCCCGTTCTGTAGCGCGGAGAATGCCGACGAGCTGGCCGTGTGCCAGTCGTGCGGCCGGCGGTTGCCACCGCTGCCGCCGCGGCGCGCGCGCAACGCGCCCGCGACCGGGGTCCAGCTGCCGCCGCGCTCGGGCGCAAGCCAGCCGCCCGCGCTGCCGGGGCGCAAGGCTCCGGCGACGAATCCGCCTCCGCCAGGTCCGGCGACGTCGGGCGCAACGCCGACACCACCGCCTGCGCCCGCCGTCGGTCCGCCGCCCGTGCCGCCGTCCTCCGCGTCCGGCGCGCAGCCCGCGCAGCCCGGCGTGATGGTGACCTCGGCGGGGTTCGCGCCGCTCGCCGCGGGCCAGGCCGGTCTGCGCACGCCGGGTGCCGCGCCGGTGTCCGGTGCACCGCAGATCCGCGAGACCGCGACGGGGCTGCCCCCGGCGTCGCTCGGCGACGGGACGCTCGCCGCCGCGCTGTCGCCCGGCCCGGCCGCGCAGCGCCGCGAGTCCTCGCCGGCCGAGGCCGATCCGGGAGGATCGGGCCGCCGCCGCTCCGATCCGCCGCCGCTCACGCCGCGGCCGATGCCGAGCATCCTGACCGGCGGGCCGCGCCCGGCGACGCCCGCGAGTATCCCGGCCGCGCCAGCGGGGCTCGCCGCCCCGGCCGCATCCAGCGCGTCGGGCGCGATGCCACCGTCGCCGCGCCCGGTCCCTGCCCCGCCGGTGCTGCCGCCCAGCGCCTCCGGCTCGCAGCTCCCGGCCGATCCGCCGTGGGCGACCGGCTATCCGCGCGCCCCGGCCGGCTTTGGCCGCGACGCCGACGCCGCGACGTCGACCGGGCCGCTCGCGATCGACACCAGCCGCCGGCGCGACGGCGTCGAGCCACCGCCGACCCGGATCCAGCGGCCCGAGGCGCTGGCCGACCGGCCGTTCACGCCGCCCTCGGTCAACCCGGTCCCCGAGATCCCCGAGCCCGGGCTGTTCAACTCGGCGCGCTACACGGTGCGGTTCGCCCGGGCGCGCTGGCAGCGCCGCGGCGCGATCAAGCTGCTCGGCGCCGACATCAAGAAGGACACCGACGCGCTCGACCAGGTGCTCGGCGCGCTCGGCGGCGTCGCGCGCACCGCCCGGGTCGACGGCCGGGTGTTCTCGGGCGAGAACGCCGCGATCAACTCCGCGGAGGAGCGGGTCGCGCAGCTGACCCGCGAGCACAACGACGTCGACGCGCGCAAGGCCGAGGAGAACTCCAAGTTCGTCGACGTCGAGCGCGAGCGCAACACCAAGCTCGGCGAGGCCGAGCGCATGGTCGACGAGGTCGGCAAGGAGCTGGCCGGGCTCGAGGCCACGCGCCGCGGCCTGCGCGACAAGCGCAAGGAGCTCGAGCGCCGCCAGAAGTCGTACCTCAAGGCCGCCGAGGACAGCGATCGCCAGGCCGGCAACGTCGAGCTCGCCGACTCGCGCCAGGAGCTGCGGCGCGGCGCCGAGCAGAACCGCCGCGAGGCCGCCGCGCTCGAGCCCGAGCGCCAGGACGTCGACCGCCGGCTCGGCGCGATCGAGCGGCCGATCAGCGAGGCGACCGCCAAGCTCGACGCCGCCAAGGCCGAGCTCGACGCCGCCAAGCGCAGCCTGGCCGACGCCCGCGAGGGCCACACCCACCGGCTCGCCGAGCTCGACGCGGAGCAGAAGCGCAAGGCCCGCGAGATCGCGCAGGCCGAGGGCGAGATCACCCGTCGCCTGGTCACGCTCGGGACGCTGGTCAACCTCAACCGGATCGAGGACCCGCGGTTCGAGGAGCTGTACCAGCGGATCGACCGGCTGCGCGGCGCGATCACCGCCCGGACCACCGAGATCGAGCGGCTCACCGCCGAGCGCGAGGCCTACGATCGCGGCAACCTGGTCCGCGGCCTGTCGGCGATCGGCGGTGCGATCCTCGTGTTCATCGCGCTGATCGTGATCCTGCGCGCCGTGCTCCGCTGACACGGCGGCGACCCGGCACTGGCCCGGCGGCGCTCGGGGTGGCCTGGCATGGCGCGCCGGGGCGCGGCAAACCCCGCGGGCCGGTGACGTGCGTGTTATTCTCTCTTGTCAGCGGTGCCCAAGGTTCTGGTCTCGAACAACTCCGAGCTGTTGCGGCACTTCACGGCGCCGCCGTTCCGGCGTCTCGACCTCCAGCTCCTGATCGCGGACTCGGCCGACGAGGCCCACGAGCTGTTCCGCAGGGAGGCGCCGGCGCTGGCGGTGATCGACGCCGAGCCCGGCGGGTTCGACACCTCGCGGGCGATCAAGGCCCACAACCCGGCGACCCGGGTGGTGCTGATCGCCGGCAAGCAGCTGTCGGGCGACCAGATGCGCCAGGTCTCGATCTCGGGCTGCGACGAGCTCCTGATCGCGCCGATGACCGCCGACGAGCTTCACGACGTGGTCGCGATCCAGCTCGGCGAGCCGCGGCTGGGCAACGAGGCGTTCTCGGTCGCGGTCGGGCTCGCCGGCAAGCAGGTCGACGCCACGGTGTCCAACCTGTCGATCGACGGCGTCCGCCTGGTGATCGGCGAGCCGGTCGCCGAGGGCCAGGTGCTCGAGATCTCGATCGCCCCCGAGGGCGACGCCCCGGTCGAGATCCGCGGCATCGCGGTGTGGGCCCAGCCGCGCGACGGCAAGACCGTGGTCGGCGTGGCGTTCGACCGGCCCGACGACCGCGCCCGGACGGTGCTCGCCCGGCTCACCCAGTGGCAGGTGGTCAAGGACGGCGAGCGGATCCGCGTGGTGCTGCGCGGCGACTTCACCGAGGCGACCCGGTTCGACGCCCTGCTGCCGGCGATGGTCGGCCGCGTCGTGTTCGACACCGCGCAGGTCACGTACATGAACTCGCTCGGCGTCCGCGCGTGGTGCGAGTTCCTGCGCCAGGCCCGGATCCAGGGCTACGAGTTCCACGCCTGCTCGATGCCGTTCATCCTCCAGGCGTCGATGGTGCGCGACGTGATCGGCCGCGGCACGGTGACCTCGTTCTTCGCGCCGTTCCACTGCATCGGCTGCGATCACCAGGAGGAGCGCCTGGTCCAGACCGCGGCGATCCTGGCGTCCAACCTCGAGCCGCCGACCTTCAAGTGCCCGAGCTGCGGTGGGGCGCTCGAGTTCGACGACCTGCCGGAGCGCTACTTCGCGTTCCTCCAGGACGATCCCGACTGACACACGTGTCAGCGCCGTGCCGGATCCTTGACGACGGTGACCGGTGGAAGCTCGACGGGGAACTGCGGGGGAGCGGGCCTCTGCTGCCTGGCTCTCCTGTACCCGTACGCGCCCACCGCCAGGCAGAGCGCCCCGTACCCGAGCAGGCACATGCCGCCGATCCACATCACGCCGTTGGCCAACGCGCCCACGCCACCGACGTCGCCGTGGATATCGGTGATCGAACCGAACGCGATCAGGCCCAGGACCACGGGCGGGATCGCCGGCAGCCAGAACACGGGCGTCCTGCGGAGCCAGATCGCGAGCACGAGGGGAGCCACCACGGCAACCAGCACCGCAAGGGGGATCAAACCGTCCATGCCCGGTGGAACAGCAAACCGCATGCCGCGGTGCGTGAGTTAGGCTAGGCCATGCGCAAGCTCTTCGTGCGGTCGTTCGCGATCGCATTCGTGGCCTTCGCGCTGCTGTTCGGCCTGGAATTTTTCCTCGAGTGGCGACGCGCCGGCTCGCCCGGCGCCGGCGACATGAGCTGGGCCGACGTCAACAACGCCAAGCTGGTCGACGTGCTGTCGCCGATGGCGCGGGCCTACAACAACGTGCTGGCGATGCTGATCGCGACGATCGGCCTGGCGATCCCGCTGACCGCCAACATGCACACGCCCAAGCTGATCGAGATGTTCCTCCGCGATCGGGTGAACCGCTACGTGCTGTCGTTCATGGCGCTGGGCGCCGCGCACGTGCTCTGGGTCGACTATCTCGTCGGCCCGCGGTTCGCGCCGACCTGGGCGATCGCGATCGCGGTCTACACCGCGATGATCGGCTGGGCGATCCTGATCCCGTACTTCTTCTACGTCGTCCGGTTCGTCGACCCGTCGCGCCTGCTGGTCCGGCTGCGCGAGGACGCGATGCACATCGTCGCCCGGGTCGCCGATCGGGCGCGCGATCCACTGGAGGCCCAGACCGCGCTGGCGGTGCGGCTCAGCCAGATCGGCACGATCATCATCAAGTCGCTCGATCGCGACGACCGCGACGTCGCCGCCGAGGGCGCGTGGGCGATCAAGATGCTGCTCGACCACTACGACAAGCACAAGTCGCGGATGCCCAAGGAGTGGTTCGTGGTCGATCGCGCCGACTTCGTCGGCCTGTCCGACGAGGCGCTCGAGATGCTGTCCGAGGCCAAGACCTGGTTCGAGATGAAGTGCCTGCTCCAGCTCGAGCTCGGCTTCCTGCGCGCGCTGCAAGGCGCGAGCGACACGGTGTCGACGTTCTCCGACGCCACCCGGGTGATCGCGGTCCGCGCGGTGCTGCACCACGACGGCCAGGCGCTGCGGCTCGCGATCCGGTTCTTCAACAACTACCTGCGCGAGGCGATCAAGGCCCACAACCTGCGCGCGGTCTACGACGTGTTCCACCAGTACCGGCGGCTCGGCCGCGAGCTCGTCGATCTCCCCGAGCTGCTCCGCGAGGTCGGCAAGCACTTCAGCTACTACGCCGCGATGGCGCGGACCTACGGCATGGTGTTCGCGCCCCAGCTCGCGATCTTCGACCTCGGCTACGTCACGCGGCGCGCGTTCGAGCGCGCGTCGCCCGCCGGCATCGACCTGCTCCGCGAGGTGCTGTCGCTGCCCCACCGCACCGGCACCGATGTCCACTCGATGGCGGTCAAGGCCAAGCTGATCCTCGGCGGGTTCTTCGTCGCGAGCAAGCTCGACCCCGAGGCCGATCTGTTGCGCAAGAACCTCGCCGACGTCGACGGCGTCGAGGTCGAGCGCGCCGAGGCCGAGCTGCTCGCCGCCGATCGCTCGTTCTTCGAGGTCACCGATCGCCAGCTCAACCTCGAGTTCGTGCCGCCCGAGCGCCGCGAGCCGCTGCGCCAGTTCTGCGCGTCGCTCCAACGCGGCTGAGCCGGCGAGTCTTCGAGCCGGCGATCACTTCCGTCCGCAGCCGGCAGCATGCCGGCAAGCCGATCGACCGCTCGGCTCAGGGCGGGGCCACCGCGGCCGACCCGGTCACCGCCGGCCGGTCGCGGGCGTGGTCGACCTTGAGCGAGCCGGTCGCCGACGACCACAGCACGTACGCGATCACCGCGAGCCCGGCGAGCGCGACCGCGAGCACCGCGCCCAGCGGCACGCGATCGCCCAGCGTGCGGCGGGCGAAGAACCGCCCGGCGCTGCGCCGGTGAATGGTCCGGGCAACGTCGTCGGCGAAGCTCGACGGCGCATGCGCCTTCTGCAGCCCCGACAGGACCTTGCGGGTCTCGGTCAGCTCGTCGTGGGCGCGCTGCCACGCCGGGTCCGCGGCGATCTTGCCCGCGACCTCGGCCTTGCGCGCGCCGGTCAGCGCGCCGTCGAGGTAGTCGGACACCGCCGCGAGGATCGCCTCGTCGATCGCCTCGTCGATTGCCTCGCCGATCTCGTCGTCGATCTCGTTGGGCGCTTTGTCATCGGCCTCGTCGGTCACGGCTGCCTCCAGCGTAGCTCAGACATGGCGCTGCAACCTCTTGCGCAGCACCAGGCGCGCGCGGTGCAGCCGCGACTTCACCGTGCCGTCGGGCAGCCCGGTGATCTCGCAGATCTCCTCGATCGAGAGGTCCTCGACGTCGCGCAGCACCACGACGACGCGTTGATCGTCGTCGAGGTTCGCGATCGCCTGCTGGAGCAGCAGCTCGAGCTGCGCGCCCTCGAGCGCGCGATCGGGCTGGACGTGCCTCAGCGGCGCGCCGGCCGCGCCGTTGGTCTCGTGCGAGCTCTCGTCGAGCTCGTCGCGGTCGCGGTCGTGACGACGCGCCAGGTACTTGATGCGGTTCTTGCAGTGATTGACGGTGACGCGGTAGAGCCAGGTCGAAAACTTGGACTCCTCACGGAAGCTCTCGATGGTCTTGAACACCGAGATGAAGACTTCCTGCGCGACGTCCTCGGCCTCGGCTCGATCGCCGAGCATCCTGTACGTGATGTTGAACACGCGGTCGCGGTGACTCTCGATCAACTCACGGAACGCTCGCTCATCGCGGTCCCGCAGGCGCCGCAGCAGCGTTCGTTCGAGCTCAGACATGCTGGTCGAGCATACTCGTCCCCCGCTTCCGACACCGAAGGTCTACGCGAGTTTCTGACATTTATCCGTTGTTATTACAATAGTTTGGGTACCAAGCGACTTTCCAGGTGGCAATCGCCCAGCGCGAG
>Ga0307515_10012623_pt1 | contig 15872 bp, 10 predicted proteins | sample 17_EM_MG_FD_194513 | JGI IMG/M metagenome (GOLD analysis project Ga0307515, IMG submission 194513) | Populus trichocarpa ectomycorrhiza microbial communities from riparian zone in the Pacific Northwest, United States - 17_EM | ecosystem: Host-associated > Plants > Roots > Unclassified | place... | reverse complement strand
TGCAGTAGTTGCAAAAGTTCTACATTTTGACCAAGTTGATCTATACAGAACATCTGATGGAGGGTTTAAATGGAAAATGATCGAGAGTAAATTGAAGACGGATAAAGAAAAAGGGAAGTTAGGTGAAGAAAGATATCAGATAATTGCTTTCGCCATCTTTGGGCTGGTTTTGTTTCCTTCGGAAGCCGCTCGAATTATTAGCATTGAAGTTGCTAACGCTTTCCTTGAATTTGAACAGACAAAGAATAACCCTACTTCAGCTATCTTAGCTGAAACCTTTCTATCTCTAAATCATTGCAGACTGCATGGGAAAGGAGCAATGCGATGCTGTGTTCCTCTCTTATTCATGTGGATAGTTAGTCATTTGGAAACGTCAAAAGAAGTCTTCAATAATTTTTGGTGGTTTAACATGAGGCCTCTTGAGTTGGTGCTGACTGAAGAGTGGAGTGATTTGGATGAAAAGGCATGGGTAAAGAAATATGAAGCACTTCCCTAAAGTAATTTTAGATGGAAAGCTCCTTAGGTAAGCGATTCATCTTACCTCATGAGTTGTGGCGATAAAGCATGGGTTCCATTGATTGGCTTAACTGGTTATATCAGTTACTCACCCTCATTGGTGGCTAGACAATTTGGAGGATTACAATACATGCCAAGAACTTAGGGACTAGCCGAATATACTGGTCTGTTTAAAGAAGCTAGTTCTCTGGATATGTTAGATGCCATCAGAAATGACTAGAAGCAGCCTGTTTTGATCTATAGGGAAGAGCATCAAAAAGAGTTCTCAGCTAGCCCTACATACTCAATGTGGAGGAGTGGTGGTTCATCTAAGATACTTCAAGAGGCAAAAGAGCAAAGAATAGCCCAAGATAAGCCATCTGTGACATTGGAACTGAAAAGAAAAAGGGTCAACAATGAGGAAGATCTCCAAGAAGAGTTGGATAAGCTGAGGATTGAGCTCAGCAATAGCAAAAATCATCAAAAATTCCTGGAAAACCAACTTTTAAAAGAAGAAGAGATGAAGGCCTCTCTAAATCAACGAAGCAAAAGAGCAACTAGAAGAAGGGAAGGTCAAGTATGATGAGTTGGTAAACAAGCATGTAATGGTGGAGCAGGAATTGATGACTCTAAAAAGGGCCTCAGAAAGTAGAAAGTCTGCTGATAAAGAGACAATAGCTTCTCTAAAAAAAGAAAGGGACCAATATAAATTAAAATGGGAAGCTGAAAAAGAGAAGAACAGATTGGCTGGTCTCACCATTGAAGAAGAAAGAAGCTTAAGAACTCGATATCAGGTACAGGCTGACGATGAGAGAGAAGCAAGGAGGATAGCTGAGTCAGACATGAAGGAATACCTGGACAAAATAAATGGTATGAGAAACGGAGTTTCTATGATACAAGCCGAGCTTGAGACCCGAGAGGAAGAAGTAAAGAAGATGCAAGAACAATTTGAGGAATGGCAAGACTATATCAGCAGCCTCGATGTACAGCTAAACACTAAGGTAGTTGAACTTGATATAGAGAAGGAGGAATTGCAAAGGGCCAGAAAACAGATTCAACAGTTGGAAAAGATGGTTCAAATCTTGGAGACAAACAACGAATCAAGCCACCAATAATGGAACACTGCTTCAAGATAACACCTTGTTCCATTACAAGATCGAACAAACTGACAGGCTAATTGACATGGTGGCTCGAAAGGCAAATGAGCTACGAGTGAAGGCTTTTAAGATTGCCAATAGTCGTCATAGATATGAGGAATCCTTGAATGAAGTTTCCTCTTTCATTAGGAATGTAGCCAATAGAGGAATAACATTTGAATAAAGACACTTTATATGAACCATCTGTATAGGCTTAAGCCTACTTTTGAACTTTTGTAATGTGTATGGAATTCAATCAATCAAAGGACTTGGGTAAAACCTCTTTGAGTATATCAGATTTCAGATTCTACCTGTATTTGACAAAGGAAGTCATGGATTAGCTCTTTAAATCCGCATACATGCATCTTTTTCATTTGCATTCGTATTCATACATTCATTCATTATAACACACATGCATACGCCAGGTCAAAATATAGGTCCCCAAAAAGTCTACAACACCCGACTCCGAGCAAGGAACATGGTAGACGAAGAGCGTGCTTACCGTAAAGCTCATTTCCAAGAAGAGTTGGATTCTCTAAAGTTTATTGTGGCTCACCTCACCAGCTTACTTGAGCAAGTACTAAGGAATACCTCTGGTGAAGGCCCTTCCACTAGACCTGCCACTTTCCCAACAAATCAACCTGAAGAAATAATAGGAGAACAAGCACAGGAGCCCCGGCACAATCCAGCATTTGTGTAGTCAACAACACCAGCACCAACACCTGCAGTCGCAGATGCATTCGCTAATGAGTCCTACAAAACTAAGCCATTTGATGACATTGATCAAGACAAGATGGCAGCATTAGAGGCCAGGATCAGGGCCATTGAGGGAGTAGACTTATATGACCAGTACGAGCCGCAGAAATGTGTCTAGTCCCTAATGTGGTGGTACCAAAGAAATTTCGAGTTCCTGAATTTATCAAATATACCGGAACTCAATGCCCTGTTACCCATCTTAAATCTTATTGCAATAAAATGGCAGAAGTGGTGCATGATGAGAAGCTACTGATGTACTTCTTCCAAGACAGCTTGAGTGGAGCAACATTGAGCTGGTATATGAGGTTAGATAATACCAGGATTCATACATGGAAGGATCTCGTAAATGCTTTCATCAAGCAATACAAATAGAACATGGATATTGCTCTGGATAGAACTAGTCTATCTAATCTAGAGAAAGGAGATAAAGAGAGTATAAGGGAGTATGCCTAGAGATGGAGAGATTTAGCAGCACAGGTACATCCCCCACTCCTAGAAAAGGAAATGGTTGCTCCATTTGCTAACACGTTAAAAGCGCCATACTACGAACATGTGATGGGTAGTTAGGCGTAGCAATTCACTGATGTTGTGGCCGTAGTGGAGCGAATAGAGCAAGGAGTAAAGAGTGGGAGAATCTCTACACCCGTGGAAAAAAAGGGTTTTGGAGTAAAAAAGAGGGAGATTAATCATGTCGAAAGTAGCTATAAAAGCAAGAAAGGCCAATTTTAAAGATATAACACTCCATCTCTTTCATCCCAAATTGCCAACACTAATTTCAACTTCCCGATCCCAGCCAGAAAACTTGAACTCCAAAACCACGAAGTAAAAAACCAAGCTGAAAGTTTCCCCAAAAAGAATTACCAAAGAACCCAAAAACAATTGCCTCAATTGCCACTACCCCTGAATGAAATGTACTAGAAGCTACTAAGTATCGAACAAGTAGCCCCCGTACCTTTGGCACCCCTACAACCGCCTTACCCTAGCTGGTATAAGCACGATCTTACCTGCGAATACCATGCCGGTGTAGCTGGACATAGCGTCCATACTTGCAACGCCTTCAAAAAAAAGCTTATGCAATTGATCAAAGCAGGTTGGATTACATTTGAAGATGCCCCTAATGTGAATACGAACCCTCTACCCAATCATGCTTCAGGTAGTGGGTCTGTAAACATGTTAGAAATAGAACACTCAAAAATCTTGAAGGTGCCAATCGATAGGATCTACCAAATGATGGTAGATGCAAGGTACAAAAAGGGTAGTGAGAAGCGCTATGAACACCATAATATAGAAGGCCATGTGATTAGCCAGTGTGAGGGCTTTCATAAAAAAGTGATGCAAATGATGAGTCGTGGATTACTACGAATCGAGAAAGCAACAGGTAAGGAGGTGTCCATGATGGAAACACCAAATAAAGAGGTATGTCGAGTACAATTTGTTACGGGAAAGCCACCCAAACTGGTCTTATCCAAACCAGTAGTGGCACATAAAGGGAGTTACAATGCCTTACCTCATGACTATGCATGTTCCTTTAAAAGCACTCAACAATCGCCTATTTTTCAAGCAGAAATTGGAGGATTAACCCGTAGCGGCAGATGTTTAACTCTAGAGGAATTGGAAAAACAAAGGAAAGCTAAGGGTAAAGAAGGGGTTGACGTGACCGAGGAAATAAACAAACCTGTCACAGAAGAGGAAACCAATGAATTCTAGAATTGAAGCTGATGAAACACAGTGAATATAGTGTTGTTGAACAGCTCAAGAAAACTCCAACAAGAATCTCATTGTTGTCTTTAATCCTAAGCTCTGAGCCACATAGGAATGCTCTACATAAGTTATTGAATGAGGCATACATTCCTCAGGACATCAATCAAGAAGCCATGGAACATTTAGTGGGAAGAATCCAAGCCTCGAATTACGTATACTTCACTAAAGATGAATTGGGTCCCAACGGTACCGGGCATAACAAGCCACTATACATTACAGTGCGGTGTAAGGATATTCTAATCGGAAAGGTACTCGTCAATAACGGTTCTGCACTGAATGTCCTACCAAGGCATATGTTGAAAGAAATGCCTATCGATGAGTCACATATGAAACCTAGCACATTGATGGCAAGAGCATATGATGGTTCGCCAAGACAAATAATCAGGACCCTAGAAATGGAGCTATATATAAGGCCGCAGGTGTTCTTGATAACATTACAAGTAATGGACATTCACCCATCTTACAGCATATTATTAGGGAGGCCGTGGATTCATGCGGTTGGAGCAGTGGCTTCTTCACTACTCTAGTGTTTAAAGTATATCATGAATGGAATGCTGACAACTGTCAAAGCTAAAGAGACAGTTTCCATGATAAAAAATGTAGCCATACCCTTCATTGAAGTAGAAGATTGTAGAGATGGGAACATTCATGCATTTGAAATCGTGAATACAGAATGGGTTCCCGAAGGTGCAGTGTTGAGAAAACCTAGAATCCTTGAAGCGGCAAAAATGGTTGCCAGATGCTTTCTGAAGAATAGGGCTCTTTTCCAACATAATCCTAAGACTGGACCAATCAAGCTAAAAAGTGTGGATCCAAGATTTGGGCTTGGTTATAAGCCCAAGAAAGATGATTACAAACGGGTTGCCCAGATTAGAAAGAATGCAAGAATGGCAAGAATTGAAGGAAGAGAGCCAAAAGAAGAGGAACTTGTCATCCCACCGCTCCAAGTATCTTTCCCAAGGGCTACTGAGGTGATTAGATCAGGCATAATAGATCTCCACATCAATACCCTGGAGAGCCAAGAAGAAAAACAAATAGAGGAAGCGGATCTGAAAGTGAAGGATGAAGTTCTGCCACACCTTTCCATTCACACCATTGATGAACCTCCTACCAGATTTTTCGTGTGAAGATTGGCTGAAGGAGAGGTGTACCAGAATTGGAAGATGGAGCCTGCTCCTATGGTTTTTAAAAAGTAATTGTTCTTATTTGATCATGTTCGGACTTGTTTTGTCTTGTTTTGACTGGTGCTCATCTTGTCGGTAATCTAGCTCATGATACCGCAAGATTTTCTATGTTAACCGAGCACTTTTTTTATTATCAAATGTTAGAATTTTATAGATCAAAAAGATAGACTAACTGGAAAACCAGCAAGCCAATATTACACCTGTACAGAACAAGCTAGTGGGAACAGACTCTTGACTAGCACAAAGGAAAAATACAAAATAAAAAAATAAACCTTCGGTTATTTCAGGAACCCAATAACTACAGGTGCCAAGGATAACTGAGGAAAGCAAATTCCATCAACAAACCAAACAGAGCAGACAATAGACATATAGATGCTGACACCCTAAACTCAAAAAGCCCTGAAGCCATATGCTGAAGACCACGTATCACCCGAAAGTGGACCCGGCAGCCAATAGAGAGACGTGAGGACGTGATGCATTAGCTATGCAGCCATGTAGCGACGAGTCACTTGGAGAAAACTGAGAGCTCCAACGACAGGAAAAAAGCAAGACAAAGTGGCGGGACCGACATCCATTCTCAGCACGTAGAAATGCATGCATGGCAAAACCTTCACCATGCACGCCCAAAATTGCACCGTGCAAATCCCAACTTGTAGATAGAGGTGCCTAGGATAACCAAGCATAAAGTGGGACAACCTAACAACAACCGGCCTGTACAGTAAATCCATTAACAAGAACAGTAACAGTAACTGAAGACTGCAACCCACAAAACGTTGTGGGCCCAATAGTAGGTTGTAAGACGTAAGATGTATGCATGACAGAGATGACCCCATGCAAGTCTAGGAGCCATGCAGAAGGAATCAGCTACAAACGCCTACCAGCAGAGCACATTCCTCCCCAAAACAGAACAGAAGACAAACAGGAAGGGCAGCACGACCAATACAGAACGAAATCCTCCTCATTATCAAAGCAGCCCCATTATCCAATATGCAAAAGAGAGTGATCCTTCTCATGGAAGTGGAAGATGATGAAGAACAGGACTTGAAACCTTCTAAAGACAGAGTTGATACTTCTAGTTCTCTTCTCAAAAACCCTCCTGTTGCGCTCCTCCTAGATGAGATAAATCACTATTCCCAGGGAGACTCTCCTCATACGAGCATCCATGTTGCTCTTCTTGGGACCAGCGAAGAGCACTTGGTAACATGCTCATATTCCTATCAATCCGCAACTAAGACTTGGTCTGAGCCCATAGACGACTTGTCCAACCACACAAGAAGAACAAATGTTGGTGAGATTCATCCGCCTGCCTACAGAACACACAAGAAGGATCAATATGGAGGAACTGCAACCTATCAAGAGTGCGAAGCTTGCCCAGGACAGCTAACCAAAGGATGAAACTGTATTTTGGCAAAGACCATTGCTCCCAAACTACCCGATGTCAAGGAATAGTTGGTCTAGATGGCCGAAAAAATTAAAAGGCATGAGCTAAAAAAGGCCCTTCACTGTAGGACCAGTTACGCAGCAACTGAATGCTCTCACCTGGATGTCCACAATGTTGAACAAGGATGTCCCAGACAAAGATGATAGCTTTCCATAGAGGGGATGAGTGCTGGTGAGCTTGAGCATGCCAAACCGTGTCCCTATTTAAGTAAAAGTGGTGCACCCACCGAATCCAGGGTGGAATCTGTTTTGAGATGAATATTCCACAATTGTTTGGTAAGAAAACTTTGGTTACGAGCCTTAAGATCAAAGAGACCAAGCCCTCCTTCAGCTTTAGGCAGGCATAAAGTTTTCCAGGCAACCAAAGCAGAGTGATGTCGCCTAGCATCTCTAGTCCACAAAAAATTCCTGCAAATGCTGATGATGTTATGAATTACTATTTCTGGCATGGGGAAAATATTCAACCAGAAATGTACTTTGCCATAGAGCACAGATCGGAGAAGTTCTAGACGGCCAGCATATGTGAGATTCTTTCCAATCCATCCCTGAATTACCAGCTTCAAATCTTGTATTAAAGGGGAAAATTGGCTTGCTAACAACCGATGGGGACTTAAGGGGACCCCAAGGTATGTGAAAGGAAAGAGACCTTCCCTGAAACCTGTTTCTGAGAGGATGGTTAATCTTTGAGCATTGCTAACTCCCCCAAAAGTAAATGGACGATTTCTGTGGATTGATCACCAGCCCTGAGGTCTGACCAAAAAGGGTGAGTTGATGAAGAAGACATCGGATTGAAGAAAGATCACCACAAGAGAGCAGGAGGATATCATCTGCAAAAGCTAAGTGAGTAATGGTTTGATCACCAGCCCTGAGGTCTGACAAAAAAGGGTGAGTTGATGAAGAAGACATCAGATTGAAGAAAGATCACCACGAGAGAGCATGAGGATATCATCTTGCAAAAGCTAAGTGAGTAAAGTTAACCGAGCACTTTTGTTTTAATGAGATCATGTATTTTCTTGTGTCCAATATGTGCCTGCATCTTTTTATCTTTTTACAAATCACACTTACACGAGCACACCTTACACTTTCAGGAATCCTGAAAGTTCCATCAATTCATAAAACCATTGCACTAAGAATAATTGGCCAAACTTTGATAATATGATTGTAATGGATGATGAAGAATGGGGAGAGAAAGGTATAAAAGAGTTTACTAAGTTGGTAGAAAATTCCAAAAAAGCCTAGGAACCTGCTAGTGAGAATTTAGAAGTCATTAACTTGGGAAACAAACAAGAAAATAAGGAATTAAAGATTGGCACCCTTGTCACAACTGAAGAAAGAAATAGACTGGTCTCTCTATTACATGAGTATGCAGATGTTTTTGCCTGGACTTATGCAGATATGCCTGGTCTAGATACTGATATAGTAGTACATAAGATTCCCTTAATAGAAGAAAGCAAACCAGTTAAGCAAAAAACCAGGTGAATGCGCCCGGACATGTTACTCAAGGTAAAGGTTGAGATACAAAAACAGTGGGATGCATGATTTCTAGATGTGGTCCAATATCCTCAATGGGTAGCTAATGTGGTTGTAGTCCCAAAAAAACATGGCAAGATCCGGGTGTGTATGGACTTTAGAGATTTTAATAAGGCGAGCCCAAAAGATGATTTTCCTTTACCTCACATAGACATTCTAGTTGATAATGTTGCAAGAAATGCTACGTATTCTTTTATGGATGGATTCTCTAGTTACAACCAAATAAGAATGGTGGAAGAAGATAAAGAGAAAACCACCGTTGTCACACCTTGGGGAACATTTTGCTATAAAGTAATGCCATTCGGATTGAAGAATGTTGGAGCCACATATCAAAGGGCAATGGTTACCCTATTCCATGATATGATGCACCGAGAAGTGGAGGTTAATGTGAATGACATACTTGCAAAATCAAAGAAGGAAGAAGATCATGTGCAAGTATTAAGGAGACTATTTGAAAGGTTGCAAAAATACCAGTTAAAGTTGAATCCTGCAAAATGCTTATTCGGGATAAAAACAGGAAAATTATTGGGCTTCGTAGTAAGTGATCAAGGAATAGAAGTTGATCCTAACAAAGCCAAAGCTATTCAGGAGATGCCTGCACCTAAGACAGAAAAGGAAGTAAGAAGTTTCCTTGGGCGCCTAAATTACACAGCTCGGTTTATATCTCAGCTGACAATGACCTGTGAGCCAATTTTTCATTTGCTCAGGAAGAAAAATCCTGGAGTATGGGACAATGATTGTCAGGAAGCCTTTGATAAAATAAAGAGGTACTTGCAAAATCCACCACTGCTAGTACCTCCAACACTGGGGAGGCCTTTGATCCTGTATTTGATAGTAACAGAAATAGCCATGGGCTGTGTGTTGGGACAACATGATGAGTCAGGAAGGAAAGAGCAAGCTATTTACTACTTAAGTAAAAAATTCAATGACTGTGAGTCGAAATACACAACAATTAAAAGGTTGTGTTGTGCCTTGGTTTAGAGTGCGAAAAGACTCAGGTAGTATATGTTGTACTACACAACCTGGTTGATTTCAAAATTAGATCCGCTAAAATATATCTGTGAAAAACCTTACTTATCAAGTAGAATAGCAAGGTGGCAAGTGTTGTCGGCAGAATATGACATTGTCTTTATGACAAGAAAAGCTGTAAAAGGAAGCGTAATTGCCGATCATCTTGCAGATCATGCCATGGAAAACTATGAGTCTCTAAACTTTGACCTCCCAGACAAAAATGTGATAGTAATCGAGAATGGAGGTGGGGAAAACAATCAGTGGACCCTTTACTTTGATGGTGCAGTAAATGTATCAGGAAATGGGCAGGAGAGGTAGTAATTTCCCTAAAAAATAAGCAGTATCCTGTTTCAACAAGTTTACTATTTGAGTGTACCAATAATACGGCCGAGTATGAAGCCTGCATCATTGGCCTGGAAGTTGCTTTAGAACTTAAAGCCAAGAAGCTTGAGCTCTTCGGGGATTCCTTACTAATCATCTACCAAGTCAAAGGTGAGTGGCAAACCAAAGATGAAAAATTGAAGTTGTATCAAAATTATCTCTTGAGGTTAGCCAATGAATTTGAAGAGATCAAATTCACCCATATAAGCAGAGATAAGAATCAATTTGCTGATGCCTTGGCAACCTTAGCTTCAATGACACAAGTCGATACTAGAAGCAAGATCCAGCCAATAGATATCGAAGTCAGAAGCTTCCAAGCCCATTGTTGCTTGATTGAGGAATCTCCAGATGGGAAACCATGGTATAATGACATCAAGAAGTTTCTCCAAAATCAAGAATACCCTCAAGGGATTTCTAAGGTAGATGAAAAGACTTTGAGGAGAATGACTATGAATTTTTACTTAGATGGAGAAATTTTATATAAAAGGTCATTTGATGGGACTCTACTCAGATGTCTGAATGAAAATGAGATTGAACAAGCATTAAAAGAAGTTTATGAGGGGATTTGTGCTACACATGCTAATGGGTATACAATGGCAAAACAAATACAAAGGTCGGGATATTTCTGGTTGACCATGGAGAAAGATTGTATAGACTATGTTAGAAAATGCCATAAGTGTCAGATATATGGTGATAGGATAAATGCGCCTCCAACACCTTTGTTCAATATGATCTCACTTTGGCCTTTTGATATGTGGGGTTTGGATGTCATATGGCCAATCAACCCTAAAGTGAGCAATGGGCATAGATTCATTCTGGTAGCCATCGACTACTTCACCAAATGGGTAGAAGCCAATTCTTATGCCCATGTAACGCAAAATGTAGTCAAGAGATTTATTGAAAAGGATTTGGTCTGTCGTTACGGTTTGCCAGCAAGATTGGTAACTGATAACGCTCAGAAGTTTAATGGGAAGCTGATTGATGAACTATGCACCAAATGGAAGATTAAACACCTCAATTCTTCCCCTTATAAACCGAAGATGAATGGGGCAGTTGAAGCGGCTAATAAGAATCTCAAGAAGATCATCCAGAAAATGGTGGTCACCTACAAGGATTGGCTTGAGATGCTCCCATACGCACTTCATGCGTACCGCACCACAGTTAGAACTTCTACAAATGCAACCCCATATTCTTTAGTATATGGAATGGAGGCGGTTATGTCCTTAGAAGTAGAAATCCCATCACTGTGGATCCTTAAGGATGTAGAACTGGACGAATCAGAATGGGCGAGGTTAAGATTTGAGCAGCTAAACTTGATCGATGAAAGAAGATTAGTAGCTATTTGCCATCACCAATTATACCAAAGCAGGATAGCAAAGGCTTACAACAAGAAGGTCAAACCAAGGGTGTTTAAGGAGGGGGATTTGATGTTAAAGAAGATCTCACTAGCATCAGGAGTAGATCAAAGTAAGTGGGCACCAAACTACAAAGGGCCATATGTGGTGAAAAAGGCTTTTTCTAGAGGGGCCTTAACTCTAACTAACATGGATGGAAAGGATCTACCTAGACCTGTAAACTCAGATGTTGTAAAGAAGTATTATGCCTGATGTATTTACCTTTATCAATCAATAAAATTTTAGTGTGTTTCCCCTAAAAACTATGCATGATCTCATTTTTTTTCACAAGGATTTTTGGGAAATCAAAGTTTTAATACAAAAAAAAAAATCAAATTGGTGTTCATTCTAATAAACAAGTTTTGAAAATTCGAGTGATATCCTAACACTTAAAAAAACTTGAAAGACAACCCGAATACTATGAGATAACTTCAAAGCCGAGTTTCGACTGCATGAATAATAAGAAACCATTTTTCATATTCACATAAAAGAAAGCAAAGCTTACCAATCCTAAGTGCTTTCATTTGAAATGAAGAAAGGCCATCTTTGATCATCCTTTCACAATTCTAAAAATCCTTTGTAGTCCCCTTTTGAGCCGAATAACTTTTTTCTTGAAAAAATAACCTTGGCTAGGATTATACCCTACACTGGGGGGCAAGTGCAAAAAAAAATCCTTAATGACTAAAAGTGCCCAAACAACCCTAGGGGGCATGAAAAGGTCCTCAACGGTAAAAGTGCCCAAAAAACATTAGGGGGGGCATGAAAGCAAATCCTCAATGATAAAAAAAAAAAAGCCCAAACAAAGCTTGGGGGCATGAAAGAGTTCCAAAAAAACATTTGAGCATGCCATAAAAATCACTAATATAATGATGCTTAAAACCAAAAGAAGAAAAGCCCAACACTGGGGGGCACCGTGGATCATTTTGCAAATCAATTCCAACGTCCAGAAATTCATGAAAATAATAATAATAATAATAATAAGAGTTTGGGATATAAGCACTAGTGATCCTTAGTCTTAAAGTCCCTTAAACGCCTTTTGAGCCGATAGTTAACTTTTTTCTTCATAACCAAGAGCCAAGCCTACGTTACGTGCCCAACTAAGCCCTTTCTGATCAAAGGCAAGCAATCTGGATCGGTGAGCAACGCTTTCCCATGTGAAACAAGTCGTTATTCATGCAATCAAAATGAATGCTTTGAAAACTAGTTCTTTGAAACCCTCAGATTGGATCTTGAAACCTTTTTAACCAACAAAACATCACTTCACATTTTCACAAAAAATAACACTTATGTAAACCTATCCATGAGAATTGCTTGAATTTTTCATAACAAGTTTGTTTAAAGCAAACATCAAAATGATTTTTGTTCGGAATAGCTTTGAAATTCCAAAAGTTCTTTGTGAAAACAACTCCTTGTAAATAACCAAATCTTCTTTCACATAACCTTATCCCTAGAGAAAACCCCAAACAAATACTTGCAGGCATGATCAAATTGAGGGGCAATTTAGCAAAACACATAGGGTTGGCTCCATGATTCCCAGAGATATGGCGATCCTTCAGATAAAGGTTTGTGGGCAAAAAGATATGTTCATATCATACCCTTCCTAGAGGTTAAGATCATAAGATGTGGCTTGAGTAAGCCAGAGCAGAAAAGCCACTAAAGCTTATTATAGAGACTCGAATTTTCAAGATGGAAAATCAGCGAAGAAAGGGGACCTATATTTTACAGGTAAGTATACATGCATCTTGATCATCATGCATTATTGTCACCTTTAGCAGATTAGTGTCCCATTATCATAACGCATTACCTCTTTTCAAGTGGGCCCTTAATCCCTCAGCTCTTGATGTTGTGCTTTATAGCCTTATCTCTCTTTCATATGCGCCTTTTAGCTATAATCTCTCAAGTGGTGCGTTTCCTAGCCCTACCTCTTTCCATTTGAGTGCGTCTTCAAACCCTCAACTATCTCAATTAATGCGCTTTATAGCCCTACCTCCTTCCATTTGAGTGCATCTTCGAACCCTCAATCATCTCAGCTAATGCGCTTTATAACCTTTCTTCCTTCCCTTTCGAGTGTGCCTTAGAGCCCTTGACCACCTTGGGTAGTGTGTTTTCTAACCCTACCTCCTTTTGAGTGCGCCTTAGAGCCCTCGACCACCTTGGGTAGTGTGTTTTCTAACCCTACCTCCTTTTGAGTGTGTCATCGAGCCTTTTTTAAAACCTTTTAGTCTTTCCTCTGAGTGCGCTTTCTAGCCCTCACTTCAAATACTTCTATAAGGATTTATCATTTCTCAATATGACGAGTCCATCATCTCTCATTCTTCTTTTTCTTCTTTACAACGCTTACTATCTAAAGTCTCTTACGAGACTTTCTATCGCAAGCATTGTAAAGAGAGGGTCAACTATCATAACCCAATTCTGGGTTATACCCCAAAAAATCAATTTTTTTTTCAAAATAAAAATCAAAAAATAAAATAAAGGCTGGCAATGTGAAGAAAGCAGATCAAGGAGGGCTTAAAAAATAGAAAAAAATCAAGCTGCAATTTTGGAGGAAATTCAAGGCCTAATTGTACCCCATTATGCCCAAAAATAGAGAAAAATGCAAATTCAAGTTCAAATTAAATGATTATTGGATGAATTTGCATAAATATTAAGTCCAATGACATAATTAAATTTTTAATAGGCCAATTTGATTTAATCATGGGTCAAATTAAATTTTAATTATGTTTAAGAATTAATTTGGGTCGAATTAAAGGATTTAATTAAGTGCAAGGACTTAATTATACTTTAAATGGGTCAAATTAATTTTATTTGGGGCTTAATTGGTGAAAAATTAAGTTTGGGAGCCTAATTTAGGTTTAATTGAGAATATTGGAATTTTAAGAAACCAAATTTAATTTTTACCAAGTTAATTGATTGAAATTAAGGGCCAAATTGCAAGAAAATTGAAGTCTTGGGGTCAATTAGGGGCTAAATTGAAGAAATTCGCAGCCAAGGACCAATCTCCAAAAGGCGCCAAAATTAAGGAGCTTAATTGACAAAAATCGGGCGTGAAATTGAAGGAATTGAAAGTTTAATGGTCAATTAGGGGTTAAATTGACAAAATCCGAGACCAAGGACCATATTGTAAAAGGCGCGTAACTTCGGGGTTCCAATTGAAATTCATCAGGGGCTTAATTGTTTTAAATCAAAAGTTTAGGGTTAATTAGGGGTTCAATTAAAATCAATTGAAAGCTGGAGGACTAAATTGAAATTCAGTAAAAATCCCTAATTCAGTCCAAAACGGCGCCGTTTTGCATAAAAAAAATGAGGGACCAGACGACGCGTCGTGTGGTCACTGTTCATTGTCTTCCCCATTTTACACGAAAGAAACAGCGAGGGAGCCTACTTTGCAGGTGCATTAAATGCTTGATTTCTCCATCAAATCGAACAAAAGTTGCACGAAAAGGATCCCCGCCAGCCTCACCACCTCCAGTCGCACCGTGCGCCACCAGTCAGGCTGCCAGCTCCCTCAACGCCAGGTAAGCCTCCCTCCTCTCTTCTTCTTCTTCCTCCCTTCTCTGTTATCGCTGCACGATAAAGTACACCCTTAGGTATTAAAGATACAAGATGTAAATAAATACGATGCTAAAATTCAGACTTTAGAACGGTTAGGATTTAACCCAATAAGGTAGAGACTCTCTCATGAAGAGAGATCTGCCTTGAGCCTTAGAAAAGACCAACGAATAGAAACTCGACTTAGAAAAAACAATCAAACAACATTGCAGCTTATCTTAGGTAGGGTGCACTGGGGGTGATGCATCTTCCCCTTGCACAACAAGTCCTTTACCCAGACTCTCGCAGACCATAGGTTCCTAGTGACCATAATACTAGGTGGCGACTCCTGAACCTTCTCAACACACAACACCTCACATAGGAGGCACGACAACGAGCCTCCGTCGTCGCCAGACAACGTCGCCCCGCGACAGACGTTGCCGAGTCTAGCTTTTGAGCTAATATCAACTAAACTATGATGGGAATCTACTATGATTTCTCTGTTAGTGGTGTCATACCAATAACATTTGAATAAAAACACTTTATTATACTCGTTATGATATTGCAATTCAATTACCTCTTCTAATTTCCCATAATAGTCAACTTCAAACTCATTAGAAGTTGATCCCATAACATAAAAACTATTGTTATATGTCTTTCTACCTTTCTCATACTCTTTAGTATGAAACACGTATTCATTGACAAAATACACATTGCACTACTAGAAATTCGCTAAATACCAACGGATTTACCGACGGAATATTTCTGTCGGTATTTTGAGGTTGAAATTACCGACGGAACATTTCCGTCTGTAATTCAGTCTGTAATTACCGACGGAAACTTTTCCGTCCGTAATTCAGTCGGTAACTACCGACGGAAAATGTTCGTCGGTACTTACCGACTGAATTACGGACGGAAAAGTTTCCGAATTTAAAAAAAAGGCGGGTCGCTGACGTGGAGGTTTTGACGGGTTATTTTTTTTCCGACGGATTCAAAACGACAGCCCGTATAGTGCCCGTACAGTGATGTGACCGGTTCGCCGTTTAAATTGCCGACGGACTCACCAAGGGATTTGAAATGGCAGATCCGTACGGTGACGTGTCTATGTTTCCGTCAGAATCACCGACGTAATAACCGACGGAGTTTCCGTCGGTGAAACCATCGAAAAAAGTTAATATATGACAGCTCTGCCGACCCTCTCCTCCCCTATTTCTCCTTCTTCTTCCTCATCCCAACTCTCCCCATCTGCAAACAAC
>Ga0307515_10012622_pt1 | contig 15875 bp, 17 predicted proteins | sample 17_EM_MG_FD_194513 | JGI IMG/M metagenome (GOLD analysis project Ga0307515, IMG submission 194513) | Populus trichocarpa ectomycorrhiza microbial communities from riparian zone in the Pacific Northwest, United States - 17_EM | ecosystem: Host-associated > Plants > Roots > Unclassified | place... | reverse complement strand
GCCGCGCGCGCATGACCTGCGGGACGGCCTGCGAGCCCTGCACCGCGGTGTTGATGACCTTGAACTGGACGTGTGGCCAGCGCGCCTGGGCATTGACCAGCACGTCCCGCTCGGCGGCCGACGCGCGGCCGGTGATCAGGCCGACGCCCTTCGGCAGGAACGGGATCGGCCGCTTGCGCTGCGCCGAGAAGAGGCCTTCGGCGGTCAGCAGCTTCTTCAGGCGTTCGATCCGGGCCAGCAGTTCACCGATGCCGACCGCGCGGATCTGGTCGGCGCGCAGGCTGATCGTGCCGCGGCCGAAGAAGAACGACGGCTTCGCGTGCACGACGACGCTGGCGCCCTCGCGCAGCGGTGGCTCCATCTCGCGGATCAGCCAGTTCGGGCAGGTGACCGACATCGAGACGTCCGCGGACGGGTCGCGCAGCGTCAGGAACGCGGTCTGCGTGTTCGGCCGGGAGCTGACCTGGGTGACCTGGCCTTCGACCCAGACGCTGCCGAGCCGGTGGATCCAGTCGCCGATCTTGCGGGCGACCGTGCGGACCGGCCAGGGGCTTTCGGCGGTGCTCGCGGGGGCCTGTGCGGGTTCGGTGCTCACGGGCCTTCCGTGCCGTCGCCGGTCTCGTCCGCCTTGCGGGCGTTGGCGATGCGGCGGGCCAGCATCCCGGTGAACGACGAGCGGCCGGCGTGGGCGCGCTCGTACTCGAGGATCGTCTCGAGCTGGGGGATCGAGAACTGGCGCAGCCGGGCCCGCAGCTGCGGGAGCGTGAGCTGGTCGTAGCCGGTCAGCCCGGCGGGACCTTCGTACCCGCCGGCGCTGGTCTTGGGGGTTTCGCTCTTGGCCCTCTTGTCGATCTTGGGCGTGCCGGGCTTCGGCTTGGCGGCCTCGGCTTCGGGAGCGCTTTCTGGGGCGTCGAACTCGCCGTCGGCGTGGTCCTCGGCGAGCGCGCGCTCCTCCTCGGCCCACGGGTCGCCCAGTTCCGCTTCGAATTCAGACAGTGACGGAACGTGACCATTGACCTCCGAGCGGGGCTCGGGCACGTCGGCGACCGGCGTGAGGTTCGGCCGGGCCGGCGGGACGTCGAGGTCTTCGTCGAAGGTCGCCCAGCTGGGCGTGTCCTCGACGGGACGCAGGTTGGACAGGGCGTTGTCGCCCTTGATCGCCAGCTCGGTGACGTGCTGCTGCACCCGCATTGAGGCCTGCAGCACCTGGCTGACGACGGTCACCGGAAGCCCGGCGAGCTGCCGGGGAAGCTCACGAACCCGCTCGGCGGTGCTGACGGCGAGGCCCGCGGCGACCCGGAGGGGGAGCGGGAATGGCTTCATGCGTCTAGCCTGCCGCATTTACGCCATCCTGCCCAACCGAAAGGGTGGGTTCGGGCGCGTTGCGTGACCCCGCGCACAGCCCGACAGAGGGACGAAGCTCACCCGAAAGGGACTGCGGGTTCGTCGGTGGACAGCCCGTACCCTGGGTGCCATGAGTTCAGCGAGTCCCGGAATCGAGCCCGCGGGTACCCCGACGATCACCGGAACCGCCTCCGGCAAGAAGCGCGTGCTGCTCGCGAAGCCGCGTGGTTACTGCGCCGGCGTGGACCGTGCGGTGATCGCCGTCGAGAAGGCCCTCGAGGTCTACGGCGCCCCGGTGTACGTGCGCAAGGAGATCGTCCACAACCGCCACGTGGTCGACACGCTGCGCGAGCGCGGCGCGATCTTCGTCGACGAGACGTCCGAGGTGCCCGAGGGCGCGCTCGTGGTGTTCTCCGCCCACGGCGTCTCGCCGATGGTGCACGCCGAAGCCGCCGACCGGAACCTGCGCACGATCGACGCGACCTGCCCCCTGGTGACGAAGGTGCACAAGGAGGTCAACCGGTTCGCGAAGGACGACTACGACATCCTGCTGATCGGCCACGAGGGCCACGAAGAGGTCGAGGGCACCGCCGGTGAGGCGCCGGACAAGGTGCAGCTGGTCGACAAGGCCGAGGACGTCGACAAGGTCGAGGTGCGCGACCCGTCGAAGGTGATCTGGCTGTCCCAGACGACGCTGTCGGTCGACGAGACGATGGAGCGCGTCGACCAGCTCCGCGAGCGCTTCCCGGGTCTGGCGGACCCGCCGAGCGACGACATCTGTTACGCCACCACGAACCGCCAGGTCGCGGTCAAGGCGATGGCAGCCGAGTGCGACCTGGTCCTGGTGGTCGGGTCGACGAACTCGTCCAACTCGAAGCGCCTGGTCGAGGTGGCGCTGAAGGCGGGCGCCCGCACGTCGTACCTGATCGACTTCGCCCGCGAGATCGACGAAGCCTGGCTGGAGGGTGTCACGACGGTGGGCGTGACCAGTGGTGCGTCGGTGCCGGACGTCCTGGTGATGGAGGTCCTCGACTGGCTGGCCGAGCGCGGCTACGGCGACGTCGACGAGGTGACCACGGCGAACGAGAAGATCACCTTCGCGCCGCCGAAGGAGCTTCGCAAGGTCTGAGGTTCAGGCGTTGTCGGCGGCGGGTCTCGGCATTTCGGCTCGCCGCCGAGTCGCGTTCCGCGGGACACGGCCGCGTTGCTGGTGCCGACCCCGGCTTCCCGCGACTCGACCGGCTTCCTGCCGCCTGCAGTTGCCTGTCCACCCTGCAGCTGCGCCTGGCCACACTGACCGCGCATGGCGGGTGAGCCGCGTGGTCCGAACCATCGCGCCGCCCTGGCTGTCGAAACACCGAAGGCGGTCACTTCCCGCGGGAAGTGACCGCCTTCGGTCGTTCGTCAGCGTTCTTCGTCGTCCCAGGGACGGTTCCGGCGCGGCGGGGCACCTCGCCCACCCGGCGGGCGGCGGGGCGGCGGCGTATCACGGCCCTCTTCGGCCGGCGGGCGCGGGCGCCGGCGGGGCGCGTCGCCGCGCGGCTCCCGGCGACGGGGGTCGCCTTCCTCCGGACGGGGACGCCGGTTCGCCGGCGGGGGCTTGCGGGTGCCACGGGTACCGGGGTCGCGCTCGGCGGGCGCACCCGCACGGGGTGCGCGGCGGTCACCGTCCGCGGGCGGGCGCGGCCGACGGGGCGGCTCGCCTTCACGGCCACGGCGAGCGCCCTGCGGCAGCGGCGTCTGACCGGTCCGCGAGCCGGGCGGACGCGGCCGCCCACCCGCCGACGTCGCCGCGGCACGTGGCTTCGCGTCGTCTTCGGCCTTGCCGCCCTTGACCTTCGCCGGGGCGTCCGGATCCTTCTCGCGGAAGATCCGGACGAACCCGAGCAGCAGCGTGACGCCGGTGGTGATCGCCATCATCGGGAAGGCGTTGATCAGCGGGGTGCCGATGTTCAGCGCCTTCGACAGCATGTCGTCGCCCTGCGACCCGGAGGTCAGCAGGATCACGCCGGGCACGGTCACGGCCAGCACCAGCGGCGGCATCACCATCGGCCCGAAGAGGCCGCGGCGCCGCACCGCACAGACCGCGAACACGGCCCCCACGACGTAACAGACCGTGAAGACCACGGGAATGCTGGCCTGGCTCGGCTTGCCGATGAGGGCACCGACCACCGCTAGGCCGAGGCCGACCAGGACCGCCGCCCACCAGGGCAGTCCGCGCCTCGAACCGACGACAGGACGCTCGTCCCACGGCACGGGGACGTCGTCGGCATCTGGATCGCTCTGGCGATCGCGAATCGCGGTCACGAGACAACACCGTATCTCGTGGTTGTGAAGATCTTGCCAGCACCGCCGCCGACTTGGTTGTACCGCCACCCGGCGGCATGAGCCGAACGGCTGCGAACACCCTCAGCGAGCAGGCGCGTCCGGCGATCACCTGAGCGCTCGCCCGGTGGTGGGTGGAGCTGGTCGTTTGCGGTGTCGTCGCTGGTGAGAGGCGTGCTGGTCCGGTCACGGCCGTTCCCTGAACGGTGCCTCGCGGTGCCGGTCGGGTGGCTGACCCCGGGGGTCCGCACGTCGCTTTACCGAGTCAGGTGACATTGACTACCGGGCGGCCGTCATCGGGATCGCGCCTCGCTGTGCCCGGTGGGGTGCCGTCGCCTCTCGGACCTCGCCCATCACGGCCGCCAGGCCGCGCTGAGTCGGGCTGCGCCCCTCCTCAGGCCCTTCACCAAGGTCGCGCCGGTCAGGTCGCCGCTCCCTGCTGGACCCGGCCCGGAGTGCCTCGCCGCGCCGGCCACGAACTCCACCTGGAGCCGCCCGCCGAGGTCGCGCTCGCCATGCCGGGTCAGGTGGCGTCATCACCCGCAGTCACTCGTCGCCGCTGTACCGATGAGGCGCCTCAGGCCCTCGCGGACCGCGACTCGTTGCGACCGTGTGCCGGCCTGGTGACCGCCCTGTCCGCGCTTCTCAGCTCGCCGCCAGTTCGTCCCCCTTCCGCACCGGAGGTACCGCCGCCGGGCTGCCCGACGCGTCGGTCAGCGGGGCCACCGTCGCCCGGAACGTCTCCAGCGCCTCCAGTTCCCGCCGCCGGGCCGAGAGGAAGCGCTGGAGGTGGGTGCTGGAGAGGTTGAGCGCCTCCACCGCGCCGCCCGCGGCCCGGTGGGCGGCCGCCGCCCCGGCCCGGACGTGCTCGACGTCCGCCTCCAGCGTGCGGTCGCTCGCCGCGAACAAGGCCGCCGAGGCCAGCACGCCGAACCCCGTGGGCCCGCACAGGAACACCCGCCGGTCGATCAGCCAGCGCAGCAGCTCCGGGTCGGTGTCCAGCGCCGCGACCACGGCGGCGTCGGACGGGACGAACATGATCGTGCCGTAGATCGCGTCGGCCCAGCGTTGGTAGCCCTTGCCGGCCAGCTCGGCCGCCCGGGAACGAATCTGCCGGACGTGCGCGCGCAACGCGTCCAGCCGCTCCTCCGGGTTGTCGGTCTCGATCGCTTCGGCCCAGGTCGCCATGCTCGCCTTGGCGTCGACCGGCACCGTGCGGCCGCCGCCGACGCTCAGCACCATGTCCGGCTTCGCCGCACCGCCACCGGCCAGGTCGGTCTGCAGGGTGAAGTGCAGGTCCTCGCGCAGCCCGAGCGCCCGCGCCGTTTCGACCAGCACTTGCTCGCCCAGCTCACCGCGCCCGCTGATCGAGGCGAACGCGACCTCGTACCGGCGCAGCGCGAGCTGCTGGTGATCCGCCTTCGCGCGCTCGGCCGCCACCAGCCGGGCCGCCGCGTCCGCGCGCCGCATCCCGTCGTTGTACAGCCGCCACAGCACCGCGACCGCGATCAGCAGCAGGACCGCGAGCACGACCGCCGCGGTGGTCAGCACCGTCGCCACCTGTATCTCCTCCCTCCGGCCGCCTGGTTCGGACCGCGGAGACATCATGGCGGACCCCACCGACAAAAAACGCACCCGAACCGTCGCTCTGGGTAGCTGACCTGCGAACACTTCGGGTTCACGCAGGGCGTGTCCGATCCGGCACTGTCGTGTTAGTACACACGTTCGAGTGAGGAAGCGGCGAGTCTTCGCGGTTTCGTCGGGGCCGGGTCGTACCTTGGCCCGGTGAGATTCCTGCACACCTCCGACTGGCACGTCGGCCGCACCTTCCACGGTGCCGACCTGCTGGCGGAACAGGAAGCGGTGCTCGGGCACCTCGCCGACCTCGTGGCCGGCGAGGCGATCGACGCCGTCCTGGTGGCAGGGGACATCTACGACCGCGCGGTCCCGTCGGCCGAGGCGGTTCGGGTGGCCACCGCGGCGGTCGCCCGGATCCGCGAGGCCGGCGCGCAACTGATCGTCACGCCCGGCAACCACGACTCCGCGCCCCGGCTCGGCGCGTTCGCCGAGTTCGCCGCGGCGGGCGGGCTCCACCTGCGCACCACCGTGGCCGGGCTGGCCGAACCGGTGCTGCTGGAAGACGAGCACGGCCCGGTCGCCTGCTACGGCATCCCGTACCTGGAACCGGAACCGTCCCGCCACGCGCTGGGCGTGCCGGACGCACGCGGGCACACGGGCGTGCTCACCGAGGCCATGCGCCGGATCCGCGCAGACCTCGGGACCCGCCCCGGCGTCCGGTCGGTCGTGCTCGCGCACGCGTTCGTCACCGGCGGCGAGCCGACCGAATCCGAGCGCACCATCGCCGTCGGCGGCGTCGAGCAGGTGCCGGGCTCGGTCTTCGACGGCGTCGACTACGTCGCACTCGGCCACCTCCACGGCCCGCAGACCCTCGCCGAGCACCTGCGGTACTCCGGAAGCCCGCTGGCGTACTCGTTTTCCGAGGCGAGGCAACGGAAGTCGGTCTGGCTGGTCGACCTGGACGCCGGCGGGCTCGCCGAGGTCCGCAGGCACGAACTGCCGGTGCCGCGCGTCCTGGCCACCCTGCGCGGTGAACTCGAAGACCTGCTTGTGGCACCGGAACACGACGTCCACCTCGAGCACTTCCTGTCGGTCACGGTCACCGATCGCGTGCGCCCGGTGGACGCGATGCGGCGGCTGCGCGTGCGGTTCCCGTATGCGGTGCACCTGGAATGGGAGCCCGAAGGCGGGTACGCCGGTGCCCCGCTGCGGTACTCCGACGCCGTCCGCGGCCGCTCCGACATCGAGATCTCGCGCAGCTTCCTCGACGACTGCCGCGGCGCCCCGCCGAGCGAGCGCGAGGAGAAGCTCCTGTTCCACGCCCTGGAAGCGGCCGACCGGGGGGCACTCGCGAAATGAGGCTGCACAGGCTGGAGGTCGAGGCCTTCGGGCCGTACCTCGGGCGCCAGGTGGTCGACTTCGAGGTGCTCGGCGCGGACGGGCTCTTCCTGCTCCACGGGGAAACCGGTGCGGGCAAGACCACGCTGCTCGACGCGATCGCGTTCGCGTTGTTCGGCGTGGTCCCCGGCGCCCGCAACGAGGCCAAGCGGCTGCGCTGCGATCTGGCCGAGCCCGACCAGGTCACCGAGGTCGCGCTGGAATTGACCGTGCAGGGGCACCGGCTGAAGATCGTGCGCAACCCCGAGTACCAGCGGCCGAAGCGCCGCGGTGAGGGCACGACGACGCAGCAGGCGAAGGTGTCGCTGAGCTGGATCGGCACCGCACCGGCCGGGCTGGCGCCGGAGGGCCTGATCCGGATCGAGGAGGTCGCGCGCACGGTCGAGCGGCTCCTCGGCATGACCGCGGCCCAGTTCTTCCAGGTCGTGCTCCTGCCGCAGGGCGAGTTCGCCCGATTCCTGCGTTCGGACACCGCCGAGCGCGAAAAGCTGCTGGAGCGGTTGTTCGGCACCGAGCGCTTCGCCGACGTCGAACGCTGGTTCGCCGACCTGCGGGCCGAGCGCGGCCGGGAACTGGAGGCGCGGCAGCAGTCCGTGCGCGAGCTGTTGGCGCGATACGCGCAGGAGGCGCAAGAGGATCCGCCCGAGTCGGAGCCGGCCGAGTGGGTGGACGCCGTGCTGGCGGCGGCGACCGAACGCGTCGGGCAGGTCACCGCGGAGGAAGAGCGGGCGCGGTCCGCGGCCCAGCGGGCGGACGTGTACCTGCAGGAGGAGCGGGCCGGCGCGGAGAAGATCCGCCGGGTCCGCACAGCGCACCTGCGGCTGGTCGAGATCACCGAGCAGGCGCCGCAGCGCGCCGAGTGGGCCCAGGAGGTCGCGGCGGCGCGGCGGGCGGCCGGTGTGGCCGTCGAAGCGGACCTGCTGGACCGGCGGACCGTGGAGCTGACCGAGGCCGAGCAGGCGGAGAAGGCCTGTGGCGCCGAGCTGCGGGAGTTCGGCACCCGCGCGACCGGCGACCTGAAGGTGCGGGCGGCGACCGCGCGCGAAGAGGCGGGCGCGGTCGCGGAGCTGGTCGCCGAGGCCGAGCAGCAGCAGGTCGACGTCATGCGGCGGGACGACCTGAAACTGGCGTCCGTCACGGCGGCGAAGCAGGCTGAAGAACTGACCGCGGAGCTGGCCGCGATCCCTGGCCAGCTGGTGAAACTGCGGGCGGACGCGCTTGCGGCAGCCGAAGCCGAAGCCAAGCTCGATGGGGCCCGAGCCCGCGTCGACGAACTGACGGCCGTGGCGCGCGACGCCGCCGAGTTGCCCGAGGCCGAGGCGAAGGTCGGGCGCGGCGAGGCGAAGCTGCGCGAAGTGGTCGACACGCATCAAGCGGCCCGGCAACGGCGGCTCGACCTGCGCGAGCGGCGGCTCGACGGGATGGCGGCAGAGCTCGCCGCCGCGCTGCCGGAGGGCGCGCCCTGCCCGGTCTGCGGTTCGGCGGAGCACCCGGCGCCGGCGAACCGGGACGCAGTCCTCGTGGACCCGGCCGAAGAGCGGGCCGCCGAGGAAGCCGAGCAGGCGGCGGACACAGTGCGGCAGCGGGTCGTCAAAGCGCTGGAAGAGGCGAAAGCGCGGCTGGCCGGACTGGTCGAGCGGCTCGACGGACGCACGGCCGAGTCCGTCACGGCCGACCTGACCGAAGCCCGCACCGCGGTCGCGGCCCTGACTCAGCAGGCGGCGGGGAAGGCAAAACTCGGCCAGCAGGTCGTGCTGCTGGAACGGGACCTGGAGCTGCGGACGGAACGGCGTCGCCGGGCCGAGCAGGCGGTGGCCGAGGCCACCGCCGACGTCCGGGCCCTGGACGAACGGCTGGCCGAGCGCGAACGCCGCCTGGTCGCCGGGCGCGGTGAGTTCGCGGACGTCGGTGCCCGGCGGACGCACCTGATCGGGCTGGCCGAGTCCCTCGAAGCCGTCGCCGAGGCACGAACGGCCGTCGCGGGGGCGCGGGAACGGGTCGCGCAGCAGCGCGCGCTGGTTGACACAGCAGGGAAGGCCAAGGGCTTCACGTCGCTGAAGAAGGCGCGGGCGGCGATGTTGCCGGACGAGCAGATCGAGAAGCTGGAGCAGGGCATCGCCGAGGCCGAAGCGGCCGCGGCGGGCGCGCGGGCCCTGCTGTCCGAGCCCGACCTGTTCGGCATCTCGCCGGACGACGTCGCGGACGTCGGCCGCGCGGCCGACGCGGCCCAGCTGGCGCGGGCGCGCGCCGACTCGGCGTACGCGGCGCTGCGGGTCGCGACGGCCCAGCACGAAGAGCTGGCCCGGCTGGCGGGGCTGCTGCGGAAGGCGCTCGCCGGGTTGGCACCGGCCGAAGCGGAATACACCGAGCTGCGCGCGCTGGCGGAAGTCGTCAACGGGCGCGGGCAGAACAGCCGGAAGATGTCGTTGCGCTCGTACGTGCTGGCCGCGCGCCTGGAGGAGGTGGCGGTCGCCGCCACGCACCGGCTGCGCACGATGAGCCAGGGGCGTTATTCGTTCGTGCACTCGGACGCGGCCGGGGCGCGCGGCACCCGCGGCGGGCTCGGCATCGACGTGCTGGACGACTATTCGGGCACCATCCGCCCGGCGAAGACACTGTCCGGCGGTGAGTCGTTCCTGGCGTCACTGGCTTTGGCGCTGGGCCTGGCGGACGTCGTCGCCGGGGAGACCGGCGGCGCGCTGCTGGACACGCTGTTCGTGGACGAAGGCTTCGGCACGCTGGACGCCGAGACCCTGGACGTCGTCATGAACATCCTCGACGAGCTCCGCGCCGGCGGCCGGGTGGTCGGTCTGGTGTCCCACGTCGAGGAGCTGCGGCAGCGCATCCCGACACGGCTGCGGGTCCGCAAGGCCCGCACGGGCTCGACATTGGAGGTGCGCGCGGGCTGAGCGCTCGGCCAAGATGAAGGCATGACGGACCAGCCGCCCGAGGGCCTGCCTCGGTACCGCCTGCTCACCGGGCCGGATGACGCGAAGTTCTGCCACCGGGTGAGCGAGGCCTTGGAACTCGGTTACCGCCTGCACGGCTCACCGGCGGCGACCTTCGACGGCAACCAGGTGATCGTCGCGCAAGCCTTGCTTTGGCAGGGCGAGCAGGCCTAGCGCTTCGGCCGCCCGTGCCGGCCACGGTGGTCCCGACGGCCACTCACGGCTGCGATGCGTCGAACTCCGCCGCCGCCGGATCCGCGCGCCACAAGTACATCCCGGCGTAGGAGCACCACGGTGTCCACCGCCTGGCCCGCTCCGTGAGGTCCTTGATGCCCAGCGTCGCCGCGCCGCGCTGCAGGGCGGCGTCGCCGGTCAGCAGGACGTCCGGGGCGCCGAGGACGCGCATCAGCACGTAGTCCGCCGTCCACGGGGTGATGCCCGGGCACCCGAGCAACTCGGCGCGCAGTTCCGCCGCGTCGCGGCCGACGTGCACGTCCAGCCGGCCCTCGGCGAGCGCGGTCGCGACCCCGGTGATGTCGTCCGGCAGCCCCGCCATCGCGATCTGGGCCGCCGTCGGGAACAGCCGTGTGACACCTGCTTCCGCCGGCACCTCGTCGCCGAGGACGGCTGCGACCTCTCGGCCGAGCAGGGCGCGCAGCAGCAGCTCCTCCCCGTCGACCGAGCCGGGGACGCGGATCCCCGGCGCCGCCGCCACGACCGCCGCCAGCGTGGGGTCGGCGCCGAGGACGCGGGTGACCGCGGCCGGGTCGGCGTCGAGGTCGAGCAGCCGGCGCACCCGGCTGACCGCGCTGCTGAGATCACGCAGGTCGGCGAGGTGCAGTTCGCAGCGCACGTGGTCCGGTTCCGGCGTCAGCCGCACAACGCCGGTGCCGTGCGCGAGCCGCAGCGTCCGGGCGTACGACCCGTCGGTGACGTCCTCGACGCCCGGCACCGCACGGTCCGCGAAGAAGCGAAGCAGCCCAGCGGCGCCGAAAGGCGGCCTGAACGGCAACCGCAGGCTGAGCCGCGTCGCGCCGAGGTCGACGTCACGACGTCCGCGTCGCAGGCTGGCCGCGCGAAGCAGCGAAGGCGTTGTCGCGAACACCTCGCGGATCGTCTCGTTGAACTGCCGCACGCTGGAGAACCCTGCCGCGAACGCGACGTCGGTCAGCGGCAGCCCGGACATCTCGATGAGCAGCCGCGCCGAGTGCGCGCGGTGCGCCCGGGCGAGCGCGAGCGGGCCCGCGCCGAGCTCGGCGGTGAGCACCCGGCCGAGCTGGCGCTCGGAATAGCCGAGCCGTCGTGCGAGACCCGGCACGCCTTCCCGTTCCACGGTCCCGTCGGAGATCAGGCGCATCGCCCGCGCCGCGAGGTCGGCGCGCACGTTCCAGTCCGGCGAACCGGGCACGGCGTCGGGCAGGCAGCGGCGGCAGGCGCGGAAGCCGTTGGCCTGCGCGGCCGCCGACGTCGGGTAGAAGCGCACGTTCTGCACCTTCGGCGTCGACGCCGGGCACGACGGGCGGCAGTAGATGCCGGTGGTGCGGACTGCCATGATGAACTGGCCGTCGAAGCGCGAGTCGCGGCTGGTGACCACGCGGTAGCAGCGTTCCGAGTCCCGCCAGAGCGCGGGCGCTTCGGTTGTCGTGACCATGAATCCGAGCATGCCAGCAGGTCAACACCGTTGCTGGCGAAAATCCGACACGGCGTTCGCCCTGGTCGTGAGCCCTGGCGGCCGCCGCGGACCGGCCACGTAGACTTCGGGGTCGTGAGCCTCACCCTCGGTATCGTCGGCCTGCCCAACGTCGGCAAGTCCACCCTGTTCAACGCGCTGACCCGCAACGACGTGCTCGCCGCGAACTACCCGTTCGCGACGATCGAGCCGAACGTCGGCGTGGTGCCGCTGCCGGACCCGCGGCTGGACAAGCTGGCGGAGCTGTTCAAGTCGGAGAAGACCGTGCCGGCCGTGGTGTCCTTTGTGGACATCGCGGGCATCGTGAAGGGCGCCTCCGAGGGCGCCGGACTGGGCAACAAGTTCCTCGCGAACATCCGTGAGGCCAACGCGATCTGCCAGGTCATCCGCGTGTTCGACGACCCGGACGTGATCCACGTCGACGGCAAGATCGACCCGCTGAGCGACATCGAGACGATCAACACCGAGCTGATCCTGGCCGACCTGCAGACCCTCGAGAAGGCCGTCTGGCGCCTGGAGAAGGAAGCGCGGACCAAGAAGGAAGCGAAGCCCGCGCTCGAGGCCGCGCAGAAGGCGAAGGAGATCCTCGACAGCGGCCGCACGCTCTTCTCCGCGCAGAAGGACGTCGACCTCGAACTGCTTCGCGAGCACAGCCTCCTCACGACGAAGCCGTTCCTGTACGTCTTCAACGCCGACGAGTCGATCCTCACCGACGACGCCCGCCGCGAGGAGCTGACCAAGCTGGTCGCCCCGGCGGACGCGGTGTTCCTCGACGCGAAGGTCGAGTCGGAGCTGCTGGAACTGGACGACGAGGAGTCGGTCCGCGAGCTGCTCGAGTCGGTCGGCCAGCCGGAGCCGGGCCTGTACTCGCTGGCCCGCGCCGGGTTCCACACCCTGGGCCTGCAGACGTACCTGACCGCGGGCCCCAAGGAGTCGCGCGCCTGGACGATCCCCCAGGGTGCGACGGCCCCGCAGGCCGCGGGCGTCATCCACACGGACTTCGAGCGCGGCTTCATCAAGGCGGAGATCGTCTCGTACGACGACCTGATGGACGCCGGCTCGATGGCGGCGGCCCGCGCGGCGGGCAAGGTCCGCATGGAGGGCAAGGACTACACCATGGCGGACGGCGACGTGGTGGAGTTCCGCTTCAACGTCTGAGTGACCGTCAGTCACTGGTTGTTGTTTTCATTGGACGCAGGATATACTGCGTCCAATGAAAGCTTCGCCGAGCTTGCTGCCCCTGCTGCGTTCGCGCATGCAAGGTGAGCTGCTCGCGCTCGTTCTGCTGCATCCGGACCGCGAGTACAGCATCACGGAGCTCGCCGAGGCCTCTGGCGTCACGCCCACCGCCGTGCTGCGCGAAGTCGAGCGGCTGACCGGTGGCGGCATTCTCGAAGATCGGCGAGTGGGTCGGAGCCGTCTCGTCAGAGCCCGCACCGACACCCCGCTCTACCAGCCGTTGAGCGACCTCATGGCGGTCACCTTCGGGCCGATGCCGCTGCTCGCCGAGGCCCTGTCCGGGCTGGCGGGCGTGAGCGAGGCCTACATCTACGGCTCGTGGGCCGCGCGCTACAACGGCGAACCGGGGCCGCCCCCCGGCGATGTCGATGTTCTCGTTGTCGGGTCCCCTGACCCGGACTCGCTTTTCGACTTGGCCGAGCAAGTGTCGCGGCGGCTGAGCCGCGAGGTCAACGTCCATCGGATCTCCCCCGAGTCGTGGGCGGCGAACACCGCGGATCCGTTCCTCACCAGTGTCCGTGAGCGTCCGCTGGCCCGGCTGAACCTCGACCAGGAGACTTGATGACCCGCTGGAACCAAGGGCGCGAAACGATCGACGCGCTCATCGCGCGCGGCGCCCTCGAGCACGTCCCGGCCTCGCGGGAGGCCGCCGAGTCGGAGCTGGTCAGGGCCCGCACGCACCTCGCTTCGGCGCAACAGCTGCTGGACTCGGATCCAGAAGGCGCTTACACGTTGGCCTACGACAGCGCACGACGTGCGTTGGCGGCCGTGTTGCAGAACCAAGGCCTGCGCGCGACGAGCCGTGGCGGCCATGTCGCCGGTTACGAAGCCGTTCTCGCGCAGCTTGATCCGCCGCTGGGGTCGCTTCTGCGCCCGTTCAACCGGATGCGGGCCCGGCGGAATGAAGTCGCCTACCGATCTTCGGAGGCGCCTGCGGTGACCGCGGCGGACGTGACGGCCGATGTGTCGAAGGTGGAGGCGCTCATCGAGGTCGCCGAGAAGACGATCCCGAACATGTCACGCTATTGACCGCCGATCGCCGGCCGCTCACTCCGCGCGAGCGATCGGTCCTGGACCTGTTGCTCGCGGCGGACTTCCCCGGCGCGGCGGAACTTCGCGTCCAGGCGCGCACGGCCCGGGTGACCGGCCGCTGTGCCTGCGGGTGCCCCACGATCGATCTTGCCGTGGCCGACGCGGCTCCCGTGGCCGACGTCGATGGCCGGGTGGCGGTGGAGGTCGACGTGGTGGACGGCGGGCTCATCGTGTTCGTCGACGAAGGCCGCCTGTCCGGGCTCGAATACTGGAGCGTGGGCGACGACACCCCGGTCGAGTTCCCGCCGCCGGAGCACATCCGGGTAGTGACGACACCACGTGAAGACTCCGGCGTTCTGCCACCCTCGGAAACGTGAGCGTCTACGTCATCTCCGAGGTCGAAATCCTCGACGAAGTCCAGGGACAGCGTTACCGCGAACTCGCGCAGGAGTCGATCGCGCGGCGCGGCGGGCGCTACATCGTCCGGGGCGCGACACCGACCGTCCTTGAAGGGACCTTCGACGAAAGCCGACGCCTGGTCGTCGTCGAGTTCCCGGATCGCGAGACGGCGGAAGGCTGGTACACCTCGACCGATTACGCCGAAGCACTGAAGGTCAGCAGGACCGCGCTACAGCGGCGGTTGCTGCTCGTCGACGGCGTGGCCTAACGTCGGCTTCGTGGAGCCGCTGACCGCTGATCTCTTCGCGCCGCAATGTCCGTCCGCCGAAACGCCGTTCCGGATCGGGGACAAGTGGGGCGGGATGGTCGTCGTCTGCCTCGAGGACGGGCCGCGGCGGTTCTCGGAACTGCGCGTGCCACTCAGGAACATCAGTCCCAAGGTGCTCACCGAGACGCTCCGGTCGCTGGAGCGCGACGGGATGATCACCCGCAAGACCTACGACGAGAACCCGCCGCGCGTCGAGTACGCGCTGACAGACCTGGGTCGAACGTTGTTCGAGCCCATGGCACGCTGCCGCGAATGGGCGGAAAAGTACCTGCCGAGCCTGCAAGAAGCCCGGCAGGCCTTCGACCGGCCGGCGGACTAGCCGAGGAGACCCATCAGCGCGATCGCGATCAGCACGACCGCGGGGGCGAGGGCGTTGATCCAGGCGCGCTGGGCGGCGGTGAGGGTGGCGGTGGTGGCGGTGCTGTTCATGAGCGTTTTCCCTACAGGCGGGCCGATGCTTCCGGAGGTTCAGCGCGTTGACCATGCCGAGTGTTAGCAGCTGTGACGAAGCTCACCCGATCATGCCGCTGACCAGCGGAAACAGCACTCAGCCGTCCGAGTGACGGTGGCTGCGGACGGTGAACCAGAGCACCCCGCCGGCCGCGGCCACCATCGTTGCGAATGCTACTGTCCCCACCACGATCGCCTGCGTCATGACTGTCCTCTCGAGTCCGAAGTCCTTTACCGAGAGACGTCGAACGAGGGCTTTCGTGCACTCAGAGTAGCCGGGATCACAGTCCGTCGAGGGTCTCGTTGATCTGCTTGGCCAGCGCGAAGTCCTTTATTGTCAGGCCTCCGGCCGAATGGGTGCTGAGGGTGAAGGTCAGCGTGCGCCAGCGGATGTCGATGTCCGGGTGGTGGTCGGCGGCCTCGGCGAGCACCGCGACCCGGTCAACCACCTCGATCGCCTTCGGGAAGCTCGGGAGCTCCACCTCGCGCTGGATGACCTTGTCGTGCCGGACCCAGCCGTAGAGCAGGGCTCGATTGGCCTCGTCGTCGCTCAAGATTTCCGTCATGGCTCCATCGTCCAACGTCCTGGACTACGCTGCACGGTTGCCACGGGAGTCCGGTGAGCCGGGCTGAGAGGCGGGGTGACCCGCGACCGTTAGCACCTGATCCCGGATCATGCCGGCGAAGGGAGGGCTTTCCCTCCTCGTCCGGCGAAGTGCAGGAGGGTAGATGAAACGCAGGGCTGTTCGCGCCGCGACGGCCATCGCCGTCGTCAGCGTCGTCACAGCGGCGTGCTCGCTGTCGGACGGGTCCGGTGACGCGCAGCAGAAGCCCACCGTCACCCTCGTGACGCACGACTCCTTCCTGGCGCCGCAGGAGGTGCTCGACGCCTTCCAGCAGCAGTCGGGCATCAAGATCTCCGTGCTCAAGCAGGGCGACGCCGGTTCGCTGACCAACAAGCTCGTGCTGACCAAGGCGAACCCGATCGGCGACGTCGCGTACGGCGTCGACTCGACCTTCGCCTCGCGCGCGCTCGCCGAGGGCGTCTTCGAGCCCTACACCAGTCCGGAGGCCGACCGCGGGCCGCAGCGTTACGCCGTCGACCCGGAGCACCGGCTGTCCGCGGTCGACGTCGGCGACGTCT